>OLXD01000201.1_pt1 | contig 35715 bp, 37 predicted proteins | sample 1673881 | NCBI WGS metagenome assembly OLXD01 (sample SAMEA103958131, study PRJEB25191) | human gut metagenome
CAAGGGGCGCCGCCCCTTGACCCTGCAAGGGACATTGTCCCTTGACCCTTTTTGGGCTGCCCGGCTTGGTCGCTTCTCCATACTCCCCCTCCCGCAAATTTTTCTTTCCCCCGCCCTTCCCCTTTTCCCTCCTCCACATATTCTACCATTGGAGGGCAGGGGCATTTCCCCCTGCAAGAAAGGGAGTGACGCCATGCCTACACCTTATTTCGAGGTCGCACACCTCACCAAACACTTCTCCACCGATGAATCCACCGTCGCCGCCATTCAGGATGTCTCTTTTTCCTTGCAGAAGGGGCAGTTTCTCTCCATCTTGGGGCCCAGCGGCTGCGGAAAATCCACCCTCTTCAACCTCATCGCCGGTCTGATGCAGCCGGATTGCGGCGACATCCGCCTGCAAGGCGAATCCATGCTCCTGCGCCCCGGTCTGACCGGCTACATGCTGCAAAAAGATTTGCTCCTGCCGTGGCGGACGATTGCGGATAACATCGTCCTCCCCAAAACACTTCATGGCACACGGCGGCAAGCAGCGCTGAAATCCGCCGTCAGCGACATTGCTGCGTGCGGGCTGCGCGACCTGCTGAATCGCCGCCCAGACGAATGCTCCGGCGGGCAGCGGCAGCGTGCGGCGCTTGTGAGGACGCTGCAGACAGGCAAACCGCTTCTGCTGCTTGATGAGCCGTTCGGTGCGCTCGACGCCATCACCCGGCTGCACCTGCAAGCCCTGCTGACCGAAATCGCAACGAAGAAGCGCCTGACGATTCTCTTCGTCACGCACGACGTGGATGAGGCGCTGCTGCTGTCGGACGCGATTCTGGTCATGGGCACTGCGCCGGGGCGAATCCTGCGGCAGTACACGCTGGATGCGCCGCGGCCTCGTACGATGCGGGTGCTTTCGCAACCGGAGTTCATCCGCGTCAAGGGCGAAATTCTGACACTGCTGGACAAGGAGGTGACTGCCGATGCGTGAGGGCAAGAAGCATCCATTCGCCATCAACGTCTGGCGCTGGGGGCTGCTGATTCTGCTGCTCGTTCTCTGGGAAATCGGCGCGCGGCTCAGGTGGATTGACCCGTTTTTCTTTTCCAGCCCTTTGGAAATCGCCCGAACCGCCGTCATTAAGTGGCAGGGCGGCACGCTCTGGCGCGACATTGCCTATACGGGCGCATCAACGCTCCTCGGCTTCGTGTTGGGAACGGTCATCGGATCGGTCGTCGGGCTGCTGTTCTGGTTCTCGCGCCCCGTGGCGCAGGTCGCTGAACCGTGGCTGATTGTGCTGAACGCACTGCCGAAACTCGCACTCGCGCCCGTGCTGGTCATCTGGTTCGGCATCGGCTTCCTGTCAAAGGTGATTCTGGCATTCCTGATGACCGTCGTCGTCGCCGCCATGTCCGCATACAGCGGCGTCCGCACGGCTGATCCGGCGCTGGAAACGCTGATGATCTCCCTCGGCGCGCGGCGGATGCAGATTTTCACCCGCCTGATTGTCCCGTCCGCCATGCCGAGCATCATCACCGGCCTGCGGGTCAACATCGCGCTGGCGATGGCGGGGTCGATTGTCGGCGAGTTTATTGCATCAGACCGCGGGCTGGGGCGTATGATTGTTTATGCCGGCACGACGTTTGATCTGAAGCTGGTGTGGGTCGGCGTGACGGTGCTGTCCATCCTGTCCGTGCTGATGTACGCATCGGTCGTCCTGCTGGAAAAGGTGCTGATGCGGCACTGGCGCGGCACAGTATCCGAATAAGAAGGGGGAATTTCCATGAAAACCCGATTGCTCTGCTTCCTGATGGTATTAGCGCTACTCCCCTGCCTTGCGCTGGCGGAAGACGCGCCGCAGAAGCTCGTCGTCGCCGAGCCGGTGCACCTCATCGGCTATCTGCCCCTGTATGTCGCGATTCACGAGGGCTATTTTGCGGATGAGGGGCTGGACGTGACGGTCGTGCAGGCGACGGGCGGCGCGCATGTGACTGCGGTCGTCTCCGGCGACGCATTCGCGGTCATCGGCGGCGTAGACAGCAACAACTTTGCCAATCAGGGCAATGCTGATCCCATCGTCGCCATCGTCAACTGCGTCAACCGCGCCAACGTCTACCTGTTCGCGCGCGCGGGGCTCTCCCCCGCATCCGACAGCGACGAGGATATGGCAGATTTCCTCCGCGGCAAAATCATCATTGCAGGGCGTTACGGCGGTTCGCCGAACGTGCTGACGCGCTACCTTGTCAAGCGCGTCGGACTTGACCCGGACACGGACGTTACCTTGCTGGAAAATGCCGACGCCGCGACCGTCACCGCTATGCTGCAATACAGGCAGGGCGACATTGGCAACGGCGGCGAACCGCAGATTTCCGAGGGCGTGACGGCGGGCATCTTCGAGGAGCCATTCGTCGCCTTCCCCGATTTGGGGGACTACGCCTATTCGGTCATCGGCGTGAAGCGCTCGACGATGGAGCAGCAGCCGGAGACGTGCCTGCGGTTCGTGCGGGCGATGATGAAGGCGCTCAAGGCGGTGCAGGATGATCACGAACTGGCGGCGCGTGTGCTGGAACTGGAATTTCCGACGCTGACGGAATCCGGGCGGCAAGCTGCGCTGGAGCGTGCATACGCTGACAACCTTTGGAGCGCGGACGGCATCATTTCGCGTCAAGCGGTGGATACGTTGATGGAAGTGGTGATTTCCTCCGGCATTTTCGACGGGACGTACGACGTGGATGAGCTGATTGACATGCGCTTTGTGGAGCAGGTCATGCAGGAAAGTGCGCAGGAGTAAGGGAGGTTCGCCGTCAGACGAAGGTGCTGGCGGCGAGTTTTTTGCAGACATCTTCCCGTTTTTCCGGGAATTTGCGAAAACCAAAAAAGTGCTCAAAAAAACGCAAAAAAATCCGAAATTCCTCTTGACAATCTGCTGATTCTCTGCTATACTATCAAACGTTGACAGTGCTTCTTCTTAAAGCGCTGACAGCAAACAGATGGGGTTATAGCTCAGTTGGTTAGAGCGTCACGTTGACATCGTGAAGGTCGATGGTTCGAGCCCATTTAACCCCACTTTCCCCGGAAGCCTTGATTCGCAAGGGCTTCCGGGTTTTTCATTGTGATGAAAATAGAAGTGTTTTTCGGGGTTCAAGGTCTGCATAATGCGTTTTCCCTACATTTTGGTCATCATGCCGATTCCTGAACCCCTTGAAATTCCTGCGTTTGACGGCACTTTTTGGTCAGCATTTCGGTCAGCTTTTGGCTTACGAAAATGAATAAACGCGTCGCTTTTTTGTTGGGTTTATTCATCCACTGATTTTTGCAGTTTTGAAACACGCGGGTTAATTTTGCTTCGCATACTTCTCGTTCAACTCGTTCAAGTATGTGCGCTGTTTCAAAATCCCCTCTTCCCGCGTCCGGGCATAGACGGTTTCAACCATTCGCGTGTCTGCGTGTCCCATCATATCCGGCACAAGTGCGCTGGACATGCCACTTTCTTTCAACTGCGTCCCGTAGGTTGTACGAAAATCGTGGTTATTGAACCGCTCAATGCGCAAAAGCCGTTTTCCCTCTTCATATCGGCGGCTGAATCGCGAATAGCACCACGGTTCTTCGCCGCCATATAGGTAACCGCTTTCCTTCTGCATCGGCTTCAAAATCTGAACCAGCGGAACAGGAAGAATGACCGGGCGAATCGAATGCTCCGTCTTTGCGTCATCCTGAACAACCGCCTTGTTGCAACCCGGATATGTCACGGTACACCGCACATAAGCCACGCCCTTCTCAAGGTCGATGTTCTCCCAGCGCAAGCCCATGATTTCCTCCCGGCGCATTCCCGTATAGGCTAAAACAGCGAAATACAGGCGGATTTCGTCATCTTCCAACAGGGGAATTTCCCGCTTCACACGGTCGATTTCCTCATCAGGAAGCGCTTTGTGATGTGTGCCGCGTTCTGCGCGAATCTTCAACAGATGATTCTTGAATGGCGTTTCGTCCACAACTTTCATTTCCACCGCCACGCTGTAAATCCGCGATACCAGTCCGCGAATACGCTCAATGGTCTTCGCGTTCAGGTTCTTTTGGTAGCCGTATTCCTGCGCTGATGCAAGTTTATTGTAAAAGTCTTGAATCACCGCAACGGTAATTTCATCCATCCGCATATCACCCAGAAACGGCATGACATACGCCTTCAGAACATACTCGTAACTTCTCCTTGTTGTCGGTTTCAAGTTCGCCATAAAAGAAGGGCGGTAGACGCTTTTTGTAAACTCTTTGAGTGTCGGGCACTCCTTCTTTTCTTGCGTCGGTTCTTCCTGCTGATACAAACGCCCGTACTTTTTGGCAAAGCTGGAAAATGCGCCGTCCACCGTGTCCCCAGTCGCGAAAACCTTCCTGCCGTCTGGCAGTGTAACCCGGAATTGTTGCTTTGAACTCATTGTGTATTGATTCCTCCGCGTCAATTCTGGTTCAAGTGCTGTTCCGTTGTCAAGGTACTGAGACGTACTATTCGCCGCCAATATCTGCAATTCCTGCTTCAAGGGTTGAAATTCTTGTCGAAAGGCAATAGAAAAGGCTTGCGCAAGGTCGTTCACGCTGGTTGTAATGGTCTGCTCCATGTGTTCCTCCTGCCGTTGCAACTGTCATAGCTGCGGTTTTCTGCCGATGCTTGCAAGCGTGTCATACCACGTTTCGGGCGGGTCTTTCGGCAGATACTTCGCGTTCTTCTCCCAATACATCCGTACCAGTTCCATCAGCACAGGCGTTTTCTCATAGACTATCAGCATCACGCCGTGTTCGTCCCGCTCCCAGTAAAGCGGCCGCATGTTCTGGCACTTCAACCATCCTTGCAAGCCCACATCGTGGACTTTGTATTTTCCCGGTTCGTGCATCCTGTTTTCCTCCTATGTTTTCAATCAGCGCTTCCTCTGCATATTTTGCCCCCTGCAAGGCGTTCCAGCGTCAAAGGTGAAATAATACCACCTTGCCCCTGAAACGCCTCACAGGGTCGATTTTCAAGGGCTTATCCCTGTGTTCCAGACAAACGCGCTTGTTCCTTCACTTTCAGCAGATTCTTTTTGAACTTTTCCTTCTGTTCGTCGGTGAACTCCCGCTTGACAGACGGGGCAATCTTCAACCACGTTGACGGCACTTTGCAGTAAAGGCAGCCGTCGTTTTCTTCGGGTCGCTTGATGGTTTCCGTTTCGTCGGGATGTTCCGCAATCAGCTTCATCATGCGCGTAATCATCCGCCGTTCGTCCGTCGATACCCACATCACCGAATCAGTATATTCACAGCACGTTTCTATTTTCGTTCCTCCTGCTCAATCGTCTTTCTGTCGGTTTGCCGTCTCTGGCGCTCTAATGCCCCTTCCAGCCGTTCCAACAGAAGCCGTGAAAGAATCCACGTCCACCGTTGAAACGGCTGTGGAGGGGGTTGCGTTCAATGCAGGGCAGTCATATCCCGCCGCTTCATGCGGTTTATGCGTCTAGCTTCGTGCCGATAATCTCCGGATGTTCCGTCAACAGGCTTTCCAGCACGGTCACAAAAAACGAATCCTCGAAATAATCTTCGTCGTTCACGTTCTGCCCCTGTGCAATTTTCCCATGACGCATGGTAAACAGGCTTTCCCCTTCGACATACCGCCGTTGAACCGCCTTGATGTTCGCATGAACCGTCGCTTCGTCGTGCCGCTCTGCCCATTCGACAATAGCCTTGTAGCGGTCGGCGTACTCCTGCGCGGCTTCTGCAAGCGTGTCCTGCAAGCGCTCCGTGATTCGAGTGCCCACAAGTTCCGTTGTCGTGTATTCGCTCGGCGATACCGCGCAAGCCATTTCTTCATCCATGTTGAACAGGGCTTCGCTGAACAATTCCCCGGCTTCTTCTGCAAGAACGCCGTCCTTCTCCGGCGAAAACAGCGTGTTCACAAGTACCGCCCGCAGTTCCGAATCTGTCAATTCAAATTCCATTTCCTGACCGTTCACAATTCGCGTAATCTTCATGATTCAATTCCTCAACTTTCTATTTTTCAACCTTGTCATGAATGCGGGTTTATTCCGCATCCTCCGGCTTGCTCCCGATGATTTCCGGGTGATGGAACAGAATATCTTCCAGCACCACCGCGAACAACTCATCATTGCAGTCATGCGCTTGCATCGGATAACCGCCATGTGTGAAGGTGTGCGCCTTGCAGTAATACCGCCGCTTTGCTTCTTCAAATGCTGCTTGCACGTCCTTCTTGCTGTGCCGCTCTGCCCAATGCAGAATGTTCGTGTAGCGTTCGGCAATATCATCCGACAGGTGTTCATACTCGCAATTCAAAGTGTCCTGCATCTGCTTCCCCAGATACTGCAACACAAGGTCAGACGGCTTTCGTGTTCCTTCGCAGTCCAGCACGGAAGAAATATCCTGCTTGCACCGCCCCGCGAAAATTCCGTCTCCTCTGCCGAACAATCCGTTCGCAGGATAATCCGCGAATCTGTCCGTGTCAAAAAACACATCCATGAACACGCTCATAGCTTCCTCGTTCGTCAGGGTCAGTTCCAGCTTCTTACCGTCGATGTTACGAATGATTTTCATGATTCAAACCTCTACTTTCATCATTAACAATTTTTAATTTTATGGTAGATTCCACAAGCAGGAAAATAAATCTTCCCGCCGTCTCGCGGGACAAGCAAGAGTTCCCGAATCCGTATTTTCTTGCAAGCCTTCCAGCCGTCCGCTGTCATGTATTGCTGAATGACGCAACTGTGCATTTTCTGCCGCTTCCCAATCTTTGGGCGGTCGTAAGAATGGCAGAAATAACGTTTGTTGGCATCGGAGTCGATAATCCAGACTTTGGGCATTGTCCATTTCATCGGCTCACGCTTCCAGAACGCAGGCTTGATTTTCTCCACCTTCGCCCTCTCTGGCATAGAACGCCGCCGTAGACTGAAACAGGCTTCGGGCGGTAGCATCGCCATCGCCGCCACACGCTGCCAATCAATGCGGATTTCTTCGGGCGTGTACAGAATGAATCCGACATCAACCAGTTCTTTCCGTGCCTTACAGATTGAACTTTCATTCATGCCCGTTTCGTCATGAATGGTTTTCAGGGCAGGGAAGAAGCCGTCGGGACAATCCGCATAGAAGGTCAGCAGCTTTTTCATGCGGTCGGGTAGGTACATCGCCGCGCAAGCATCCGCCGCCATTTGGACAAGGTTCGCGCCGCGCTGGATGTATTCCGTTTGATTGCAGTGGTGAATCATGGGTGGCTGACGAATGTTCTTCATTTGCTCAAACCTCACTTTTCATTGCTTGCGTTCAGCAGCTTTTCAATTCGGGCAACTTCTTCAATTCTGTCCCACAGTAGGCAGATGTTCCCGCCGCCGTACAGGATGAATCCAGCGGTCACAAGGTATTTGCGAATGGTGGAGACGGCATTTTTCGCAATGCCTGTGTTCTCGCGAACAGTTTTCAAGGCAGGGCGAAAGCCGTCGGGACAATCCGCATAGAAGGTCAGCAGCCTTGTTGCACGGTCGGGCAGTCGTACAACCTTCGCGGCTTGTCGAACCGTTTGGGCATGGTTTTCGTCCCGCCGTCCAATGTGATGAATGGCGGGTGGGTGGCGGTAGTTCCTTCCAGTGTTTGGCATGGATTTTTCCTCCGTTTCAAGATTTATGAAATTGTTGTACCTTGCTTGCGCGGGTACATATCTTATAGGTGCGCTTTTCTCATCAGAGTTCCGCCTGAATCAAAATCTTTTTGGACTTTTTTCAGAAGTCATGGGCTTTATTCGCGGTATGTGCCCGGTTTGTAAAAATAGGGCTTCACCGATGCACTATAACTGCAATAAAATTTTACAACAAAAAATTCATCAAAAAAATTATAAAGAAAATAGGATTCACAAGAAATTAGCTTGCACGGTAGAAACTGGAATTTTTCTTTCGCCGTCGTAAAGAAAAGAAAGTATCAAAGAAAAGAAAGATAGAGATTATCTTATAAGCTATATCTGTATTATATTATGACAACAGGGTCGCCCAAATATTCCCAGAAACATGGGCAAAAAAAAGAGTGAACAGCATCGCGCCATTCCCTCCATCTTCCAACTTCTGTATCACCCTCACGGTTTCCTTCGTGCTTGAATCGTCAGCACACCACCTTTTTGTTCGGCGGTCAGACTGTCCCGAATCCAACTCACAACTTCATATTCCCCCGGATTCCCTTCCAGCGTCAGAATATCACCCGTTTTGATTTCATCCGTCCAGTGATTGCCTTGCAGCTTGACCTCTATCATGTCCGCAAAGTATGCGCCCGCCTGATTCTTCGCGTCTGCCATCGTGCCGCTGAATGTCAGCACGGCAGGGAAATTATCAATCAGCGGGTGGAGGCGGTCGCCCGTGTCCTCCACCGCAAAGCCGAATTTGTCCGTCTGCGGGTTGACTTTGCGGCTTACCTTCACGAAATGCAAACACGGGGTTGCATGTGTCATGAAGCAGTTCGGGGCTTCCTGCACGTCATCCGCAATCAGGTAGAACCGCCCTTCAACGTACAGAAGATTCCCCCGGTAGATTTCATCTTTGAGTGACGTTCGCAGCACCGGCTTCATTCCTGCGTTCTTTGCGTACAGCACACAGCGGGTTTCGGCGCTGTAACCGTGAATAGCGTCCTATCCGTTCCCGTAGTCGGGGATGATACTGCAATCGTGATTCTGTCCCGGTATGTTCGCCTGAATCATGCGGTCAAAATCATTCCGCATTCTGAAAAACAAGTTATCCATGTGTCTTCCTCCTCAACATTTCGACAGTTCCGCCAACAGCTTGATTCGCTTCCAGTTGACAACAATCAGATTCAAACGACGGTTGCGCAAAATCAGCCGTTTCAGCAGCAGCGCGTTCTTGTAGGTCTGGCTTCCTGTCAACGTCAGGCTTGTTTCGCTCTGCAATGCGGAAGCTGTGATTTCCGCGCCCTCGCTCATGCCCGCATAGAACAGAAGAAGCTCCTGCGCCTTTTCGCCCAGTGTGACCTCTGTCAATGCCGCATCCAGCACCGTCCAATAATCAGACGGTCGCTCATTCTAATGTGTTATCCTTGCCATGAAAAAACCTCCTTTGTTCAATTATCAGGAATAGAATAACCCTCACATTATTAATATTATAAAATAACTATGTGTTTTTTAAGACAAATCCACAGAAGCAAAAACGTTTTAGCTATTTTATGACAATTAATAAACAAACAATTTATAAATGATAAAGAACTCCTTTACAATAACCATCTGTTTTCTTGATTGATAATAAAATAACAAATGTTATCAAACGCAAATACGCCTGCCTTGTATACATAGGATTTTTGACCGATAGGTGGAAATATGACAGGTATAGCACTTTCACAGCGCTTTTTCTCCCAGAAACGTAAATGGGCAAGCGCCCGGCAGCTTGCTCGACACAATCAGACGATAGACATCACCTTCGGGAATGTATTTTCTGGCATGAGTTGCGCCCTTATTATTTACCTCGCGATTCGCGAGGTCTTTAATTAAGGTGCTATTCTTGCAATACTTACCAACAGCATCCCACGGATTACTATATCCCAACGCCCTTGCCACATCCGAACCACAGAACAGAACCTTGTCATCCTCAACGATGGTTCGCACGTTCCCGAACTCCGGGTTCGCTATGGTCAAAAACCAACAAATTCAGGTTGTCTGAAATTCTTAATAACTTTACAAGGGTTTTGATTACTCTAAGGCGTTCTGGCTTTGGAGGTGGAATTATCCCACTTTACCGCTGGAAGCGCTCACAGGGTCAAAAACTCTTTGCTATCTGCGCATTTTCAGACAAACGCGCTTGCTGATTCCTTTCTGCCGTTTCAAATGTGCCTGATTTTCTTCCATCGGCGAACCAATTTTTGTATTACCAGTGCATCAGCACACACAAAAAAAGAGGGCTTCATGCTTGCCCTCTCTCTGCCTTGACCAGCTTGTAAAACGTCGTGCGGGTCATTCCTGCTTGCTTGATAGCTTCGGTTGCGGTAATCTTGCCGTCCTTCCACAGCTTCACCGCATCATGAAACGCCTGATTCGCAACGGCTTTCGGTCTGCCTACGCGCTTTTCATCCAGCGCTTTCTTGTAGCCGTATTCCCGCCGTTCTGCATTGATTTCGCGTTCATATGCGCTGATAGCTCCCAGCACCGACACAATCAGCTTGCCCGTTGCGCCCGTCGTGTCGATGTTCTCTTTCAGCGATACAAACGCCACGCCCTTTTCCGTGAAATAATCCAGCGTGTTCAGCAGGTCGGGCAAACTGCGGCTGACGCGGCTGAAGCTCTCGAAATAAACCGTGTCACCTTCACGCACATAGTCAAGCATTGCCTGAAACTGCGGTCGGTCTGTATTCTTGCCGCTTGCCTTGTCCGTGAATACCTTGTCAAGGTCGGTCGGCATTGCGTATTCCTGCCGCTGCGTGTTTTGGTGTACTGTGCTGACGCGAACATAACCGATTCTTGCCATCGCTCTTTCCTCCGTCGCTGCTTATTCGGGAACTATGCTATTATATATAACTCGGGTGTTCGCAAATGTCAACATTGTTTTGCGAATATTCGCAAATTGTTCAGCAAAAATTTACGGATACAAAAATCCGGCTGTTTCGGACTGTTCGTAATTCCATGGATAGTGCGACATAGCAAACAGAAAGGACGGCAGAACAATTCCCGCCGCCTTACATCCTTCATTATTCCGCCCGCATCTGCGTCATCAGGTAGCGCCTGATTCGCTGCTGCATCCGACAACATGCGGACTTGGACATGCCCAGCATTTTCGCTGCTTCGATACAATTCCGTCCGTCCAGCCTGCAACTCACAAACGCCTGTTCCTTGTCGTTCATCCCTGCAAGAATCGCCCACAGTTCCATCTCCTGCGCGCTTTCATCCTCCGGCTGATTCTTCTCCCACAGTACAAGCGCATCGCCGCCGCAGCATGAAAACTGCCCAACGTTCTTTCTGAATTTCCGTCGCGGAATACGAATCGGGTAGGCATGAACCGCAGCCGTGTAGAGTGCATCAATAATGCAAATGTACGCCCTGCGCTCCAAGCCCGCCGTATTTTCCTGCTTGCGGTAGGCTATCAGAAGGGCAATTCGCGCTTCTTGCATCAGGTCATCCCGCATCTTCCCACGCTGTTCGGGATAGCGCGCAATGAAGCGGCTGACAATGCTGCTCAAATAGGTTTCATGCTGCTGAATGTATTCGGATTCTGTCATGGTGAATATTCTCCTTCGAGAAGTAGTCACTTTGACACAGCACAGCAATGAACCGTCTTTTATTTATTATGAACTAAATTTTAATCAAAAGTATGTGATATTTGCATAAAAATTGACATTTGGGGCGCTTGACATCGTGAAGGTCGATGGTTCGAGCCCATTTAACCCCACTTTCCCCGGAAGCCTTGATTCGCAAGGGCTTCCGGGTTTTTCATTGTGATGAAAATAGAAGTGTTTTTCGAGGTTCAAGGTCTGATAATGCGTTTTCCCTACATTTCGGGCATGATTGCGTCGCTCAATTCTTGTTCCACAACTTGCAAATCGTTCATGACTATTATCCCTCTTTCTTTCAATTCCCTTACATTAAGATACCACGTAGTTCTTCGCCATGTCAATCCCTCTTTATTTCGCTTTTCCCGCCGCCTTTGCAGGAATCTCGCCCTTTTATCGCGAATATAGGAAGGTGGCGGATTTTCTGCTTTCCGCCTTGATGACTGCATTGTTCGCGCACACGCGCAGAAAGAGGTATTATTATGCCAAATCAATCCCAAAAGCCCGTCGATATTGGCGGACAGGCTGTTCTCGAAGGCGTCATGATGAAGGGGCCGGACGCGATTGCCATCACGGTGCGCCGCCCAGACAAGACGATGGTAGTGGACTACAAGAAGTCCGAGCCGCTCAGCAAGAAGCACAAGTGGATGGGGCTGCCCATCATCCGCGGCGCGGTCAACATGGTCAACATGCTCGCGATGGGCATGACGACGCTGGAAACGTCCGCGAAGATGCTCGGCACGGAAGAGGAAGAGCCGACGAAATTTGAGAAGTGGCTCGCGGCGAAGCTCGGCAAGAGCATTGACAAGGTCGTCATGGGCGTGGCGATGGTGCTGGCGGTGCTGCTGAGCGTCGGGCTGTTCATCGTCCTGCCGTCGCTGGCGGAAAAAGGGATTCTGTCGCTGGGCGCGTCCGGCACGGTCGCGACGCTGATCGGCGGCTTGACGAAAGTGCTGATTCTGATTGCGTACATGATTTTCTGCGGCATGGTGCCGGATGTGCGCCGCACGTTCCAGTACCACGGTGCGGAACACAAGACTGTCTACTGCCATGAGCACAACCTTCCCCTGACGCCCAAGAACGCCCAGCAGTTCACGACCCTGCACCCGCGCTGCGGCACGGCGTTCCTGCTGATTGTCATGCTGATTTCCATCGTTCTGTTCCTCTTCGTCGGACGCGACATCACCAACGCCGCCCTGCGGATGCTGGTGCACCTGTGCCTGCTGCCGGTCGTGGCGGGCGTGAGCTACGAGGTATTGAAGGGGCTGGCGCACTCAGAGAGCAAAATCGCGAAGATTCTGCGCTGGCCGGGCTTGCAGCTGCAGCGTCTGACCACCCGTCAGCCGGACGACGGAATGCTCGAATGCGCCATCGTTTCCATGAACGTCGCGCTGTATGGGCTGCCGAAGGACGCGCCGCGCACGGAAGAAGGCTGGGCGATTCTGACCTCCTACGAGCAGAGCGAGCCGGACTACGTTTTCCCGCAGAAGGGCGAGGACAAGCAGTGAATCCGCGCGCTTTGCTGAAAGCGACCGCGTCCGCTTTCCGGAATGCCGGGATTCCCGATCCGGAGGTGGACGCGGCGCTGCTGCTGTCCCATGTGACGGGTCAGCCGCCTTTGTCCCTGCGTCTGGATATGACGACCGTGTTGTCTGATGACGTGCTGACCCGCTTCGATGCCCTTGTTTCCCGCCGTCTGACCCGTCAACCCCTGCAATATCTGCTCCACACGCAGCCGTTTCTGGGGCGTGATTTCTATGTGGATGAACGGGTGCTGATTCCGCGTCCGGAGACGGAGCTGCTGGCGGAACGCGCGATTGCAGCGCTGCGGGAACATCCGCATCCGATTGCGCTGGACTTGTGCTGCGGCAGCGGCGCGTTAGCGGTTTCCATGTCGCTGGAGGTTCCCGGCGCGCAGGTACACGCGGCGGATTTATCCCCCGATGCGCTGGCGGTCACGGCGAAGAACGCGGAACTGCTTGGCGCGTCCGTCACCCTGCATCAAGGGGATTTGTTCGCTGCCGTGCCGGAAATCGCGTTTGACGTGATTGTCAGCAACCCGCCCTACATTCCCTCTGCTGATTGTCTGACCTTGCAGGAGGAAGTCCGCCGTGAGCCGATGATGGCGTTGGACGGCGGTACGGACGGGCTGGATTTCTACCGCCGGATTGCATCGGACGCGCCGAAATTCCTGCGTCCGGGCGGCGTGCTGCTGCTGGAAGTCGGTTTTGACCAGGCCGAAGCGGTCATGGCACTGCTGGCGGATTTTGCGGATGTGCAGGCGCACGAGGACTATCAGCACATTTCCCGAATGATTGAGGCAAGGAAGCATGTTTGAGAAATACCCGTTGATTGTCAGCCGCTATGAGGAACTGAGCGAAGCGATTGTCCAGCCGGACATCATTGCGGACACGGCGCGCTATCAGGCGTACCTGAAGGAACGGGCGGCGCTGGAGGAGCAGGTGACGGCGTGGCAGTCGTACCAGTCGCTCTTGCGCCACCGTGAGCAAGCGCAGGAGATGCTGTCCGACCCGGATCTGCACGAGATGGCGGCGGAGGAATTGCAGTCGCTGGCGGCGCAAATCGCCGAGGCGGAACAGCAATTGCGGATTCTGCTTCTGCCGCGCGACCCGGACGACGACCATTCTATCATCATGGAGATTCGCGGCGGCGCGGGCGGCGAGGAATCGTGCCTGTTCGCGGCGGAGCTGATGCGCATGTACATCCGCTATGCCGAGCGGCATCACTTCCGCGTCGAGCCGATTTCGACGACGGAAACGGAGCTTGGCGGCATCAAGGAAGCCGTGTTCAGCATCGCGGGCAGCGGCGTTTTCGCGCGCATGAAGTACGAGAGCGGCGTCCACCGGGTGCAGCGCGTGCCGATTACGGAGTCCAACGGCAAAATCCAGTCCTCGACCTGCACAGTGGCTGTGCTGCCGGAAGCGGAGGACGTCGAATTGCAGATTGACCCGAAGGATTTGCGGATTGACGTGTACCGCTCGACGGGGCACGGCGGGCAGTGCGTGAACACGACGGACAGCGCCGTGCGGATTACGCACCTGCCGACTGGGCTGGTGGTGACGTGCCAAGACCAGAAAAGCCAGCTGAAGAACCGCGACACAGCGATGCAGGTGCTTCGCAGCCGCTTATTGGCGAAGATGCGCGCGGAAAAGGACGCCGCCTACGCGGAGAACCGCCGCGTTCAAGTCGGCACAGGCGACCGCAGCGAGCGCATCCGCACCTACAACTTCCGCGAAGGCCGCGTGACCGACCACCGCATTGGTCTGACCCTCTATCGCATCCAAGACATCATCGACGGCGACTTAGACGAAATCATCGACGCGCTTCATGCGGAGGAGATTGTCGAAAGGTTACGGGAAATGAGGTGACCCAAGGGGCGCTGCCCCTTGACCCCGCAAGGGAGTTCCTCCCTTGACCCTTTTCGCGATTGAGTTGATCGCATTTTCATGCTTTGCCCGCGTGTTGATTGGGGAAACCCAAGGGCGCTGCCCTTGACCCGCCAGAGGCTTTGCCTCTGGACTCCACAAGGGACTTCGTCCCTTGACCCTCTCGCGCGATTCAGTTGGTCGCTTTGTCATACTTTGCCCGCGTGTTTATCTGGGAACGATGGTTCCAATTCCGCATTCCGAATTAAAAAAGAAGGTATATTATGACCCAAGTTCTCTCCCCCACCCCCGAAGCCCTTGCGCTTGCGTCGCAGCTGCTCCACGACGGGCAGCTTGTCGCCTTCCCGACCGAAACGGTGTACGGATTGGGCGCGAACGCCCTCGATGCAAAAGCCGTGCTGAATATCTTCGCTGCGAAGGGGCGTCCGGCGGATAATCCGCTGATTGTCCACGTCTACGACCGCGCGCAGCTGACGCCCTTATGTGAGGTGTCCCCGCTGGCGGAAAAGCTGATGGATGCTTTCTGGCCGGGGCCGCTGACGCTGATTCTGCCGCGCAAGTCCGCCATTCCGGATGAAGTCGCCGCCAGTCTGCCGACCGTCGCCGTGCGGATGCCGTCGCACCCGGTCGCGGCGGCGCTCCTGCGCACCTGCAAGCTGCCGATTGCCGCCCCCAGCGCGAACCGCTCCGGCAAGCCCAGTCCGACCACGGCGCATCATGTGCTGGTGGATATGGACGGGCGCATCCCGCTGATTCTTGACGGCGGCAGCTGCGACGTCGGTGTGGAATCCACCGTCTTGGACGTGACGAGCGGCGCGCCGTGCATCCTGCGTCCCGGCGGAATCACGAAGGACATGCTTGAGGGCGTACTGGGGCATGTAGACGTGGCAGGCAGTGTCCTGCGTCCCTTGCAGAAAGGTGAAAAGGCGCTTTCCCCCGGTATGCGCTACAAGCACTACTCCCCCGATGGTCAGGTGACACTGGTCGAGGGGGCGGAGGCGGATGTGGTCGCCGCCATGGCGAAGCTGGCCGCCCATGCCGACGCGCAGGGACATCGCGCGTGCGTGATGTGCTTCACGGAGCATATGGATGCGCTGAAAAACTGCCATCCGCACGACATCGGCTCGCGCGACAACGCATCCGAGGTCGCGCACCGGCTGTTCGACACCCTCCGCCGCTTGGATGAGGAACACATGGACGTGATTTTCAGCGAGGTTGTGCCGCCGGAGGGCGTTGGGCTGGCTGTCATGAACCGGCTTGGGCGCGCCGCGGCGTTCCACACCATTCAGGCGCGCGACGTGCTGAAAGATGAAGAAGCGTAACGGAAGCTCTGATGCAATGAGGTGGTCAGATGACGGATGAATTTTTCGTCAGATGCAATTGCGCAAATCGAAGGTTTACTGGAGGTAAATCGAGATTTGCGCAAGCAGCAGATGGCGGAAAAGGCATTCGTCAGATGTGCCGCCGAATAAATCAGAGATTCCGCAGCGCAAGATTTACAATCTGCACATTTACAGACACGGCTTTTTCATGATACAATAGGAGGGAAACCACCCACAGGAGGGCTTGACCATGTTTGATGAAATTCTGCAATGGTTCTCCAGCCATTTGTCGAACCTGACCGACGCGCTGGTGTACTGTGCCATCGCGGGGGTCACGCTGATTGGCGTTTTCAAGTGCCTGATTCCCCTGATTACCACAACCCACGCCCTGCGCCGCGCTATCACCCGCTTGCAGCAGGATGCCGGCACGCGGCAGGGCACCCCCGTCTGGCAGGAAAAACGCTTTATGGGCAATCGGCTGAAGAACTGCTGGCTGCGCTTCCTGCAAAACGCCGAGCAGCTTGACCGCCGCGGTCTGCCCTGCAACGTTGAGGACTACATCAACGACGATACCGTCATCCACGGGCCGGGCAATGCGCAGTTGGCCGATCTGATTCCGGGTCTGCTGACCTCTTTGGGCATTTTGGGCACGTTCATGGGCATGATGGACGGTCTGGGCGGCCTCGACTTCTCCAACGCCGACAAGATTATCGAGGGCATCCCGACGTTGCTGACGGGGATGCAGTTTGCCTTTGGCACATCCGTCGCGGGCGTCAGCTGCTCCATCTGCTTCAACATTATCAACCGCATTCTGCAAGGCTCCAGCTATCGCGCGATTGACGACTTCGTGTCGAACTTCACTTCGCTGGCGATGTCGCGCCCACTGGACAACGATGTGCAGCTTATCTGCCAGAATCAGGACTCCAACCACATGCTTTCCACCCTCACCGACACCCTGCCGGGGCAGCTCGCGGGCGCAATGGAGCACTCCGTCCGCAGCGCGATGCAGCCCGTTTCGCAGGCGATGGACAACTTCCTGATGGGGGCGACGCGCGCGCAGGTGGACGGCGTTGGGCGCATCGTCGGCAGCTTTGTGCAGCAGATGAACGCGTCCCTCTCCGACCAGCTGCTCACCCTTGGCCGCACGATGACCGAGGTGAATCAGCATCAGCAGGCGTCGCTGGAGCAAGTCCGCCAGTCGCTGAACGCCGCTGCCGCCATTCAGGTGGATATGCGCCAGCTGCATGACGTGACGAACGATGTGATTGCGCACTTTGAGCAGTACATCAAGGAACTCAGTGCCGCCCGCAGCCGCGACGAGGGCTTCGAGCGTTCCTCTGCTGATTTGCTCACCCGCTTGGGCAAGGTCAGCGATCAGCAGTTGAGCGCGCTGAACCGCATCCGTGCCGGACAGGAGGAGCTTGCCCGCGTGACGGAGCAGTTCACCCGCCAGAGCAGCGAAACGACCGCCGCGATGAAGCAGTCCAGCAACGCCACAACGCAGGAGCTTTCCGGCGTCGCCGATGCCATGAAGCAGTCCGCCGCCGAGCTTTCCGCCGGCTGCCAGAACTTCACGCAGAGCGTCGTCAGCGGGCTTAGCCAGTCGCTGGGCATGTTTGACGCAAGTATGCAGGGACTGATGGCAATGATGGGCGAAACGACGGACAAGCTCTCCGGCACGGACAGTGCCGAAGCGACCCGCCAAGCCGCCGAAACACAGCGTCTGCTGACCGCACTCAAGGAGTCGATTGACGCGGCAACCGCTGCGCTCCGCCAGAAGGAGGGGTAAGCATGGCGCGTATCCGCAACCGGCGCGCCGCCCGCACCAGCAACAGCGGCGCAAGCTGGATCAGCTACTCTGACATGATGGCAGCGCTGCTGCTTGTGTTTGTTCTGATTTTGAGCGTCAGCCTCTACCAGTATTTCACGATGCTGGAGACGAAAACCGCCGAACTGGACGCGCAGAAGGCGCTCGTCAGCCAGCAGCAGGTAACGCTCGACGCGCAGACGTTGCAGCTTGCCTCCCAGCAGGTGACGATGGACAAGCAGGCGACGGAAATCGCCATCATCCAGGTGCAGCTGGATTCACAGGCGAAGGAGCTGGAAAACGCCTACATCGTCCTGAGCGACCAGCAGGCGCAATTGCAGCAGGCGCAGACCGATTTGGCTGACCGCGAGGCGAAGCTCATCATCCTGCAAACTGACCTGAAGAACAAGGAAATGGCGCTGCAAGCCGCGAACGAAGTGCTGGAAAATCAACAGGCGGCAATGGCGGCACAGGCGGAGCAGATCGACGCGCTGATTGGCATCCGTCCGCGCATCATCACGGCGCTGTCCTCTGCCCTGTCCTCCGCGAACCTCAGCGCAACGGTGGATCATTCCACCGGCGACATTGTGCTGGACAGCTCTGTGCTCTTCGACACGGGCAAATCCGAAATCCGCGCAGAAGGCAAGGCGCTGCTTGACCGCTTCGTGCCCGTCTACCTGAACGTGCTGCTGCGCGACGAATACAGCGCGTACCTCGGCGAAATCATCATCGAGGGCTACACGGACTCCACCGGCGACTACTACAACAACCTGAAGCTCTCGCAAGAGCGCGCGCTGTCCGTCGCCACCTACATCCTGAAAATGCCCGGTCTGACGACCCGCCAGCGCGATTTACTCAAGAGCGGTCTGCTGACCATCACCGGGCGCGGTGCCACGGGGCTGATTTACGACCAGTACGGCAACGAGGACAAGGAATCTTCGCGCCGCGTAGAGTTCCATTTCAGCCTGAAGGACTCCGAAATGATTGACCAAATGAACCGCCTGCTTCAGCAGACCGAAGGAGATTAAGAAGAAGTTTCATGAAGCGTTTTGCCATTGTGAGCGTCGTTTTGCTGCTGATTGCACTGCTCGGTGTCGGCGCAATGTATATGACGTCGAACGTGACGGTGATTGCGCAGGGCGTTACGGCGCTGGAAGCCTACCGGAACTACGACCTGTTCACTGACCTGAGCGCGCAGGTTCGTGCGGGCGCGGTTGTCGGCACGTCGTTCGTCGCCCCGCAGGAGCTGTCCAGCGCGGAGGATTACGTCTTTTACACCTACACGTTCCGGCTGGAGAACAACACAACCTTGCCCGCCGAGATGATTGAAGTACAGATTACGCCCATGAGCGGCGACATTCTGCAAATCGGCAGCGACCAAGTGCTGGCGCTCCCCGCGCACACCATCGGCGACGTGACTGCCACCATCCTGACGAGCAAGGACATGCACGCCATCCGTGAGGCGAACATCACCTACTACATCTGGGGGATTCCCTTCACTATCCGGACGACCATCCAGACCAACAATTGATTTTTCCCACAGCAACGCGCCTCCCCGTCGCTTGACAAGGAGGCGCGCTTTTGGTATGCGGTTGTTTATCCGTTGATGCCGTCGCCCGTCGTGTCCGTCGGAAGCGTGACATTCAGGTTGGAGAGTTCGACAAAGCCGCGAATCTGCTTGCCCTGTGCCGTCGTCGTTTCCACGAACGCCCATTCCAGACCGAGCTGTCCCAAGTACGTCACCTGCTGCCCCTGCTGGAGCGTCATCACCGCGCCGCAGGAATTGAGCGGGTCGTCCGTCAGGCTCGACGTGCGCAGGACTTGCGCCGGGTAATTCGCCCAACTGCCGATTGCGTTCACTTCCGACAAATCCTTCACCGCATCCGCCTTGATGTACCCGATGCGGTACTGATGGCGGCTGATGGCGTACTGCACAAGCAGATAGCCGTCCTCCTCGAAGAACACCTGCACCCAGTCGTTCGTGGACAGCAGCGCCTTGCCGTTCGCCGCGCGAAAACTGGCGTCCGACGGTGCGGAATACACCGCGTACTGCTTGCCTGCCGCAAGTTTGGCGTACTGCGAGGGCTGCGGGAAGCCGTAGGGGTACTTCCAGCTCCACGGGGAATCCGGAATCGTCGGCGGATTCGTCAGGCGCTCGCGTGCCGCCTTGACCGTCCGCGGGAAGCGATCCATGCTGAACTGCGCCATGGCCGTCTCCACCACACCGGACACCGATGTTTTGACCCACTTGCCGTTGTCCGAGAGCGTGAGGAAGGTCATGCCGCTGCGGCTCACTTCCACTTGTATCGTATCACCAAAGGACAGGTTTGTCAGCTGCCAGCCATTCGCTTCATGCGCGAAATACGCGCTGTCGCCGTTCGGGTAGTAGATGGCGAAACGCCCGTCCGCAATCGCCGCCAGCTGCGGCACGTTCGCGTCGCCCTGCTCCACCGCGCCCCAGTTGCGCATGGTGATTTTCCAATCCGCTTGTGCGGATGATTTTTCCGCCAGCACCAGCACGTTTGTTTCGCTCTTGGTGTTGCGCATCACCAGCAGCGCCGCCTCGTAGCCGGATTCTTCCTGCATCACCGCGAACGCCTTGTTCTCCGGCATATCTGGCTGGTTCGCGATGGCGTAGTGTGCCCACGCCTTCACGGTGAACAAGTCCGCCACTTCGCTGGGCAACGCGCTTTCCGCCTGCGCCGTCAGCAGGGTCAGGCTCATCAGCATTACCAGCAGGAACGTCCAAATCCGCATGTGTTTCTTCATATTCGCTCCTTCTTTCTGCCGCTTTCCTTGCGGCCTTCATTCATCTAACGCATCATTTTCGGCATTTCTTCCCTGTTTTTCAAATTTTCCGCAAAAAAACGTCCGATCATTGCTGACCGGACGTTGCCGTGAAAATTACAAGTCGGTGCTGGTCGTCGGCGGCTGCGGCGTAGGCGTAGGCGTAGGCGTAGGCGCATCCGTCGCAGGTGCGGGCGTGTTCGTTGCGGGCGTAGGCGTGTTCGTCGCCGGATTCGGCGTGATGATTACCACCGGGCTGGTCGGCGTCGGCGTCACATTACCCGGATTCACCGGCGCTTTCTCGTCGAAGAGCAACATCAATGTGTCCGCATCAGCAACGCCGGTGATTTTCTTCTTCTCATAACCGCAGACGGTCTGGAAGAGCTTGATGGCTTCCGTCGTGCGCTTGCCGTACACGCCATCAACTTCCTTCTCCACGTCGTTCGTAGTGAAATAGCCGAGATCGAACAGGCGCTGCTGCATCAGCTTGACAGGCGTTCCCTTCTTGCCTTCCTTCAGGGGCATGTAGGGATCGTAAACCGGCGCTTTTTTGGAATACAGCTTCTCCTGCATGGCTGCCGACGCGTACCGGTGCTCGGTGTAGCCGATGGCGGACTGGAACAGGTTGACCGCGAACTGCGTGTCGTCACCCCAGACGCCATCCACCTTGCCCACGGGATAGCCCAGCTTGGACAGGCGGTTTTGCAGCTTGCGCACCGCCTTGCCCTTGCTGCCGTAGTTCAGGCGCGTGTACTCGGACGCAGCCGTCGCGGTTGCGGTCGGGCGGGGCGTAGCCGTCGGGCGGACAGTCGCCGTCGGACGCGCGGTTGCGGTCGGCACAACGGTTGCAGGCGCAGGGGTAGCCGTCGCAACGTACGCATTGCCGCGGTCTGTCACAACTTCAATCGCCGGCAGACCCGCGCTGATTTCCACGTTCCAGCCGAAGGACTCCGCGGGCGCGTAGCGGAACAGCTCACTGCCGATGGCGGATGCTTTCTCCGTCAGCTCCGACGTCGCCGGATAATTGGTGGTCGTCAGCGCGACGCGGTTGTAAACCGTAACGCTGTGGTCAGATGCGACGATGGTGATGTTCTCGCCGTTCGCCGTCATGCTCAGCACAGGCGCGGTGATGCCCAGAATCGCCAGCGTCCGCGCAGTCGCGACGTTCTCCGTGCGCACCATCAGGGCAGCGGTGTTCGTCGTGTTCTGTTTGAGGTACAGCAGTTCATCCGGCGCGGTCGTGGTCTGCTCGTCCGCCAAATCGCAGAAGGCAAGCACACCCGTATCCACAATCGTGGCGCCGCTGCGCAGCACGCCGTCCGTCAGCGTATAATTCGACTTCGCCGTCAGCGCATTCACCTGCTCATCGGTCGGGGCTTCCGCGATAATCAGCGACTGCGAGCCGTCCAGCGCAATGCTGAGCAGCTTGCCATCCTGCGCGCGGCAGTAGACAACCGTGTCCGTAATCGAAAGAATATCTGCAATCGGATAACGCAGAACGCGCACCGTACCGGTCGGATCCTGCAGATACAGCTCATTGCTGCTGCCAAGATACGCCGTGTAGCCCAGATGCGTTATCGTCGGCTCCGCAAACGCGGTCGACAGCATCAGCAGGCTTACCAGCCCTGCCAGAAACTTCTTCATCCGTTCTTCCTCCTTTTGCGCGGAGCGAACCAGCTTTGGGCTGTTTCCTTCCCCTTGCAAGAATAAAACGCATGACGCTGCTGTTTTGTTCCCAGCGGAATCAAATTTTTCCGAAATAATTTTTTTCCATGCCGGAATCCATAGGAAAAACTTGCATTCCATTGCATTTCCTGATATAATAGAAGCTGTCGTGATGGGCAAACCGTCCATCAGGTTTTTGCTATCCGCTTTTTTTCCGCAAGGGCACAGGAATTTCCATGATATGAGGAAAGGAAGAGAACGAATGAAAAAATGGAAGCTGCTCGCAGGGCTGACGCTGCTGCTTCTGCTCCTGCTGAGTGTCACAGCGCAGGCGGATTCCAGCAGTTACGGCGTTGTGTTCGGTGCGGCGAATGTCAACCTGCGCTCCGCCCCTACTACCAGTTCCGCCGTTTTGGGTGCGTACAGCAAGGGAACGTGGATGACCGTGCGCGGATACAGCAACGGCTTTTATCAGGTAGAAACACCTGACGGCCGCTATGGCTGGATGCGGCAGGATTACCTGCTCGTTTCGGCGGATGCAACCGGCACAATCGGCTACGTCTCCCATGCGGGCTACCTGAACCTCCGCCGCGAGGCCAGCACATCCGCCAAGGTGCTCGGCAAGTACGACGACGGCACGCCATGCGTCATTCTCGACCGTGCGGGCGACTGGTACTATGTTTCCGTCGGCGGTCAGACCGGCTATTTTCTCACCCGCTTCATCTCCACCCGCAGCGGCGTCTACTCCGACAAGCTCGGCATGGTCATTTCGCCGAATAAGGAGAACGTTCATCTGCGCTCTGGGCCGGGCAAGAATTACGGCAGCCTCGCTTCCATCCCCGGCTGCACCTACGTTATGATTCTCCAGCAGGGTAACGGCTGGTGGAAAATCGCTGTCAACGGCGGCGTCGGGTTTATGTCCACAGACTATCTGCGTGCGGGGCATATCCGCCGTTCCGAAGGCGAAGCCCTCTGCGCGAAGGCGGCGGGAAGCAGCGCATCAGGCGGTTCTTCCTCCACGGCACAGCAGGCAGCCTATGCGGTCGTCAACAACCCGAATCCGCGCGACAAGCTGAATCTGCGCAGCAGGGCGAGCACCCGCGGCACGAGGTTAGGCAAGTATTCCAACGGCACGGTGGTCACGATGATTTCGCAGGGCGACCAGTGGTGCAAGGTCAAAACGCCCGACGGCAAAACCGGGTATATGATGACCGACTACCTTTCCATTCCCTCTGCCAGCTCATCGAGTTCCACACGCATTGTCCGCCATCCGCAGGGGACGTATGTGAACCTGCGCAGCAGCGGCTCGAAATCCGCGCGCGTGCTGGTGCAAGTGCCGCACGGGTCAACGGTGGTTGTGCTCTCCGCAGGCAAAACGTGGACGAAAGTGCGATACAACGGGTACACAGGATATATGATGACGGCGTATTTGAAGAAGAATTAAGGCAAATTCGGATGAATTTCGGGCGTTTCCGAAAAAATGCGCAGCGCAGGCGGAAAAAGTGGCAATTCCGCTTGCGCATTTCTTTGCCCCAATTTCAAATTTTCCTGATTTAGGTAATTCTTCGATGTTTTTGCGTAACATCATTGACAGTCACTTTCCGCCATGTTATACTCAACTCGAAGCCGCAAGAGAACGACTTCCAGCACAGAAAACGGCTCATGAAGGATAAGGAGGACAGGTTTATGACCATGAAGAAGCTGTTTCCCTGCATGTTGGCACTGGTGATGTGCATGATGATGTTGTTTCTGAGCGTTGCGCCCACGACAGCGCTGGCAGATGGCTCCTGCACGAAGAAGTGCACACAGATTAGCCGCATTATCACCAAATCGAACACGATTACGTCCAGCTGGCCGTTCTACGCCAAGGATCAGTTCACGCTGTATCTGGACAAGGCGGGCAATATCGCCGGTTACAACGTCGTCGCCTTGAAGCGCGACTGCCGCCCCTTCATCATGCTGGAAAACACGAACACAAAGGTGATTTCCTCGTGCAAGAACTACATCATCGTTGAATCGACGTGGTCGGTCGGCGCGGGCTGCAAGAAGTTCAGCCTCGACATCGTGACGCGCACTTACCGCTACCGCGTCTGGAAGACAGGCTGGGTCGAGCGCCTGAAGTAAGCGGAAAAACGAGCAAATCAAATAAAACAACTGCTGTGCTGGAAAAAGGAAAGCGGCGGGAGGTGCAAAAGCCTCCTGCCGCTTGCTTTGTATGAAGTTTATTCCCCGCATTCTCCCCCGCTGCCCTCGCAGACATGCTCCATGCCCTGCCGCAGCAGCGTCGCCACATGGTCATCCGCCAGCGAATAGAACACGGTCTTGCCGTCGCGCCGCGCCTTAATCAGCCGTGCCTGTTTCAGCACGCGCAATTGGTGCGATACGGCGGATTGTGTCATGCCCAGCAGTTTCGCGAGGTCGCACACGCACACCTCCGCCGTCAGCAGCACGAACAGGATGCGCACGCGCGTCCCGTCGCCGAACACCTTGAACAAATCTGCCAGCCGCAGCAGCGTTTCCTCCTGCGGCAGCTCGTGCTGGACTTTTTCCACCACTTTCTCGTGCACACACAGGAAACCGCAGCCCTCTACCTCCAGCTTCTCTTCTGCCTCCGCCACGCATTCCGCCTCCTTGCCTAAATCGCTCTCATTATAGCATGGTTGGCGGAAAAACGCAAATGGTTAGGCGAAAAAACATGATGTCCTGTTCATATGTTGCATTTTCTATGCAAATATGCGCATCATTCCTGAAGTTCCAGCGTAAACCCCTTCTCCTCATCCGGATGGCAAGCATCCCACCTCTCTCCCATATTGCGAATCGGTACAAACGTCAGCCGCGTGATGTCCGTCTCCGCCGGGTAGAAGTCGAAGCCGACGGTCAGCTGTTCGGGCGTATCCACGCCGTATGCGCCGTTCGTGACCTGCTGGAAGTTCGCGTAGGCGTCGTAACCGGCTTCTGTCTGCCCGTTGACATACACGCGCCAAGCGTTGGGCAGATTCGTCATTTGGCGGATTTCATCCTCGGTATACGCCGCTGAAAATTCATAGTGCATGGTGATATTCGCGCGCATAAATGACAAGTTCACATTGTCAATCACGAGGTCGTAGTCCCCCATGTCGATGCGTTTGCCGACCAGCTCCGGATGCGCGTAATCATCCGCAAAATCCGTTGTGAACTGCACGATGATTGTGTCCGCGCGCCGGAATCCGCCGCAGGAAAGCAGCTTTTCCGTTCGGCTGCCCGAAAGCGGCTCGGTAATGGTGCCGTCCGCCAGCATCGCCGCCTCCGCCGCATACTGATACTCCACCAGACTGCCATACGTCACAGTGATGATGTGCTTCCGCCAGTTGTTCTGCACATAGGCTTCGAGCGTGTCCGCCCCGCCCGCCAAGAGCGCCTGATACTGCGCATCCGGCAGATATTCCACTTTCCACACGGGCTGAAGCAGTTCAAACGTCATCGTCCACGCAATCGGCACGCCTTCCGGCGGCGACTGCATATCATCATCCCAGAGCACACCGTCGAACCCAAATGGCGAGTCACTCCAGCTGTCCGTTCCATCCGGCAGGAACATGCCGCTCATGAAATCGCCGCCCCCGCAGCCCTCAATTTCCAGTGTGTACGCCCGCCCGGCACACTCCGCCGTGACTTCCATGTCCATGAAAACCTGCTTGCCCGCCTTGGGCTGCACGTTCATGGCAACTTCGACCGTCGTGCCGTCAAACACAAGGTCATTGACGGACAGCGTGAGCAAATCGCCGTCGTAGGCTTCGTTCAGCGTAACCAAATGTGACATGTATTCCGGCGTCAGACCCGACGGCGGCGGATAGTCCGTCACGCTCGCCAGTTTCGCCGCCGCTACGCCGACCGCCGTGAGCATCATCAGCATGAGGGCAAGCGTGACAATCGTCCGCATTCTTCGGCTCATCCGGGCGGGATGGCGCGTTTCCACTCGGTGGTGCGTCAGCGAATGCTCAAAGGCGGCGCGGGTTGCGTCCGGCATGGTTCCGTAGGCGGATTGCAGCTTCTCCCGCAGTTCCCGCTCGGTCATTGCACGTTTGCCCCCTCTCCCTCTGGGGCGTCCAGCTCCACGCGCAGCTTTTTCCGCGCCTGATGCAGCCGGAATTTCACCGTGCCCACCGGAACGCCCAGTGTCTGCGCGGTTTCAGCCACCGTCAGCCCGTCCAGATAGTACAGCACGACCGGCAGGCGCAGCGTATCGGGCAGATTGTCCAGCATCAGGCGGAAGTCCGTATCCCCCTGCGGCGCGGGGATTTCCGGCACGTCGTCAGTGGACATAACGGGCTTGCTCTTCCGGCGGATGTCCTTGCACACGTTGATGCAGATGCGCACCGCCCATGTGCCGAAATATTCCTCCCTGCGCAGCGTCGACTGCTTCTCCCATGCCCGCAGCGCCGTCTCCTGCATCGCATCCCGGCGGTCATACTCCTCGCGCAGCATGGCGCAGGTCACATGGTAGAGTGTTCCCTCAACCGCGCGCATCTTTTCGATCCATGTTGCTTCGTTCATTCCGTCCCCTTCTCTCCCGACAAATTCAGCGTGAAGCCCGCTTCGCCTTCTGGCACGATGCGCAAGCTCGTCAAATCCGCGCACGGCGCAAAGTACAGGCAGATGGACGGCTGATTCACATCCACCACGCCGCCCGGCACGCCCGCATAGCCCGACGCGCGCGCCCATCCCGCTTCACCCGCCGGATTCTGCTCGTCGTTGCGGTAGACTCGCCACACGTCCGGCAGTGCCGTCCCATTCGGCAGTGCCGTTCCATTCGGCGCTTCGCAGTGCAGCACCACGCACCCGCCGAGGAACGATGCGCGCACATAGTCCACAACCGCCGTGTACCCGTCCAGCGGAATCCGCAAGCCGGACAACTCCGGGTGGACGTACTGCGTGTTCCCTTCCGTCGCGAACGCCACGGTATATGTTTCCGCGCGCTCGAAGCCGCCGCAGCGCAGGAGCAAATCCGCCTTGGACATCTGTTCTATCTCGTCCCAGCCCGCGCCGCACATTTCCAGCAGGTAGTCCTCCACGCCCGCGTCCGTCAGCGTGATCATGTGCTGCTCCGCCTGCTCACGGATGTACTGCGCCACGTCGTCCTCTTCGCTGAGCGCTTCATACAGGTCATCCGGCATGGTTTCCGTCTGCCAGACAGCTTTCAGCACGTCGATTTCGATTGTCCACGCAATCGGCTTTCCTTCCGGCGGCATCTGCCCGTTTTCGTCGAGCAGAATGCCCTCCGCAGCGTACTTTTCTCCATCGAATGTGCCGCCGAGGTCGGGCAGCATCAGCAGGCTTTGGAACTCGCCGCCGTAGACATCCAGCGGGTCAAAACGGTACATTTTGCCGTCGCATTCGCCGCATATGCGCACTTCCACCGCCAGCACGTCGTCCGTCTTTGCCGCCATCTCCATCGTGAATGCCAGCACACTGCCGTCGTACACCGCGTCGTTGACTGACACAGACAGCAAATCGCTGTCATACCGCTCCGCCAGCGCGAGATAATGCGCCTGATAGTCCCCTTCCGTGCCGTCCTGCGCGGGGTGGACGTCGATGACGCTGAAGAACCGCGCCGCCGCCACGCCAACCGCCGTCAGCATCAGCGCCATCAGCACAGCGGTGATGACGATGCGCATCGTCCGGCTCAAGCCGATGTTTCGGTGTGTTTCCGGCGCACGGTGGTGCGTCAGCGAATGCTCAAAAGCTGCGCGGGTTGCGTCCGGCATGTTTCCGTAGGCGAATTGGAGCTTCTCGCGAAGCTGCTGTTCGGTCATTGCGGTTACGCCTCCTTTCTGATTTTGGGGCGCGATTCGCGGGAGTGTTCCCTTTATTGTGTTGCGCAGGGGGCGCTCCTGTGGGAGCGACCAGGGGGCAATGAATCACCTGCGTCCTACTGTTAGCAGTCTTTCCCGTTGCTTGGGATTCCCCATATCATTAGACGCCGCATCCATCGGTTTGGTTGGCGAAAATCAAAAAAAGAGGAAACGGGCGAAAATGCCGCGCTTCCCCTTGATAGAACAGATTAGCCGGAGATTTTGAGCGTGCCAGCGTCCACAGACGGGCTGCCGATGCTGCTGCCCTCGAAGGTCAGGTCGCTGCCGACAGCGCAGATGCTCTTCAGCAGCTGGTAGAAGTTGCCCGCCACCGTGATTTGCTCCACGGCTCGGCCGCGCTTGCCATTCTCGATGGTGTAGCCCTTGCTGAGCAGGCTGAAATCGCCGCTGGAGGGATTCGCGCCCGCGTGCAGACCCGCCAGTTCAGTAATCACCACGCCGTTGCCCACGTCCGCCATCAGTTCATCCAGTGACTTCTCGCCTGCGGCAATGTACAGGTTCGTCGGCGCAACCATGATGCGTCCGCCCACGCGCGCGGCATTGCCGGTGGAAGATACGCCCTGCTTGCGCGCCGTCTTGCGGTCGTGCAGGAGGGTCGTCAGCTTGCCGCTGTCTACGACCTTCTTCGTGCGGCTGGCACTGCCTTCACCGTCGAACGCGCTCGTCGCCAAGCCGCCCTCCATCAGCGGGTCATCGACGATGGTCACGACGTCCGCTGCGACATTTTCCCCTTCCTTGCCCGCGAAGAGGGACAGATTCTGTTGGGCATTCTCCGCCGAGAACACGCCCCAGAACGTCTGCAAGAGGCTCTGCATGGCGTCATAGCGGAAAATCACGCGGTATTCGCCTGTCGGCACGGGAGAAGCGTTCAGCTGGGACAGCGTTTCTTTCGCCGCATCCGCAGCAATTTTCTCCGGGTCAATGCCGTCAAAGCGGCTGGACACAGCCACCTTGCCATTGACCGCGGTGGACGCGCCGTCCTTCGCAACCAAGCTGGTGTAGGAGAAGAAGTAGCTGCCGGAATCCTGCAAATTCAGCCCATAGCTGTTGCGCAGGATGACTTCGCTGCTGGAGGACGCGACCATTGCGCTCGGTACGCGAACAATGCGCGGGTCAGCGGCTTTCGCCAAGGCTTCCAGCTTCAGGCACTTCTCAATTTTCGCTTCAGCGCTCGTCGTCGCGACATCGCTTTCTTCCTTCTCGATGGTCGGATAGCGCTCTTCGCCCGCGAAAATCTCGTCCTGCTCGTCGGTTTCCAGCAGGGTGGCGGATTCCTTCACACCGTCAATCAGCTGGCGGACGGCATCGGCGTCGAACGCCTCGGTGGACGCGCTGCCCATCTTGCCGCCAAACATGCCGCGCAGGGATACCCCACACGAGGATGCCACCTTGTAGTCGCTGATTTCGCCGTCCAGTGCGCTCACGTTGAAGCTGTCGCCGCCGTGATAATATACTTCTGCCGGGTCAATGCCCGCCGCCTTCGCAGCAGCAAGCACCTCATTCAAAAATTCGTTGACTTTCATCTGCTTTTCCTCCTTAGCGGCCGCCCACGGTGATGCTGCTGACGCGAATCATCGGCTGACCGACGTCGGTCGGGACGCTGCCGCTCTTGGAGCCGCACATGCCCTGCGACAGTTCCAGTTCTTTGCCAACGCGGTCAATCTTCATCAGGATTTCGCTGCCGCGCCCAATCAGGGACGCGCCGCGCACCGGGTGGGCAATCTTGCCGTCGCGCACCAGATACGCTTCCGCCACGGAGAAGTTGAATTCGCCCGTCGCCGGGTTGACGGAGCCGCCGCCCATCTTGCGCGCGTACAGACCGTTGCCCATCGACGCAATGATTTCCTCGTTGCTGTCATTGCCGGGGGCGATGAAGGTGGAGCGCATACGGCTCGTGGGGGCATAGGCATAGCTTTCGCGGCGGGAGGAGCCGGTAATCGGGTGATTCATCCGGCGGCTGCCGAGGCGGTCAACCATGTAGCTCTTCAAAATGCCGTTCTCAATCAGCACCGTGCGCTGGCTGGGCGTGCCCTCGTCGTCCACATGGATTTGACCCCAGTTGTTGACAAGCGTGCCGTCGTCGATGGCGGTCACGATGGGCGAGGCAATCTGCTGACCGAGCTTGCCGCAGAATTCGCTGACGCCGATGCCCACGCTGGTAGCCTCCAGCGAATGGCCGCACGCTTCGTGGAAGATAACGCCGCCGAAGCCGTTGTCAATCGCGACGGGCATCACACCCGCAGGGCATACCGGCGCATGAAGCATCGTCACTGCCTGCTGGGCAGCAATTTTCCCTGATTCTTCCGCATTCACGCGCGTGTCGAACAATTCAAAGCCCATGGACGCGCCGGGCGCATCACTGCCGGACTGATTTTCCGTGCCGTTGCTGGCAATCGCACTCACGCGCAGGCGCGTCTGCACACGGCGGTCGGTCACGAACACGCCCTCGGTATTGCAGATGCACACATCCTGCACATGGTCGCCATAATTCGCCATCACCTGCACAATTTCCGGGGAGACGCTGCGCGCCGCCGCTTCCGCCGCGCGGAGCTTCTCCGCTTTGAGCGCCGCCTTCACGTCAGTCGGCAGGAGCAGAATTTCTTCCGGGCGGGAGGCATCCCACGGCTTGAACGGTTCCACTACGCAGCCCTTGCCGCCGCGCACCGCCGCTGCTGCCTGACGCGCACAGTTCATCAGCCCTTCCCGGCTGGTATCGTTGGTGTAGACATAAATCGCATTCGTACCGCTGAACACGCGCACACCCGCGCCGTGCGTCCGGCTTGTCGTCGCGCTTTCCAGCTTATGAGAGCGCATCCCCATTGCGTGGTCAATGCGGTCTTCCATGAAAATTTCAGCGAAATCACCGCCGGTGCGTACCGCTTCCTGCAATACTTCCCGTGCAACGTTCTGATCGAGCATTGGTATTTCATCCTTTCCGAGCCGTTCAGGCTCTGTTGAATCAAACCGAATAGGATTGCAAGTCAACAATACTCCTACTCGGTTTGAATGTCCAGTAAAATATTTATCCCGTTTTTCGTTCAAGTAAATTTTTAATTTTTTCATCGGCACTTGGGTTGTCACCGTTCTCGGTTCCGATAGGAAATACCGATGTGACTAAAAATGTCTTTTTGCCGATTTTAACCTTATCGCTTTCGTACAGATGACGGCGGTTAAACGCAATATCGTTTCTTGTGATTGGTGTTATTCTATTTTCAGTTTCGTTCATGGCAATCCTTTCTTTACATCTTCATACCAAATCCGCCTTGTGGATTTTCTTGTATGTTCTTTCTCTCTTTACGAGGTTTTTTCATTGTAGTGCAGTCCTCTACAGGGTGGTTGCTGTCTAAAATATTTGTGAGATTTGCGACCAGATATGCAATATCATTTCCGTTATTGCTGTAATAGCTGTCGGTATCAAAGCCAGGAAAAACAGTATCCTCACATGATGATTCAGTTTCTCCTCCGCCTGACTGATACTGTATGAATATTTCTCGCTCGTGCTCCCAACCTGTTGTGAAGCATTCTTCGCCGCATTGTTTATCTGACTGACGTAATTGTTCGTCATATCCTGAAGCTCCTTCTTGAAGGTCTGCGCCATTGCATTGGAATTGTCGATAGACTTCTGCAAGGAATTCATCTGGCGGTTGAGGTATATCCGTATTTCCTCTTTCGTAGTCAGTTCTGAAATTTCGTCCAGTATTGATTTCAGCATATCTATCTGTGCTGTCTGAGTTGAAATTAATGCTTTCCAGTTCTGCTCCGTAACCGCTACGCAGGGTTCTGCTTTTGAGGCGATTTGCATTTGCTTTTTGGCTTGTTCCTTTAATTCCTGTGGTGATTTCTTCCCGTATTCTGAATTCATTTTCCATATTCTCCTTAGGATATTTTTCTTCGTGTAATTTATTATCCCTGCACTTCATTCCATTTGGTGTAGTGTAGGTAATGCTTTTTCTTTCTGCCGTCCATTTAACTTCATAGCCTTCGTTCTCCATCAGGCTTATGAAATGTTCCTTTGAGGTTGCATATTTCATAGCTTCATCAACAGCTATTGCAAGCTGTAACTTCCAGCTTTGGCCTTTGTCTGCTGAACGATATTCTCTTGCCGACATCTGTTTTACTTTTGGTTGCTTAGGAATTACAACTGATAAACCGTATTTTCTGCATAGGTTGTCAGAATAATCTCTCAACCGTTGTATCTCATTTTTATCTGGATGATATTTCAATCCTGTTTCAGCACTGACAGAATTTAAAATGAAGTGTGAATGTATATGCTCTCTGTCAATATGAGTAGCAACTAAAACTTCATAACCTTTGAATTGCTCTTGTGCAAACTTCAAAGCAATTTCGTGAGCAGTTTCGGGTGTTATAGGTTCATCGGGGTGGAACGACTGAAACAAATGATAGTACATTCTGCCATCAGTTTTTCTATATTGAATTTTAGTATTCATCATTTCATTGAACGCTGACTCTGCTACACAATTCACTCCGCTCACCAGCTTTCTGCTATCGTACAAAGTTTTCTTATCCTGTTTGCAGTAGGCAAGGATTGAAGCTAACCCTTGACGTGACTGCATTTGTTTGCTTGCGATAAATTTTACTGTTGCTATTATGACCACCTCTTTCTGTCAAGCAAATCGGTAAGTAGTTTATTCATCTCTGCATACTGATTTGTAAGTTCAGCAAGATTAAAGCAAATGACTTTACCCATATTGCAAAGTGTTGCAATTTGATTTAAGTTTCTGCCGATAGCCTTTTGCTGACGGATAATTTCATCAAGTCCGTCAACAACAAAGATTTGTTTTCCGAGGCAAGCCTTCGTTATATATTCGGTTAAAGTTAAATTTGCCTTGTCTGCTTTATTGTGAATCTTCTGTAAATCGGATTCCGATATTCTTATGCTCATTTTTCTGTCTTTCATTTAGGTTTCCTCCTTTGCCAATAAAGTGGGTTCGGGCTTCTGCCCGTATATTGCATTCGGCAGGTCAGCGACCAGCCGAATGCGTTGCTTGCCACAGCTTAAAAGCTGTGAAAATGTGAACCCCAACTTTACGCTGAATTCATAATCCGTTATATAGAATTACTTTCGCTCACAAACCGCCCAAATTTTGATTTTTGCTTGAAGTCGGGTACTTTATCCGTTTTCTCTTGAAAGTCGGACAAACCGCCAAATTCTGCTCAACATCTGCATTAAGGACGATAAGGACGATAAAAACGATAAATCAAACGGCTATATTTTCATCGTACTTATCGTACCTAACGTACTCGCTATCTGAATTATCAATCTCAAAATCATATTTGATTTCAACCTTTCTGATGTTATTTTCCTTATACGATTTGAAATAAACGTGATTATCATTCAAGTCATACTTCCACTTGTTCATCATCCTTTTCAGAATACGAGCAGAAAGATTTTTGCCTGAATAAGCATTATATCGTTCAAGAAATTCCGCATTGCTTCCGTTGAAATATTTTTCTGCTTTCATCATCTCAATGAGCAAGTTCATTTCATCAGGCAAAAGCATATTCGGATTCTCTGCGCTGTCTGCAGTCATTTTCCAAGTGCAATCCTCTTTTGAAAATGCAAGCATCGGCACAGCCAGCTATACCATTTGTACCTGAAATCTCATTGATTGGGTCAGAGTCGCCTTGCTTTCTTAAATGATGAACCAGAAGAATAGCAATTTTCAACTCATCAGCAAGTTTTTTGAGTTTCTGTACCTCAAGATAATCATTTGAATAGCTCGAGTCATTTTTTGCAGAACGGATAAGTTGAAACGTGTCAATGATTATCAAGACAGTATCCATATGCTCATCAACAAAAGTTTGAATCTGTTCTTCCAACCTTTCATCAAGTTTTGAACAATCCGTAACAAAATGAACATCACTCGGCACTTCATCGGTTATCGCTGTCAGCCTGTCCTGCAATCTGCTTTCATCATCTTCAAGTGACAGATACAGAGTTGTACCGCTGTCGGTATGCAGATTCCATACATCTTTGCCTTTTGCAATCCTAACGCACCAGTCAAGAACAAGCCACGACTTACCTACCTTTGGTGAGCCGGCTATAATCGAAAGACCGCTTGCAAGAAGTGAATTGATTATAAACTTCTTTCTCGGCAAATCTTTTTCAACAAGACTTGCACCGTCGATTGAATCAAATCTTGCCTTACTGCTCAACTCCAAATTTAAATTCTTAATCATTTTTCTCCTTTCCCTGTTACTCATACCTCATATGATTTCAAAATATTTTAGCTTTGGTATGGTTATTCAGTTGTAATCCAAAAGCTGTTGGAATTTTTTCACCAGTGTGATACAATAATCTCATACTTTTCAAGAAAAATATATGACAAAATGAATTGAAGTGATTTTTATAATTTTCACTTCAGGACAGAGGTGTATATGGCAAAGCACGAAGGTTTATTATTAAAAATTGATTCCAAAGGAAATATTTCCGGCTATATGCAGGAAAATAACAATAAGATTCCAATTGAAAATACTACTATCAAAAATGAGTTGATTAGTTTCTCAGAAGAAGATTTTGAAGAGTATTCTGAACTGCAAAATGAAATAAGAAAAGTTTACAGAACATATCCTGATGAAAGTGAAGAAAGATTTGCACTGATTAAAAAGTTAACTGCAAAAGCAGAAAAGGCATTGGCGGAATATAGAACTTTTTACGGTCTTTTGAACAGACTTATGATTGAGGATTTTTTAGGAGAGAACGACGGAACTGAACATTATCTGCGTGAATATGCAAGCTATCTTGACCAGATAAAAACCGTGCAGTTTTTTGTTTTGCACTTTTTCAGCGATTTATCAAATCAAATAGAAATTGATGTTAACGAAGATTTCAATTACAACAGCGTACAGATTTCCACCGTATTTTATTTTGAGGATAACAAATCCAGACAGATGTACCATATCCGTAACCTGACAGAGTATTATTTTCTGCTGTTACATTTATTTGTTGAGAACGGATACCGCCTCTGCCGCTGTCAGCTTTGTGCCAGATACTTTGTGCCAAAGACAAAAAAGAAAACCCTGTACTGCGACAGAGTTCTGAATAATGGTAAAACTTGCAAGGAATTTGCGCCGAAATTAAAGCACCGAATCTTGGCAAACAGAAATGAGGTGCTGAAAACTTTTGACACACAGCGAGGCAAAATGTATAAGCGTTATGAAAGAACACTTAACACACCTGGTACTGTGGAAAAGCCTTTAAGTTTTGAGGAATATTACGATTGGCTTGAAAAAGCGAGAACTGCGAGAGATAATTATCTTGAGGATAAAATTTCCAAGGAAGAAGCATTGAATATAATTTGTATTGAGTAAAATTTGCAAAAAGTAATCGGATAGGCAGTCAAATTTCATTGATTGCTTATCCGATTTCTCAATGATAATTCTTGCACCCATCCGAAATCCGTTCAGGAATATTTCTCGCTCACTGATTTCAGAAATCTCACGATTGCAGTCCTTGTATTTTTCGAAGGTTTCTTTCTGTACCTCAGTCAGGGTTGCCACAAACTTTTCTTCATTCCTGTTGAGCAGTTTCAATAGTTCTTTGACCTCATCGTCAAGCCTTGAACATTTTTCGTGAGGGAATAAGTTTCCATAATATAAATCT
>OLXD01000231.1_pt1 | contig 32719 bp, 17 predicted proteins | sample 1673881 | NCBI WGS metagenome assembly OLXD01 (sample SAMEA103958131, study PRJEB25191) | human gut metagenome
CGCGTGCCGTAGGTAAGGCGGGTGATATCACCGGTGGTCTTCCACGTGTAACTGAGTTGTTTGAAGCTCGTAACCCGTCTAATCCGGCTGTTGTTTCTGAAATCGATGGTGAAATTACGATGGGTAAGATTAAACGTGGTAACCGTGAAATCATCGTTACATCGAAGACTGGTGACGTTCGTAAGTACTTGGTTGCTTTGTCTAAGCAGATTCTGGTTCAGGAAAACGACTATGTACGTGCCGGAACTCCGTTGTCTGACGGTGCTATTACTCCTGCCGACATCTTGGCCATCAAAGGTCCTACAGCCGTTCAGGAATATATCGTAAATGAAATCCAGGATGTTTACCGTCTGCAGGGTGTGAAGATTAATGATAAGCACTTCGAAATCATCGTTCGTCAGATGATGCGTAAGGTACAGATTGACGAACCGGGTGATACTCGCTTCTTGGAACAGCAGGTTGTAGACCGCATTGAATTCAATGAGGAAAACGACCGTATCTGGGGTAAGAAAGTGGTTGTAGACGCTGGTGATTCTCAGAACTTGCAGCCAGGACAGATTGTTACAGCTCGTAAGCTCCGTGATGAAAACAGTATGCTGAAACGCCGTGACTTGAAACTGGTTGAAGTACGTGATGCAGTTCCTGCTACTTCTACTCAGATTCTGCAGGGTATTACACGTGCTGCATTGCAGACATCAAGCTTCATGTCAGCTGCATCATTCCAGGAAACTACCAAGGTATTGAACGAAGCTGCTATCAACGGTAAGGTTGATAAACTGGAAGGTATGAAAGAGAACGTTATCTGCGGTCACTTGATTCCTGCTGGTACAGGTCAGCGTGAGTTTGAAAAGATTGTGGTAGGTTCTAAAGAAGAATACGATCGCATCTTGGCTAACAAGAAGAATGTATTAGATTACAGTGGAGTTGAATAATCTCAACTACTATCATAAAAAAGCCGTCTCATTTGAGACGGCTTTTTTTATGTACTTATTCGATGTAAGCAAGCATCGTATATTTAAAGTTTTTCGTTACTCTGATAATTGACTATTATAATTGTGTAGTACCTGTCATTTCCACATTATAGGAGGGGAAATGGTACTTTGCTGATGCGTATGACTAGTTTTATTTCCTTTTCCAATATAGCAGGATGAAACGTCCTCCTGTGGCCATCAAGGCGAGGGAAAGTCCGGTATAAAAGACTGCAATAAAGCTTTCCGGTAGCAGGCGTGCGGTACGGATAGTTATACCCAGTGCAATCATGAAAGCCATCACCAGCCAACCCTTCATGTCAAAAAACGAGAATGGACAGCGTTTGTTGGGGTTACCGGCTGTGATACGCTGTGCATGCTTGCGGTAGAGCTTGTGGAAAACCATGCAGAAGAACAGCAGGAATATCAGACTGGCCTCGCAGAACTTGAGCAACCAGTAGTGCGCATCCGTTATCCAACAGGAAATGCCGATACGGAGAATGTTGATACCGGCAACCAGCCATACGATTCCGGCCGTAAGCAGCAGCGTATTGGAAGATACTCCGTATTTCATATACCCTCAGCTTAGAACCACTTTATTTTCCGGAAAATAACAAAGGCCGTTGCCGAGAGGAAGATGGAGAAACATACAATCAAGGCAAAGGCGTGCGGCAGTCCTTCGATATGAATATCCACGTTCATACCATAGAAACTGGCAATCAGCGTCGGTACCATCAGCACGATAGAAAGACTGGTCATGCGTTTCATGATGGTGTTCACGTTATTGGAGATAATGGAAGCAAAAGCATCCATGGTACCCGTAAGAATGTCACTGTAGATGTTTACCTGATTGTGTGCCTGCTTCAGCTCGATGAGCACATCTTCTGTCAGTTCCTTATTCTGGTAGTCCTTTTCATTAAAGATATTCTGCAATTTGCCTATCATGACCTCATTGCCACGGATAGACGTATTGAAATATACCAGACTCTTCTGCAGGTTCATCAGCCGGAGCAAGTCCTCGTTACGGATGCTACGCTCCAGCTCCTTTTCTGCATTGTTCACTTCGTTGTTGATTTGTTTCAGGTATTTCAGGAACCATACAGCCGACGAGTAAATCAGTCGCAGAATCAGTTCGTATTTATTGGGCACGTTGATACCTTTGCGCTGCGTATGCTCAATAAAGTCCGGCAGCATCTCCGTAGAGTGATAGCACACCGAAATCACCAGTTCATTGTTCGTAATGATACCGATAGGCACCGTGGCATACGGCACTTTTGAATCAGGAGTCTGTACGGGAATACGCAGAATGGTCAGCAGCCAGTTACCTTCCGTATCCGTACGCGGACGTTCGTCGGTATCGGCAATGTCATTCAAAAAAGACTGGGGAACTTTTAATTGTTCTTGCAGGAAGTGGAAATCCGCGGCATCCGGACATTCAATGTTAATCCAGCAGTTAGGTTGCCAGTTAGCTTTCTCTACAAAGCCAGCTTCACAAAAAAGATACTTTCTCATCTGTCTGCTCCTTTCCTTCATTTTAAGCCCGGAGGAGCATCTTCAGAGTAAAAGACAGGATTACTCACGACACCCCTTCAGGAAGTGGTTAAAATAATTGTAATACGTTCGCGAGTAATAATCGTCCATATTAGTTCGTTTTAGGGTATAAAAAAAGTTCGTTTATTCAAACGAACTCTCAAGCTCTTCAGGTTGGACTTGAACCAACGACCCTCTGATTAACAGTCAGATGCTCTAACCGACTGAGCTACTGAAGAAGGTTTTCCTTTAATTGCGATGCAAAGGTAGTAGGATATTTTGAATTATGCAATATCTTTGCAAAAAAAATGAAGTAAAATGGATAAAATTATAGGAATGGGCAATGCATTGGTCGATGTACTGGTAAGAATCGATGACGATTCTTTGCTGGAAAAGCTACATTTGCCCAAAGGAAGCATGCAGTTGATACAAGAAGACACCTTGTCTGAAATACGTAAATATACCTCAGGGATGAAGATTCATCGCTCTACCGGCGGTTCGGCCGGCAATACGGTCTGTGCACTGGCTGCATTGGGAGCCAATCCCGGATTTATCGGAAAGGTAGGTCAGGACGAGACAGGAGCTTTCTTTGGTGATACCCTCCGTCAGCGCGGGGTAAATGCCTTGCTGGCCACCTGCGATTTGCCGTCGGGCATTGCATCGACTTTCATTTCTACCGATGGAGAGCGTACGTTCGGTACTTATCTGGGAGCAGCTGCCACACTGAGGGCAGAAGACTTGTCGCGTAAAATGTTTGCCGGATACAATTATCTCTATATTGAAGGCTATCTTTTGCAAGACCATGACCTGATGCTGCGCGCCGTACAGCTGGCCAAGGAAGAAGGACTTCAGGTTTGTCTCGATATGGCAAGCTACAATGTGGTGGAAGCCGAACGTGACTTCTTCGACCAGTTGATTGTGAAATATGTGGACATCGTGTTTGCCAATGAGAGCGAAGCACTGGCCTATACGGGAAAAGCTCCTCATGAAGCCTTGGAAGAAATTGCGTCCAAATGCAGCATTGCCGTGGTGAAAACCGGAAAAGAAGGCTCTCTTGTGAAGAAAGGAACAGAAGTCATTCAACTGCTGTCTTGTCCGGTCGATAATGTGCTGGACACCACCGGTGCAGGCGATTTCTATGCTGCCGGTTTCATGTACGGCCTGACGTGCGGTTATTCGCTGGAGAAATGTGTGCAAATCAGTACCATTCTGGCCACTGCCGTCATTCAGGAAGTCGGTACCACCTTACCTGCGAAGAAATGGGACGAAATTAAGTTAAATATTGAATCACTTCTGCAAGTCTAACCGGAATAATGTGTTTATTTGCAAGGAAGAACAATTTTGTAAACAGACTATATATGAATGCAAGAAAAATGCTGGCCGGAGCCTTTATCGTGATGTTGGGGATGGGCATGACCAGCTTCAAGGAAGACGACCGTAATTTTCAGATATCAAAGAATCTGGACATATTCAACTCCATTTTCAAGGAACTGGATTTGTTTTATGTAGATACCGTGAATGCCGAAAAAATGATTCAGACCGGAGTGGAAGGTATGCTTTCGCTGACCGACCCTTATACGGAGTACTATCCGGAAGAAGAGGTGAGCAGTCTTAAGGAAATGACTACCGGAAAATACGGCGGTATCGGTGCGGCCATCCGCTATTATGAGGCTAAAGACCGCATTGCAGTGGTAGAACCAACCGAAGGCATGCCGGCAGCCGAAGCCGGAGTCAAGGCGGGCGACATTATTCTCTCGGTAGGAGGAAAGGAAATGGTACGTGGCGACATGAAACCCCAGGAATTTTCTTCCAAGGTCAGCGAAGCGCTGCGTGGAGAACCGGGAACTTCGTTCGTGCTGAAAGTGCTGCGTCCGCTCAAGAACGACAGTACGGTGATGGAATTTAAAATCACCCGTAAGAACATCCGTACCAATCCGGTGCCCTATTACGGCATGGTGAAAGACAGCATCGGCTATTTGGCTTTGTCCAGCTTTACGGAAAATTCTGCCAAGGATTTCAAAAAAGCTTTCATCGAACTGAAACAGAAAGGTGCCAAGTCGCTGATTATCGACTTGCGTGACAACGGAGGAGGTTCCTTGTCGGAAGCGGTAGATATTGTCAATCTCTACGTGCCGAAAGGACAGGAGATTGTAGTGACAAAAGGAAAGGTACGCCAGGCACAAGGTTCTTATAAAACCCAGAATGAACCGGTCGATACACAGATTCCGCTGGCGGTACTCGTGAACGGTGCCACGGCTTCGGCTTCTGAAATCGTGAGCGGTTCGTTGCAGGACCTGGACCGTGCGGTAGTCATCGGTTCGCGCACCTTCGGAAAAGGACTGGTGCAGACCATCCGTCCGTTGCCCTACAACGGCACGCTGAAAGTGACCACATCCAAATACTATATTCCCAGCGGACGTTGTATCCAGGCTATTGATTATGCCAAGAAGAATGCCGACGGTTCAGTAGCCCGTACACCCGATAGTCTGACCACCGTATTCCATACTGCTGCCGGACGTGAGGTGCGTGATGGAGGAGGTATTCGTCCGGACATCGAAGTGAAGGGAGACAAGATTCCGAACATCGTGTTCTACCTGATGAATGACGACCTGATTTTCGATTACGCTACCCAATATTGCTGGGATCATCCTACATTGGCTTCGGTAGACGACTTCAAACTGACCGATGCCGATTATGAGGCTTTCAAGAAACTGGTGAAATCACGTAACTTTACTTACGACCGCCAGAGTGAGAAGATGTTGAAAAGTCTGAAGGAAATAGCCGAGTTTGAGGGCTACATGACTGAGGCGGCAGAGGAATTCAAGGCGCTGGAAAAGAAGCTCAACCATAACCTGGACCGCGACCTGGATTATTTTGCCAAACCGATTAAAGAATATATCTCACAGGAAATTGTGACCCGCTATTTTTATCAGCGTGGTGCGGCGATGGAACGGTTGAAAGATGATACTGATTTGGAAGAAGCCATCAAGGTATTGCAGAATCCTGTCCGTTATCGGGAGATTCTTTCTGCACCGGTAAAGAAAGATGAACTGGCAAAGAAGGAAGAAACGAAGAAATAAGGCCTCAGAAGGGCTTCTGGAGAGCTTTCAAGTAAGGCTCGGAAAACGCAAGTACGTTTTGTTTCAAACGCAAGTGCATTTGAAGTGAAACGTACTTGCGTTTTTAGTAAAATGTACTTGCGTTTAGGAGAAAACGCAAACGTGTTTGAAATGAGTGGAAAATATGATATTTAACAACTCTTACTTACCTTTGCAATAGTAAACTTGAATATTGATTTAGTTGTTATGTTCATTCATGATAGATTATGTTGTTTGTTATAAATTTCGTTTGGCTTAATATCGATAGCGTGTATGATAAAAAATAAGAAGTTGAAATATTCTTTGTTTACTTTTGTAATATAAGAATAACGGCAAACATTTTATATAAACGAAGAATGGAAAAAGAAGTAAAGGCTTATAATTCCTATAAGAAACTTTCATATATGGATGGGAATCTGCCGGAAAGTGTAAGGCACGATTTGAATATAGATGAATTATGTGAAAAAATCGATTATACATCTTCTTGTATAGGAAGACAATTTCTATATCATTTACTTTGTATAGATAAAGTGTCATCTGTAAATAAGCATGAAGAGCTGGTTGAACACCTGCAGGAACATGTTTCTTTACGTAAACGAACGTCTGAAATTTTGGGCAAAATAAATAAGCCGGAGGCCTATACGATTGTTGATATATTAGCAGAGAATATTGGTTATTCACGTAGGTATTTATTTTTACTTCAAGTGTGCCGTTGGCTTCCGTTAAGGCACTATAAAATATTTTGTGTAAATGGAAAATACGGGATTCAAGTTTGAGTCTCGTATTTTTTATTTTATAGATTTGCAAAATGAAGAAGATTATGAAAGAAAAGAATCAAGTAGTGCCTGATGAGGTGTTAAGCAAGGAGTTCCTTAGCCAGTTCAAGACAGAAGCGGATGTGAGCAAGTTTCTGAAACAGTTGCATGCTCAGGTGCTGGAGAAGATGCTTGAAGGCGAAATGGACGCCCATTTGGGCTATGAAAAGAATTCTGTGACAGGGAACAATACCGGCAACTCCCGGAATGGCAGTTATCCGAAGAAAGTCCAGACCGAACATGGAGAGTCTGTCATTTCTATTCCACGTGACCGTAACGGCCAGTTTGAGCCAATAGCAGTGCCCAAACATGAAAGTCGTGGACTTTCTATAGAAAAGCTCGTTATCTCCCTATACGCCAAAGGAATGAGCGTTTCTGACATAGAGGAAGAGATGCGTGAGATTTATGAAATAGAGCTCTCTACATCGGCCATTTCCATCATTACCAACAAAGTCAATCAGGCCGCCCAGGAATGGCAGAACCGTCCTCTTGATCCTGTTTACCTGATAGTCTGGATGGACGGTATTGTCTTCAAGGTACGGGATAACGGTAAGATCATAAACAAGACCGTTTACCTTTGCGTCGGACTAAAACAGAATGGCCTGAAGGAAGTTCTTGGCATGTGGGTTGGCAAATCGGAAAGCTCTTCTTTCTGGATGGGCGTCCTGACCGATTTAAAAGCCCGTGTAGTGCAGGATATCCTGATTACCTGTACCGACAATCTGAATGGATTTACGGATACTATCCGCAGTATATTCCCTCAGTCATCCACTCAAATCTGTGTGGTACATCAGATCAGAAACTCCTGTAAATATGTCGTTTATAAGGATAAGAAAGAGTTTACAGCGGATATGAAGAATATCTATAATGCACCCAACAAAGAGGTTGCAGCCACAGAACTTGACAATCTGGAAAAGAAATGGGGAGGAAAGTATCCTTATGCTATACTTTCATGGAGAAACAACTGGGATGATCTGACTGTTTTCTTCCAGTTCCCGCTGGAAATCAGAAAAATAATCTATACTACAAATCTTATTGAAAACCTGAACGGAAAAATCAGAAAGTACACGAAATCAAAGCTTTCATTCCCTTCCGATGATGCAGTCAAAAAGACCGTGTATCTTTCACTTATGGAGATTGAGAAGAAATGGACACAGCCGATTCATAACTGGGGCTTGATTATGAATCAATTTATGCTTATGTTTGAAAACAGAATTCAGATATAAAAACAAACTTACAACTGAATCCTGTTTCCATTTACACAAAATTTTGGACAGTGTCTCCGTTAATTTTTTCAATCTGGATGTTGATGGCTGCAACTCCGGCTTTACCATTTGTTTTATTCCTTCTATCTTATGTAGGCAATGCCTTTTTACATTATAAGCAGAAAAGCAAGCTAACGTGCTATTATTTTTCTATACCACAACTTTATCGTCTTTTGCTTACAGCGGACAAACTAGCCCAAATAGATGAGTTCTTTAAAACAGATTCCACAATAGGAGATTGTCTGAACAGATTGAAGAAACTCAAAAAAATGCTACATTCATTCCGGTTAGGAATTACATTGCAAAGTGAATCAGCTTTTTTATTTTTCTTCGTTACGGAATTAGTGAATATTTTTACGTTGTATGCAGCAGTGAATGTGGCAAAATCGTTTCTTTGCATTAGGGATGAACGAGAAGAGATAGAGCATGTTTTTGAATTCGTCGGTTTTATAGACGTATTATGTTCATTATCGTTTTTTCGTGACAGTCTTCCATATTGGTGTAAACCGATAGAAAACAGTAAAGAAGAAATGTTGTATGCTCGTAGTATTTGTCATCCATTAATAGATAATTGTGTTCCCAATGACTTATCCTTGTCTGAAAAATCAATGATTATCACTGGTTCCAATATGTCCGGGAAAACAAGCTTCATTCGCACTATAGCAGTAAATCTGCTTCTTGGTAAAGTATTAAACACTTGTTTTGCTAGAGAATTTCGTATAGACCTATCCCGTAGAATCTATTCGGTTATCCATACTGAAGATGACCTTATTCGGGGAAAGAGTTTCTTCCTTAAAGAAGTTGAGAACGTGAAGAAAGCTATTGATGTGTCAAATAACGGAAAATATCTTTTGATATTTGATGAGTTATTCAAGGGGACGAATACTGTAGAGAGGATAGCAATTAATTATGCTTTGTTGTTGGATTTTACAAAATCTGATCACATCATTCTTGCGTCTACACACGATAATGAAATCACCACCTTATTGCAAGATAAATATGATTTATATTACTTCTCAGAAAAAGTAGCGGATACCCAAATGGAGTTTGATTATAAATTGAAAAAAGGAGTTGACAGAGATGGGAATGCCATAAAAATATTGAAGTTATATAAGTATCCTGATTCTGTTATAGCTATGGCGGAGAGATTAAGGCTAAATTATAAGAATAAAGTGTAAACCTAAAGATTGAGCAGAGAGATAATATATAATTCATATCACAATTAAGGGTACAATCGTTTATATAGCATACGAGTTTCTCGGACTTCTTCATCTACATGGCACTTTCGATGTATATGATATCATAGCCATAATAATAAGTAGCCTGCTATTTTATGGGATATGTGTGTGGCTGAGAATTGTGAAGACTAAAAAATAAAACATGAATTTGATTGAGAACGATTACTGAGAGAAGTAGGTAGGGGATAATCATCTAATAATTTAAAAATGCCTTTGGATTTGTTCCTTTCAGAAGAAATAGCTTTATTTGCAGTTCTTGAGTTAGAGGTACTCTTCAAACTGTACGTTTGTTGTGATTAGCGTGGGGTTAAATTAGAAAATAGACATAGGTTTTTAGGTGTATTCTAAAAAGTTGAAATTTACTTATAGATAAATGTAATTCGATGGAAAGTATTTTCCGTTGGATACTTATTTTGTTAACTTTTGAATTAATACGATTTTAAATGGAAGGCGTAAAGTATATAGTTGAAGATAAAAACTGTTTGTTGTGGGGATTGGCTATTACTACAGTCGGAGTAGAAAATATTGAAAAGGGAGAAGAGTATCCCACAAAGAAGCATTTAAAAGACTATTATTTTTCGACAAAAGAAGGCCGTATATTACAAGAATATCAAATGGTATACATCTCTGAAGGAAGAGGTTTCTTCGAAACACAGACTATCAAGAAGGTGCCTATTGAAGCGGGTACAATATTTTTGCTTTTTCCTGATGAATGGCATACTTACTATCCTGACCCTTTGACCGGATGGAAGCAATATTGGATTGGTTTTAAGGGAGTAAATATAGATGTAAGAGTAAACAATGGTTTCCTTTCCAAAAAGAATCCTATATATCATGTCGGAGTGGATGAAGAAATAGTGCATTTGTTTCATCAGGCAATAGAGGTTGCAGAACGGGAGAATGCTTATTTCCAACAGTTGCTTGCAGGCATAGCAAATCATCTGTTAGGTTTAATGTATTGTCTTGACCGTAATAATCAATTTAATAAGAGTCAGCATATGGTAGATAAAATAAATCAGGCCCGTGTGCTGATGCATGAAAACCTTGAAAGTACTATTTCTGTTCAAGACATAGCAGAAAAAGTAGGAATGAGTTATTCATCCTTTAGGAAGTTATTTAAAGAATATACCGGTCTTTCTCCTGCATCTTATTTTCAGGACTTGAAATTGCAACGTGCAAAAGATTTGCTTCGTTTTACTCAGTACTCAATAAAAGAAATTGCCTATTCTTTGAATTTTGAATCTCCAGATTATTTCTCTACTCAGTTTAGAAAGAAAGTAGGAAAGAAACCTAGTGATTTTCGTGATTGGAATCTCAAAAAACAAGACTGTCTTGCCAAAAAATGAAGTTCTCTTTGCGCTAGGCATTTTATTTTTGTAATGTTCAAAATTAGAAATAAAATGGCTAAAGAAAAGAGTATAAAAGCAGGCCTTTTGGGTGTTGGCCTGAACACCTATTGGAATCAGTTTGATGGATTGTTTTCTCGTTTAACTGGGTATCAGGAGGAAATAGAAAAAAGAATGAGAGGTTTCTGTGCTGAGGTGGTTAATGTCGGTATTGTAGATTCGACCCAGAGAGCAGAGATGGTTATTAAGAAAATAAAGACTGAGGATATAGATTTATTGTTTGTTTTTATTTCTACATATGCGCTTTCTGCAACTTTGCTCCCTATAGTTCAACAGGTCAAGACTCCTGTCATTCTCTTAAATATTCAGCCCTCGGATGCTATAGATTATAATCATGTTAATCAATTAGGTGATCGAGTGAAAATGACAGGAGAGTGGCTGGCATATTGTCAGGCATGCTCTGTTCCTGAAATTGCATATGTATGTAATAAATCGGGTATACGATATGATATTGTAACGGGGCATTTACAGGATGACGAAGCTTGGTTAGAAATTAAAAACTGGGTAGAAGCCGCGTGCGTTGTGAAAGGAATGAAAAATAACCGTTTGGGAATCTTGGGGCATTATTATAATGGCATGATAGATATATATTCCGATTTAATAAAACAAACTTCTGTTTTTGGTACCCAAATGGAAATGCTGGAAATGTGTGAACTGAAATCTTATTGGGAAAAAGCATCAGAGAATGATATTTCAAATAAAGTAAAAGAATTTTATGATTGCTTTGATGTCGTTCCTCAGTGCTCACAAAGTGAACTTATAAGGGCTGCTCGTACTTCGGTTGCATTAGATAAACTGGTTAACGAGCATCAGTTGGGTGCTTTGGCCTATTATTATGAAAGTACTTCTGGCAGTACTTATGAAAATATAATCACCTCTGTAATTGCGGGAAATACTTTATTGACAGGCAAAGGGATTCCGGTAGCAGGAGAATGCGAAGTGAAGAATGTGCAAGCCATGAAAATTCTGTCTTTGTTGAAGGCTGGAGGATCGTTTGCTGAATTTTATGCTTTAGATTTTAAGGATGATGTAGTATTGTTAGGACATGATGGACCTGCCCATTTTCTTATGTCTGAATGTAAGGTAAAATTAGTTCCTCTTCCTGTTTATCATGGGAAACCAGGGGCCGGGTTATCTATTCAAATGAGTGTTAAGCAAGGTCCTGTGACTTTATTAGCTGTTTGTGAGGGAGAAAAAGGTATCTTTTTCCTGATAGCTGAGGGGGAAGCGGTATGTGGTCCTGTTTTGCAAATAGGTAATACAAATAGTAGATATCGTTTTTCTTGTGGAATAAAAAGTTTTGTAGACAGATGGAGCAAAGCAGGTCCTTCACATCATTGTGCTATTGGTGTGGGGCATTTGGCAAATAAGTTAAAGAAAATAGCTTTTTTGTTGGGTATTCAGGTGGTTGAAATAAAATAAGTCTTTGAATCTAATCATAATTCTATGAAAAAATATTTATTCTGTGTATCCCTTTTCTTGTTTTTGTTTTCTTTTATTTATGCTCAGCAACGTGATTCTCGCGTTCGTGATTATTTATCACCTGTTCGTGTTGTGTGGCAGCAGAATGGAGAGCAAATTCAGGGGGCAAATAATTTGCTATTGGAGGGTAATGGACAGACTGATTTTGTAAATAAGAATATATGTCGAATGATTAGCACGGAACATGATCGGCCGGCTATTTTACTTGATTTCGGCAAAGAACTGCAAGGAGGTTTGCAAATTGTAACAGGCATGTGTGCATCCCATAAGCCGATTCATGTTCGGATACGTTTTGGAGAGTCTGTCAGTGAATCTATGTGTGAAATCGATGGCATTAATGGAGCTACGAATGATCATGCACTTCGTGATTTTGTTGTTACATTGCCCTGGGCTGGTGTCTTTGAAGTTGGTAATACAGGATTTCGTTTTGTTCGTATTGATTTATTGGATGAATCTACTACATTGCATTTAGAGGAGGTGAGAGCTATTTCAGTGTATAGAGACTTGCCTTATAGGGGGACTTTTCAATGTAGTGATCAGCTATTAAATAAGATATGGATGACCGGAGCTTATACGGTACATTTAAATATGCAGAATTATTTATGGGATGGGATCAAACGTGATCGTCTTGTATGGATTGGTGATATGTATCCAGAAGTTATGACTATCAATACGGTTTTTGGCTATAATGAAGTTGTACCTAAGAGCCTTGATTTAGTTCGTGATATGTCTGCATTACCAGCTTGGATGAATGGAATAAGTGCTTATTCTATCTGGTGGTTGCTGATACAATATGAGTGGTTTTGTTATCAAGGAGATTTGTCTTATTTGAAAGAGCAAAAGCAGTATATGTGTGATTTGTTACGCTTGTTACTCTCAAAAATAGATGAAAAAGGTTGTGAGAATTTAAATGGATTTCGTTTTCTGGATTGGCCTTCTAGTGGGAATAAACCTGCTGTAAATGCCGGGTTGCATGCATTAATGGTTTGGGCAATGCAGTATGGAGCTAAATTGTGTGATATACTGGAAGAGTCTCAATTAGCAGATGATTGCAGAAAAGCTTCGGATAGGATGATTGCTGCCGCTGATACAGTTATAGTTCCATTTGAAAAACAGAATGTAAGTCCAGATACTCCGGGGATGAAACAAGCTGCGGCGTTAATGTCTCTGGCAGGGATGATAGATAAGAACCAGGCCAATGATAAGTATTTGGCATTTAATGGGGCTAAAGGTTTTTCGACATTTTATGGCTTTTATATGCTTGAAGCTATGGCTATGGCAGGCAACTATCAAGGAGCTATTGATATTATTAGAGAGTATTGGGGGGCTATGATAGCTCTTGGAGCAACTACTTTTTGGGAGGATTTTAATATAGATTGGGTACCTGAGGCTGCTCCTATAGACAACTTGGTGCCAGAAGGAAAGAAAGATATCCATGGAGACTTTGGAGCTCATTGCTATAAGGGATTTCGCCATAGCCTTTGTCATGGATGGGCTTCTGCTCCGACATATTGGTTAAGTAAATATGTTCTAGGTATTTATCCGATAGATCCGGGGTGTCAAACTGTAACTATTCGTCCTAATTTGGGAGATTTGGAATGGGCTGAAGGAACTTTTCCTACACCTTATGGTGACATTAAAGTACGTCATGAGAGAGGGCAGAATGGAGAAATAAAAAGTGACATTAAGGTACCTGAAGGAATAAAAATAGTACGGTAATCAATTATATAATCATATGAAAAAATATATATGGTGTTTATTGATATTGTTTGTTTTTAGGGCAATGTTGGTTGATGCTCAAATTGACAAACAGAAATTTGCTTGTCCAGAAACAAGGTATAGGCCTATTCCTTTGTGGTTTTGGAATAATGTGAATATAAATGCGCAAGATTTGTTATTCCAGTTCCGCCGAATGATCAAAGAAGATGGTTACGGGGGATGTGCAGTTTTACCTTTTGGTAAAAATTTTAGGCCAGAGTATTTGTCTGATGGATACTTTGACCTGTATAAAACTTTGTTGGAAGAGGCGCAAAACCTTGGAGCGTATGTTTCATTGTATGATGAATTTGGTTTCCCTAGTGGAAGCATGGGAGCTCATGCAGATGGAGTACCTCGTTTTATGAATAAATATCCAAATGCAATAATAAAGCGTTTAGATAAGTTGGAGGTTATAGTTTCTTCCAAAAGAGAAAAAATTAGCGTACCCAAAGGTAAACTGATGGCCGTAGTTGCAATGGATACTTTGACTAAACAGCGTATTTCATTAAAAGAATATATCAATGGAGATACATTATATTGGAATGTGCCGGAAGGAAAATGGAAAGTGATGTTTTTTACTTGCGTTAAAGATGGCTCTCCTTTAGTTGACTATTTGGACCCTGAGTCAGTAAAATTATTTATAAAGGAAACTCATCAGGCTTATTATGATCGTTTTGCAACCTACTTTGGGAATGTCATTATTCAGACCTTTTTTGATGAACCAACATTATATCGCGGAAATGGAAGAATCTGGACCGATAAGTTTAATGAAAAGTTTATAAAATATTATGGAGAGTCTCCGGAGTTACTTTATCCGGCTTTATGGTATGATATTGGACCAGAAACAGAGTCTGCTCGTAACCGTCTGTTTGGGATGCGTGCTATTTTGTATGCAGAAGGCTTTATGAGAGAAATTCAGAAATGGGCCGTGAGTCATGGTATATATTCCACGGGGCATCAAGATCAAGAAGAGGTATTAAATCCAGTTAGTCTTTCTGGTGACTTGATGCTTTGTGGAAAGTATATGGATATCCCTGGAATTGATAAAATAGGTGGAAATCGACCGGCGGAACGATTTTATAAAGTAATATCTTCTTCAGCTTATAATTGGGATAAAAATCTTGTGATGTCTGAGACGTTTGGGGCAATGGGAAATCTCTCTATACGAGAATTATATCATGTGGCAATGGAACAATATGTGAAAGGTATTAATATGTTGATTCCGCATGCTGTTTGGTATGACGATAAGAATGTTACTTTCCTTCCTGAATTATCTATGAGAAATAAGCTGTATCGGGACTCATTGCCTGATTTCAACAAGTTTTTATCTCGCTTGAATTATGTGTTACAGAGAAAAGGCAAGCATATAGCTGATATTGCAATGATTTATCCTATTGAGACTCTTCAGGGAGAACATTTTTTAGATGGAGCATTGGGATTTTATAGAGGGGGAGTAGAAATACCTCAAACAGATTATATTCAAGTGTCTACGTTGTTGACAGATACATTAGGATTAGATTTTACTTATTTGCATCCGGAAGTTTTGGCTTCTAAATGTCGTTCTCAAAAAGGAAGGCTATTTTTAGATAATAAGGTTAATGATGAGGCCTTTCGTGTAGTCATTATTCCGGCAATGAAAACTATATCTTTAGTGAATCTAAAGAAGTTAGAAGAGTTCTGTGATAAGGGGGGAAGTTTGATTTTTACTACTCGTTTACCTCAAAAATCAGTTGAGCCAGGGAAGGACGATGAAGTGAAATGTATTGTGAATAGATTATTCTCAAAACAAAGAAAAAAAGGAAATGTCTTTTTTATAGAATCTCCTCACAGTGAGGATTTTAGGCAGGTAATGAAGACTTGTTGTATTACTCCAGACGTGTTGTTTCCTTTAGGAAAGGAGTTGAATTACATTCATAAACAGGTAAATGGAAAGCATTTGTATTATTTCGCAAACTTGAAAAATGTGGCAATGCATTCTGAGATTGTGTTGCGAGGGAAAATTCTTAATCCTGTTCTTTTAAATCCACATAATGGAGAGTGCACAGAGGCTAAATATACTTATGAAACATCGTTAAATGGGAGTAAAATAACGCGTATATGGCTGTCTTTAAATGTAGATGAGTCGGTATTTGTAATGGAAGAATAATTAAAATTAATATTATGAGAAGTATCTGTTATTTGTTTTTAGTTTTTAGTTTATGTTTGTTCTCAGTCGAGACAGTTCAGGCTGAAGGCAGTTCTGATAGAAAGTTTTGGGTTAAGACCATGATTCGTATCATAGATCCTGTTTATCAGAATTTAAGTGAGAATCGATTGAGAGAAAATATGCCTGTAGAGGTTAATGATGGATTGAATAATGGAAAAAGAGCCGATGTTACTCATTTAGAGGCCTTGGGACGTTCGTTCTGTGGTATTGCTCCTTGGTTGAATTTGGGGGAGGATGATACTGATGAAGGCAAACTGAGGGCAAAATATATAGATTTATCGATAAAGGCTATTTCTAATGCTGTAAATCCGGACTCACCTGATTATATGACTTTTGATGGGCCGGGCGCACAGCCATTGGTGGATGCAGCATTTCTGGCTCAGGGTTTATTACGTTCAAAGAATGTTATTTGGGCAAGATTGGATAATATAACAAAAGACAGATTGATTAAGTCATTTATTTCATCTCGTAAAATAAAACCTAGTGAATCAAATTGGTTACTTTTCTCGGCTATTATAGAGGCTGCTTTACTTGAGTTTACAGGCGAATGTCAGATGGAGCCTATCAATTATGCTTTGATGAGATTTGAGCAATGGTATTCCGGGGACGGATGTTATGGAGATGGACCAAGATTGCATATCGATTATTACAATAGTTATGTCATTCAGCCGATGTTAATGGATATCATGGCAATATTGAAACAACATAATATTGACTGCGATAAATTTTATAAACAGCAAACAAAAAGATTTATCCGTCAGGCTCAAATACAAGAGGGTTTAATATCTCCAGAAGGTACTTATCCTGTGATTGGGCGTTCTAATGCCTATCGTTTTGGTGCATTTCAGGTATTGGCTCAGGCATCTTTAATGCAGATTCTTCCAGAGACGTTAAAACCTTCACAGGTAAGATGTGCATTGACAAAGGTTATTAAGCGACAAATAAATGCTCCAGGCACATTCGATAAAGATGGATGGTTGCAGATTGGAGTTTGTGGACATCAGAAGGGGATGGCAGAGGATTATATTTCAACTGGAAGTTTATATTTATGTACTTTTGTTTTTCTTCCTTTAGGTCTAGATGAAGATAGTCCTTTCTGGAGTGACAAGGCGGAAGAATGGACTTCTTTGAAATTGTGGAATGGTAAACCTGTTCAAAGAGATCATGCATTGTATGATTAAAAAAATAAGTTTATGTTATGAATAAGATTCTTTTATTTTTGTTTGGCTGTGTAATTACGTTTTCTTCTTGTAATACAAGACGGTCTGGAATGTCAGAAGTGATAGAAAAAGGGTTGGAAAGATCTGTTCTGCAATCTAAAGCAATGGCTTATTCATTGCTGGATGATAAGAATAAACTGCCTAGGACCATCGGGAAAGATGGTAAGTTATTAGCTGTGGATTCTCATGACTGGACAAGTGGATTTTATCCTGGGGTGTTATGGTATTTATTTGAGGTTACTCATGATGATTCTTTAAAATATTTTGCTTCAGAATATACTCAGCGTGTTTTGAAGGAACAATATACCACAGATAATCATGATGTGGGCTTTATAATTTCATGTAGTTTTGGAAATGGCTATCGTTTGACTAAAAATCCACAATACAGAGATGTGCTTGTTCAAGCTGCCCACTCGTTATCAACGCGATATAGAGAAACCGTTCAGTGTATACGTTCTTGGGACTTTAATCAACAAGAATGGCAATATCCGGTGATTATAGATAATATGATGAATTTGGAGTTACTGCTTGAAGCCTCTAGTCTTAGTGGGGATAGCAGATTTGAACAAATAGCCAGAAAGCATGCAGATACTACAATAAAAAATCATTTTAGATCAGATTATAGTTCTTATCATGTGGTATCTTATGATACGATTACGGGTTTACCGGAGAAAAAGCAGACATCCCAGGGATTTAGTGATGAATCTTCTTGGGCACGTGGACAGGCTTGGGGGTTATATAGCTTTACGATGATGTATCGAAAAACTAAAGACATACATTATTTACAGCAGGCTCAAGAGATTGCAAAGTTTATTTTAAATCATCCTAATTTCCCGGAAGATAAGATTCCATACTGGGATTTCGACTCATCTGAAATTCCAAATGATTATCGGGATGCATCCGCGGCAGCCATAATGGCTTCGGGTTTTATTGAACTATCGCAATTGGCTCAGGATAAGAAGTTGGCAGAAGAGTGCTTGGCAACTGCGGAACAACAGTTACGTACTCTTACTTCTCCTGAATATCTATCGGAACCATTTGATAATCACAATTTCATATTAAAGCACTCTGTAGGTCATAAGCCTGTAAGGAATGAAGTGGATGTTCCTTTAATTTATGCAGATTATTATTATGTAGAAGCTTTGGTTCGGTATAAAAAATGGATTTTAAAAGAATAGCTGTATGAAGAGAAAATCGGAGTTCTGTATATATCTTTTTTCTTGTTTTTTGTTTGCCTTTTCTCAGGTTGGTATAGATTGTTATGGGCAGTCTAAAACGAGAAGTACATTAGAAAAGTGTTTTGACAATCCTCCTCATGAGTCCTTTCCTGGCGTTTATTGGTATTTTATGGACGGAAATATTTCAAAGGAAGGGATGACTAAAGACTTGGAATCCATGAAGAAAGCAGGATTGGAACATTTGATTTATTTAGAAGTCAATGTGGGGATTCCTCGTGGAAATGTTAATTTTTTGTCAGATGAATGGGTTGGCTTATTTAAACATGCGGTTCATGAAGCTGAAAGATTGGGCATTGATATAACATTGGGAGTTGGCCCAGGATGGACAGGAAGTGGGGGCCCTTGGGTACAACCCAATCAGTCTATGCAACATCTTGTGTCTAGTTCAGTAGAAGTGAACGGGGGGCAAAGAGTAAAAATTCATTTAGATACGCCTTTACCAAGAAAACCATATTTTGGAGAACATACTTTAACTCCGGATTTAAAAAAACAATGGCTTGAATTCTATGAGGATGTTGCAGTCATTGCTTTTCCAAGTGTGGATGGAAAAGGAATAATTCAGGATATTGATGAGAAATCTTTAGTTTACCGGGCTCCATATAGTTCTGCAAGAAATGTGAAGCAATTCCTACCTATGTTTGCTGATTATCCAAAGTTGGATACAAGTTCTGTGGTGTCGTCCGATAAGATAATTGATTTAACTGCGTATATGGATCATGAAGGTATGCTTGAATGGCAAGCTCCTGAAGGTAAATGGACTATTGTACGCTTTGGCAGGAGGAATAATGGAGCAGTGACTCGTCCTGCTCCTCTTCCTGGTTTAGGGTTTGAAGTAGATAAGTTCGATACTTTGGCTCTTCGGAGTCACCTTGATGCTTTTACAGGAAAGTTGTTTCATGAGTTAGGCCTTTCTCAGAAAAAAGGGAATAAAGGAGGGCTGAAAATGCTTCACATGGATAGCTGGGAAATGGGAGCTCAGAACTGGTCGGAGAATTTTCGAAAAGAATTTCTAAAGCGTAGGGGATATGATCCATTTCCTTTCTATCCGGTATATGCTGGATTTATAGTCGACGGTTGTGAAACAAGTGAACGTTTCTTATGGGACTTAAGGAAAACCTCTCAGGAACTTATATTAGAGAATCATGCAGGATATTTGAAGGATTATGCTCATAAATATAAACTTGGACTTTCTATAGAACCTTATGATATGAATCCTTCTGCTGATTTAGAATTAGGTGCTGTGGCAGATGTGCCTATGTGTGAATTTTGGAGCGCTGAATTTGGATATAATACCTCTTTTAGTGCCGTCGAGGGTACTTCTTTAGCACATCTGAAAGGGCAGAATATAGTTCCGGCTGAAGCGTTTACAGCTCAAGGAGATAGATATGCACAGTATCCTGGTAGAATGAAGAATCAAACCGACTGGGCATTTGCAGCAGGTATTAATCGTTTGATGTTTCATACTTTTCAGCATCAGCCACTGGATGATAATTTACGTCCGGGTATGACCATGGGACCTTATGGGGTACATTGGGATCGTAACCAGACTTGGTGGCCAATGGTGAAAGAATATCATATGTATGTAGCAAGATGTCAGGCAATGTTACAGATGGGGCGTACTGTGGCCGACATTTTATATCTGTGTCCAGAGGGAGCTCCGCATGTGTTTAGAGCACCAGCTTCTGCTTTTGAGGGAGATTTGCCTCAGATGCAGGATAAGAAAGGACATAATTTTGACGCATGTCCGCCTAGTATGCTGTATCAGGCTGTAGTGAATGGACACCGTATAATTTTCCCAAGTGGTGCAAGTTATTCTCTTTTAGTGTTGCCTGATTTTGAAACAATGACTCCTGAATTATTGAGAAAAATAAGAGATTTGCTATCTGAGGGGGCGATTGTTGTAGGGTTTCCACCTAAAAAGTCTCCAAGTTTAGAGAATTATCCATATTGTGATAAAGAAATAACACAATTGGTTCAGGATATTTGGGGTGGTTATACTTTGCCGGAACAACAAGTAATGAAGAAAGTAGGGAAAGGTAAGATAATATGGGGGAAACCAATAAAAGATAAGATTGACAATCTTTATCCTCATTATGATTTGACCTCATCCGTTTTAAGTGATATGGGAGTTGGTGATGATTTCTGTTCGGACGCTTCTCTTCGCTATACTCATCGGGTAATGGAAGATTGTGATATATATTTTGTATCTAATCGTTCAAATATTCCTGCCGTTGCGGATTGTTATTTTCGGGTAGAAGGGAAAATGCCTGAACTTTGGCATCCTCTTACAGGAAATAAGAGAGACTTGCCGGAATATAATGTAGTAGATGGTAGAACAAAAATAAAATTGAGATTTGATGGTTATGAAAGTTATTTTATTGTATTCCGTAAAAAAGGAAAAAATACAGGAAAGGGAATAAATTTCAGAGAAAAGGAAATTGTAAAAGTATTAAATGCTCCTTGGAGAGTTTCCTTTGATTCTCAATGGGGCGGGATATCCAAGACTACATTTACTCAACTGATTGATTGGAGTTCAGCTTCAGATCCGCGTATAAAATATTATTCCGGTAATGCTTTTTATGAGCAGACATTTGAGTGGAATTCTTCTGTAGATAATAAGTTGTATCTTGATTTAGGAGATGTAAGACATTTTGCTAAAGTATGGTTGAATGGGAAAGAACTAAAGACTTTGTGGACTTCCCCGTGGGTAGTAGATATATCAAAAGATATTAAGAAAGGTGTCAATCAATTAAAGATAGAGGTCGTAAACTTATGGGTGAATCGGTTGATTGGCGATGCGTTTTTACCTGATGATGGAATTGTTTCTGGGAAATGGCCTGACTGGATGTTAAACAAACAGACACGTACTGGGAATCGCTATACTTTTACTACTTATAATCATTATTCAAAGAATGATACACTAGATAAATCTGGGCTCTTAGGTCCAGTTGTTATTCTGGAAGAAAAAAGATGAAATTTTGTAGGGGGTATATAGATAGATTTGGAATATGAAACTTTTCAAGGTAGGTATTTTTATTATAGTGTGGTTGTTTAGTTTACCACTGTGTGCGAATTCTTTTAAAAAGGATGATTATTTAAAGCATGGCTTTGTATGTCCTCCTGAATCGACTCGTCCTATAGTATATTGGTATTTAATGAATGGACATTTGTCAAAAGATGGTATAACAAAAGATTTAGAGGCAATGTCGAAAGTTGGAATAGGAGAAGTTTTTCTTGGAAATATTTATTTGACACGGTTACCTCCTGGTCCTGTTAAAATCTTTACTCCAGAGTGGAAGGAATGTATGCAGCATGCAGTTAAAGAGGCCGCTAGATTAGGTATAAAAATAAGTTTCTTTAATTCTCCAGGCTGGAGTCAGTCGGGAGGGCCATGGGTACAGCCTGATCATGCTATGCGCTATCTTACTTATTCTGATACGATTGTTTGTTCTGATGGAATGGTGGCTGCGAAAATGTCGCGTCCTCAACCATTCTTTCAGGATGTAGCTTTGTTAGCTTTTAGGTATGAGGATAGAGTAAAAACAGCTATATCTTACCATTCTTTTCCTGAAGGAGATAAGTTAAGTAATTTATTTGATAGGAATCGTTCTACAAAATGTGTTTTTAAAAATCAGCAGGGACAATCTGTTTGTGTTGATATTACATATGAAAAAGAATTTACGGCTCGAAGTTTATCTGTAAATCCTACAAATATGAATTTTCAGGTGTCGTGTGAAGTCTTTGTATGGAAAGATGGGGAATATAAGTTGGTTAAAAAGCATTTTTTTGATCGTCTTAATAAGGATAGGCAATTAGGACCTTTATTGAATGCAGAGATGGTGGCTGCAATTGGAGAAGTGAAAGGGCGTGATTTTAGAGTAGTGTTTAATGGTGTTCCTGCTTCTTTTGAATTGGAAGATATACAGCTCTCTGAGGAAAATAAACTGGAAGAATATAATGAAAAGTGGCTTAATAAACTTCCTCATACCTGGAAGCCAGGTTGGAATGCATATCAGTGGAGTACGCAAGAACAAATCAATCAGTCTGGGGTCTTAAATAAAGAAGATGTGTGGAATATATCTTCATCCTTGCGTGGTGATAGTGTGTTTTGGCAAGTTCCTAAAGGTGTCTGGAAGATATTGCGAATAGGTATGACTACTACAGGAACGACAAATCTACCGGCCCCTCCCAATGCCACTGGATTGGAAATTGATAAAATGAATCGTGAGGTGCTGCTTCCTCATTACGAGGCATATATAGGTCAGATAATGGATGGGCTATCTCCCAAGGAAAGTCGTGCATTTAATAGAATAATTGCGGATAGTTATGAAACGGGACCTCAGAACTGGACTGATAATATGCGACCGGATTTTATAGCTAGATATGGATATGACCCACTTCCTTATTTGCCTTCTCTTGCTGGAATAATTATTGATTCTGCGGAAAAAACTAATCGTTTCTTGTGGGATATACGTCGTATGATTGCTGATAAAGTGGCAGATGAATATGTAGGAGGTTTACGAAAATTATGTGAGAATAAAGGTATCAGGTTATGGGTTGAAAATTATGGGCATTGGGGCTTCCCATCTGAGTTTCTTAAATATGGTGGCCAGTCTCATGATATAGGAGGTGAGTTCTGGACTCATGGAATGAATGATTTTGAATGTCGGTTAGCAGCTTCCGCATGTCATATTTATGGTAAAAAGAAAGTTTATGCTGAGTCTTATACTTCAAGTGGACGTTTTTATGAGCGTTATCCTGGTGAACTAAAACGTATAGGAGACTGGAGCTATTGTGAAGGAATTAATCATGGAGTTTTACACTTATATATGCACCAGCCTTATGAGAATAAATATCCGGGAGTAAATGCATGGTTTGGTATAGAGTATAATAGGAATAATACATGGTATGAACAATCTAAATCTTGGATTGATTATCAGCGACGTTGTTATTTTATGCTTGAGCAAGGGATGCCGGTAGCAGATGTTTGTTTTTTTGTAGGAGAAGATGTTCCCAAGATGGCTGGTTGGAAAGATACATCTTTATCAAAGGGATATAATTTTGATTTTATAAATTCGGACGTAATTGAAAATCAGATGTATGCAAAGAATGGACGTGTGTACTTACCCAATGGTAATAGTTATGCATTATTGGTATTACCTCCATTGAATACAATGCGTCCTAGTTTGTTGAAAAAGATTAGGGACTTAGTTGATAACGGGGCAAAAATTTTGGGCATTCCTCCTTTGGCTTCACCTAGTTTGTCTAATTATCCGGAATGTGACACACAGGTGCGTTCACTATCTGAATATTTGTGGGGTGATTTAGATAATATGTCTCAGATAGTGAAACGGAAAGTTGGGAAAGGATTGGTTATGTCTGGATTATCTGTGAATGAGGCTTTAAAAAATATAGATGTTCAAGAGGATTTAAGTATCCAGGAGGATTCAATATTATGGGTTCATCGTGGGTTATCTGATGGAGATATTTATTTTCTGTCTAATCAGAAGAATAAGCCTACCGTTTTTAATGCTTCTTTTAGAGTTGCAAATAAACAACCTGAACTTTGGAATGCAATAGATGGCTCTACTCGCTTTTTGGCTGCATATAAAAATGAAAATGGACGTACTATTGTTCCGCTTTATTTAGAGGCAGGAGAAAGTTGTTTTGTCGTTTTTCAGGAAGAAACAAAAAGTATGCATTATAAAGATCTTAAGGTAGAACAAAACTTTCCTAAAGACAAGTGTTTGCTTGATATTTCCAACTCTTGGAATATACATTTCAGTAATAAATGGCTTGGAACTGATTTTACTTTGAAAGAACAATCTTTATTTGATTGGAGTAAGTCTGATAATCCGAATGTAAGATATTTCTCAGGGTCTGCTGTTTATTCGACTGATTTTGAGATTACTGAAAAGAAGTCTCCTCTTTATCTTTGTTTTTCAGATATAAAGGTAATAGCAACAATAAAATTGAATGGCCAAGATGTAGGTACTCTTTGGTGTCCACCATATAGAATAAATATTACAGACGAAGTCAAAGTGGGTAAAAATCGATTGGAAGTAACTGTAACGAACTTATGGGTTAATCAACTGGTTTGGCAGGCACAGAAAGAAAAAGAAGAACGGAAAACTTGGTTGTTAGAAGAGAATATCAATCCGAATCAGCCATTAGCTTCTTCAGGACTTATAGGTAAATCTTGGATTGTTAGTAATAAATACTAGTTGTATAGAATGTGGTGTTAGTTGAAATTCTTGTATTGTGAGCATGTTAGTATTTTGTGATAGATTGATTTGAGGTATAAGAATACTTTAATTAAATAATTATGAAAAGAAGTTTAGGCGTTTTGTTCTCATTAATCTTTCTATTGTTATTAAGTCAGTTAAGCTATGCAGGTGTGAGAACTGTCTATAGTATCAATGATTCTTGGCAGTTCCGATTTGGTGAGACATGTGAAGGAAATGAAGGATGGAATATTGTGTCCGTCCCTCATACCTGGAATGATCAAGATTGTCTTGATGATGCTCCGGGGTATACTAGAGGAAAGGGTTGGTATCGTAAGAAGCTTTATGTAGATAAAGAAATGGCTTCACAACCATTGTATATTTATTTTGAAGGAGCTAATCAACGAACAGAAGTGTTTATTAATGGATCGAAAGTGGGTGAGCATGTTGGAGGATACACTTTTTTTTGTTTTGATATTACTTCTTTTGTAAAAGAGGGAATCAATCTGTTGGTTGTTTCTGTAGATAACTCTCATGATATCAATGTGCCTCCTTTGTCTGCTGATTTTACTTTCTTTGGTGGACTTTATCGTGACGTTTCTTTGATTTCTACATCCCCGGTACATGTGTCTCTTTCTCATTATGCTTCATCCGGTGTGTATATTACTACGCCAAAAGTAACGGATAAAGAAGCTGCTGTTCACGTAGATTATATGTTGACAAATATGTTATCTGAAAAGGTGACTATGTATGTCGAAAGTACTGTTTTTTCTCCTTCGGGAAAGTGTGTAGCAACAAGTAAAAAAAAGGTAAGTCTATTGGCCAATCGGGTAAATCAGTCATTTTCGGATGATTTGATTATAAAAGAGCCGGAATTATGGGATACAGAAACTCCAGCTCAATATAGACTACAAACTCGTATTGTAGACTCCAAAGGGGAAGTTTTAGATGTGTTAGTTAACCATTTTGGAATTCGTACTTTTTCATTCTCAGTGGATGAGGGTTTTGTATTAAACGGGAAAAAAGTGAAATTAATAGGAACGAATCGCCATCAGTGTTACGAAGAAAAAGGGAATGCGTTACGTGACGAAATGCATGTGCGTGATATTCGTTTGTTGCAACGGATGGGAGGCAATTTTTTACGTGTAGCTCATTATCCTCAAGATCCCATGGTATTGTCTGCTTGTGATAGAATGGGGATAATAACTTCTGTAGAAATTCCAGTTATTGATTTGGTTACTATGACAAAGGAGTTTTCACATTGTTGTGTGGAAATGATGAAAGAAATGCTTTATCAGTGTTTTAATTCTCCTTCTGTTTGTATATGGACTTACATGAATGAAGTCATGTTGCGTCCACCGTATGAGAGAGATAAAAATATCAATAAGGAAGAATATCATAATTTTATTTATGGTATTGCGTCTGAAATAGAGAATACAGTACGTAGAATAGATCCGTACAGATATACCATGATTCCAATTCATAATAATCTTGCAGCTTATGAGATGACTCATTTGACTTGTTTACCGAAGATTTTAGGTATAAATTTATATAATGGTTGGTATTCTGGAACATTTGATGGATTTGAGAAGATGCTGGATCTGCTTCATCATAAATACCCTCAAACACCGATTATAGTGAGTGAATATGGTGCTGATATAGATGCAAGAATTCATTCTTTTACTCCTGAACGTTTTGACTATTCTGTTGATTATGGTTTAATGTTTCATAGACATTATTTACCTGAAATTATGAAACGAAACTTTGTGGTAGCTTCTGCGGTATGGAATTTGAACGATTTTCATTCGGAGGGACGTCAAGATGCAGTTCCTCATATTAATTGTAAAGGACTTCTTACTTTAAACCGCACTCCAAAAGATGTGTATCGATACTATCAGGCTAAGTTGTTGAAAGAGCCTTACGTTGCTATTGGTGGATGCGACTGGATGAATAGAACAGGCGTTTCTAATTCTGACGGTATTGGCAAATATCCAATACAAGTGTTCAGTAATGCTGATAAGGTTACACTAAAGGTGAATCAAGATAGTATAGAAATGGTGGCTGAAGTGAAAAACGGAATGGCAATATTTGATGTTCCTTTTATAAATGGTATCAATACTTTGGAGGCTAAAATAGTGAAGGATGGTAAAACTGTGAGTGACCTGTATAGATTGAATATGAATTTAGTTCCAGATAAGCCCAAAATGTATGGTAATTTTAGGGAATTAAACATGATGTTAGGCTCTAATCGCTTTTTCGAAGATCGTGATGCTGATTTAGCTTGGATGCCAGAAAGAGCATATGCTGAGGATGGATGGGGCTATATCGGAGGGAAAGCTTTTCGAAATGTATCTAATCAAGGCTCTTTACCAGCTTCTAGCTTGGATATTTGGGGGACAGATCAGGAGCCAATTTTTCAGACTCAACGACGCGGATTACAAAGTTTTAGGGCTGATGTCCCTAATGGGGATTATATAATCTATTTTTATTGGGTTGAACTGACTGGTGAAACAGCTGGGAGCTTAGCTTATAATTTGGGGGAGATTAAAAATGAATCTGCTTCTGAGCGTATGTTTCATGTAGACATTAATGGTAAACGTGTTTTGCATAATTTAGATATAAAAGCTGAGGTTGGCAGTAGACGCCCGATGATTTGTAAGATTCCGGTATCTGTAATGAATAATTCCGGGTTGAATATTGATTTTATTCCGGTAAAAGGAGAAACTATGTTGTCTGCAATTCGTATTCTTAAGTTAGATTAGCTTTGGGATTGTTATATTTAGGATGACAGTCATACAGGTTGAATGTATGAAGAGAAGATTTGAGCAGTTTTGCGGTTTAGAGAAATACCGTAAAACTGCTTTTATTATAGTATAAGCGTTCTGAATATTCGTTTTTAAAATGATTTTTACTCTTCTCAAAAAGCTAGATTCTTATATCAAAAAGTAAAGTCTACTCTTTTTTTGCTTTGCTAATTTTGTTTTAGTGAAATTAAAACAATAAAGGTGCTTGATAAAGTGGCCTTTAAAATGATGAATTGTATTAATTCCTTCTTTAAGGTATAATAAGTTAGTGTATAAAATAATCAATATGTTTAAGTTATTAACCTGATGTCGCCTATGGAAAAGATTTTTTAATTCTGTGTTTTTGAATTGTAAATGTTAATTATTAGAAATCGGTATTATGTATAAAAAGGAACACTTAGGAGAGATGTATTCACATCTATGGCAAAAATTAATTGTTGGAGTTTTACTTGTTTTTGTTTTTAGTCAATGTGTATTTGCTCAGACTTTTGAAATCAAAGGAAAAATTTCTGATAAAACCACAAAAGAGCCGCTTATCGGGGCTGCTATTGAAGTAAAAGGGAAAGGAACAGGGACGGTTGCAGATTTAGATGGACAATTTGTCCTTTCAGGAGTTGCTGCTACGGATAAATTGATTGTTACTTATTTAGGTTATGCTAAGCAAGAGATACTTGTAGGCAGTAAAAAATATTTTGATATATTAATGTCGGAAGATGCGGCAAAAGTACTTGATGAAGTTGTGGTTATAGGATATGGTTCTGTAAAGAAGAAGGATTTGACGGGATCCGTGTCACAAATACGACCTGATAAGTTAAGTAATGAAAGCCCTGCTACGGTAGAAGATATTTTGAGAATGGGAGCAGTTGGTTTGCATGTAGGAATTTCTAATACTGCAAAAGGAAATACGAGTTTGCAAATACGTGGTCAACGTTCTTTAAAAGCAAATACTTCGCCTTTGATTGTAGTAGATAATATGATTTTCTTTGGTGAATTATCAGAAATTAATCCTCAGGATATCGAGCAAATTGATGTGCTGAAGGACGCTTCGGCTTCTGCAATTTATGGAGCCAAATCTGCTAATGGAGTTATTATTATCACTACCAAGAAAGGAAAATCGGAGAAGCCGACTGTTCGTTTGGATGCTAGTTATGGTATTGTAACTATGGGAGCTAATCGGGATTTGTATGATGCAGAAGGTTATTTGAATTTTAGATCGGATTATTATAATGCTTCGAATAATTTTGCAACTCCAGCTCAATGGGTACGGCCTACAACTGAGAATTTGCAGAAATATGGTATCTCGATTGAAGAATGGAGAGCTTATACAGGAGCTACAACGTCTGTTTCAGATGATGAAACTTGGCTAAATCGGTTAGGTTTATTTAATAAGGAAAGAGAGAACTATTTTAATGGAAAAACATACGATTGGTATGATGCATCTTTTCAGACAGGAAGTCGTCAGGATTATAATGTAAGTGTTTCTGGAAATAGTAAATCTTTGAACTATTATTTTTCATTAGGTTATTATGATTCTAAAGGAGTGATTGTTGGAGATGAATATAAGACTATTCGATCTAACCTGAAATTAAATGCTTCTATTACAAAGTTCCTGGAAATCGGAGCTAATGTTAATTTCCAAAATAGAACTGATGGAAATTTGGCTATTGACTGGAATCGATCATGTACGGCAAATAGTCCATATGCACTTCCTTATGATGAAGATGGAAATCTTGAATTGCGACCGATGGGAGTAAATCCGCTTAATGAAGGGTATAACTATTGGTATGATTTACAATATTCGTCTCTTGATAGAGGGTATACAGTTTTAAACACTATTTTGAATGCAAAAATAAAATTGCCTTTTAATATTAATTATACTATCAGTTTCGCTCCTCGTTTTCAATGGTATTGGGATCGTTTTCATCAATCTTCACAACACCCTTTATGGCAAACCAGTCATAATGGAGCTGTAAATCGAGAACAATCTAAGAGATTTGACTGGCTTTATAATCAGGTTATTTCATGGGAATATACATTTAATGAAAAACATTCGTTTAATTTGACTTTATCACATGAAGCTGAAGAACATCGTTCTTGGAAGGATCGTATTGAAGCACGTGATTTTAGTCCTACAGATGCATTGGGATTCCACTATGTGCAAAATGCTAATAAACTGAAATCTGCTTTTTCTTGTTATGATGATCATAGCACGGGGGACGCTTTATTAGGTCGTGTGATATATGGATATGATGATCGATATACTGGTACATTTACGGTACGACGTGATGGATACTCAGCATTTGGAGCTAATAATCCGAGAGCAACATTTTATTCAGGTGCTTTTGCATGGAATTTCGCCAATGAAAAGTTTTTTAAGTGGGAAGCCATGTCACAAGGTAAATTAAGACTTTCATACGGAACGAATGGTAATCGGGAAATTGGTATTTATAGTGCACTGTCTGGTATGAATGCCAATGGAGTTTATCCATATATTGATCCTTCTACTAATACGATACAGGAAGTTCCAATGCTTTACGTTAATAAAATGCAGAATTTGGATTTGAAATGGGAAAAGACTGCTTCATGGAATGTTGGATTAGATTTTGGATTCTTAGGACAACGTATAAATGGTAGTATTGATGCTTATTATATGCCAACTACAGATGTAATTTTAGATCGTTCGTTACCTTCAATAACTTCTTTTGGAGGAGTAACTTCTAATTTAGGAGAAATAGTAAATAAAGGTGTGGAAATTACTTTAAACTCAGTAAATATAAGTCGACCAAATTTTGAGTGGAGTAGCACGGCTACATTCTCATTAAACCGGAATGAGATTAAACATTTATATGGTATTTATACAGATATTTTGGATGAGAATGGTAATGTAATTGGACGAAAAGAAGCTGATGATAGTGGTAATAAATGGTTTATAGGACATGATATTAATGAAATTTGGGATTATAAATTGTTAGGAATTTGGCAACTTGGAGAAGAGGAAGAGGCTGCTAAGTATGGACAAAAACCGGGTGACCCGAAGGTTCTGCATAAAGGTGATATCAGTGTACGACAGTATGGTGATGAAGATAAAGAATTTTTAGGTTCTAGAAGTCCTAAATTCCGTTGGTCTTTTAGAAATGAGTTCACTCTATTTAAGGATTTTTCTTTGTCAATGAATATATATTCTTTATGGGGGCATAAAACAGCTGATACAGAATATCTGCATGCTGGTTTCTCGTATGGGCGTCAAAATGTTTGGGTACAGAAATATTGGACACCAGAAAATCCTACAAATGAGTATGCAAGCTTAAATGCTAAATCAGTAGTAATAAACCCTCCAAAGATAATTGATAAATCATTTATTAGATTAGAAAATATTTCTTTAGCTTATCGAGTACCATCAAAGTGGTTATCTAAATTTAATATTTCAGGATTAAAACTTTATGGTAGTATAAGAAATGTGGCTGTTTGGACAAAAGAATGGGATAGATGGGATCCGGAAACAGAAGGCCCTATGCCTAGAACTTTTACCTTTGGAGCTAGTGTTACCTTTTAAATAATTTGTAATATGAGAAACTTTATGAATAAATCAGTTTTGATGCTGTCTTTACTGGCGGTTACCGGTACTTTTACTAGTTGTTCAGATGATTTCCTGAGACCTGATCCGCTTTCTCAGTTTAATCCAGAAACTGTCTTCTCTACCGTAGGAGGAATGGAAGCAGCTCTGGCTACTTGTGATAAGAACCTTCGCCATATTTATACATATACTAGTGCTACGGATGCTGCCCCCATTGTTACAGAAATGATTTTTTCTGATATTGCGGTAAACGGGACGACAGACCAGCCTATTGTAAATAATGTTTCAATCGATGTGATTGCGCAGTTGGTGCCTGATGGGAATAATGATCTTGATGCAACAAATCGTACAGCTTTCTTTTGGAAAGAAGGTTTTAGTGGTATCAAATATGCTAATACGGTACTTGAGAATTTACCTAAAATATCAGGTGTAGATCCGGAGGTTCGTGATAAAATGTTGGGAAGAGCCTATTTTTATCGTTCTTTTATTTATTTGAACCTGCTGTTTCAGTTTGGAGATGTGCCTTTGTTAACAAAGGTTGCAGCTGTTCCTAAGTTGGACTATAGATCAACCAAGAGAGAGGTGATTCTTGATATGATTACTTCAGATATGGAGTTTGCTGTAGAGCATGTTCCTGCTGTGGCGGAAAAGGGAGGAATGATAACGAAAGGAGCTTGTAGACAATTGTTGATAAAATGTTATTTGGCAAAAGGGGAGTTTGATAAAGCAATAGAACAAGCTAATGAATTGATTGATAACTCTGGATATGCTTTGATGAAAGAGAATTTTGGGACATTTATAAATCCGATGCCTGTTGAACATCCTATTACACGTAATCCGATATGGGACTTACATCGTCCTGAGAACAAGGTGATTCCAGAGAATAAAGAGGTGATACATTATTTGGTAAATAGTGATGAGTATAATGCGAGTAAGATTCGTATGAACACTATGCGTAATGCTGTGCCTTTTTGGGCTGGTGGTGGAACTATCGGAATTCAGACACCAGATGGAAAGATTGGTATGGATATAAGCAAAGAGTATTTTGATTATCGTAAAGCCTTTGGCCGAGGAATTGCAAGATTACGTCCTACTTGGTATAGTGAACATTCCGTTTGGTTGAACGATCCAACTGATTTACGCCATGATGTGGAGAGTGGTAATTGGATGGTAATGGAAAATATGAAATATAATAATCCTGCTTTGTTTAAAGAAAATAATCCATGGGCTGGTAAAAATATTCAGAAGTGGGATGGTGATAGATTGTTATGTTTGGACACAATTCGTAATTGGTTTAATTGGCCACAATATAAAATATGGATTGAAACTCCTGAAGATGAGGCTTCCAATTCTTATAACGGTGGAGCTGCTCATTGGTATTTATATCGTTTGGCTGAGACTTATTTATTAAGGGCAGAAGCTTATTTTTGGAAAGGTGATTTGGAGAAAGCAGCGGCTGATGTAAATGAAGTGCGTAAAAGAGCAAGGTGTACAAAATTGTTTACTGCTGCCGATATGAATATGGGAGTAATTATGGATGAAAGAGCCCGGGAATTGTATTATGAGGAACTTCGCCATACAGAGTTGAGTCGTGTATCATATATATTTGCTAAGACGGGCAAACAAGATGAGTTTGGTAAACAATATACAGTTGAAGGGTTATCTGATGATAGTTATTGGTTCCAAAGAATTAGTAAATATAATAACTATTATAATAAGGGGGTACAAACTCGTTCGAATGTATTTTACACAATTGCTCCTTTCCATATCTATTGGCCTATACCTCAAAGAGATATTAATTTAAATATAGGAACTCCACTACGGCAAAATAAAGGTTATTCAGGGTATGACCCAAACATTAAATCAATTGATAATCTTCAGGAGGCATTAGAG
>OLXD01000265.1_pt1 | contig 30379 bp, 27 predicted proteins | sample 1673881 | NCBI WGS metagenome assembly OLXD01 (sample SAMEA103958131, study PRJEB25191) | human gut metagenome
ACAGTGTACAAATCGGCCCCCAATGTCAGCATCATTGTGGCGAACGTGTGGCGGGTAAAATGAAATGGCGTAAATGAGAGAGGAAATTTATAAGTAAGTGCAAACAAAAGCCTTTATTTATAAGGCATTGCAGAGAAGCGATTTTGATTTGTTTTTGGTGGAGTGTGGGTTATTTTTTGTTATTTCTGCTGTTTATGTTACTTTTTTGTTAGTCGTTTTGAGCTATTATTTGTACCTTTGCACACGAAATAAAGCATTGGCAGAGAATGGCAAGAACAAAAAAGTCAGAATCGGTACCTGTCCGCATCCGCTTCAAGCAACTTAAGGACGGCAACCAGTCCATATATTTGGATATCTATACCGACCGTAAACGCAGGTATGAGTTTCTTAAACTCTTCCTTGTTCCTGAAATATCACAGGAGGCAAAGGAGAGGAATGCCAACACGCTCAAGGCCGCCAATGCTATCAAGGCGCAGCGAATCCTCGACATCACCAACAAGAAACCGGTGACAGTCCTTTCGGATAAGGCTCGGATGTCACTTATAGAATGGCTTGATGAATATGCGGATTTCGGAACGAAGAAAGGGCGCACCTCCCTTGCCGATAATGTACATGCGGTATCTTTATGTCTTAAGGCTTACAATCCTCGGATAAGGCTGTATGAAGTTGATAAGGATTTTCTTCAGGGATTTATAGATTATCTGAGGACGCGCAAGACAAAAGTAACAAAAAAGCCTTTGGCGAAGAAGACCATATCCGGCTACTGCGGATATATTCGTGCCGCTCTCAATTATGCGGTGGATTTGGAAATTCTTGCCGAGAACCCTCTGCTGTCATTCGACTGGGCATCCATACAGGGGGAACGTACAAAGCGTGAGTATCTGACCATTGAAGAAGTGCAGGCACTTATCAATACTCCATGTAAAAGCCCAAGGGTGAAGACTGCATTTCTGTTTTCATGTTTTTGTGGATTACGATACAGTGATGTCAAAGGATTGCGTTGGAAAGACGTGATTGAGGAGAATGGGAAAAAGCATATCGAGCTACGTCAGCAAAAGACCGGAAAAGTGATTTACCTGCCTTTGAGCCTGCAGGCGCAGAAGTTTATGCCAGATGTGAAGGGCAATCCTGAAGATGCCGTTTTTGATGTTCCCACGGTGAGCGATTGTGATCATGTCCTGAAAACATGGTCTTCAAAGGCCGGCATTACCAAGCGGGTCTCCTATCACGTGAGCCGCCACGCCTTTGCAACGATGTCGCTGACAATGGGCGCGGATCTCTATACCACCAGCCAGTTGCTCGGACATTCGGATGTGGAAACGACCCAGGTTTACGCAAAAATCGTGGACAAAAAGAAGGTGGATGCAGTTTATTTGATTGACAGACTATTTGATTAAGAGATATGGGCAGACAGAAGAAGCAGGTGGTGATGAAGGAACCGATAAGGCTCCGGGAGCAGGTGCTGAAAAACGGCAACCGTTCGTTATATCTGGATATATACCATAACGGCAAGCGGACTTACAAGTTCCTGAAGCTGTACCTTGTGCCGGAGACCGACACGCCGTCAAGAATAACGAATGCCAACACGCTGGCACAGGCGAACGCCATCAAGGAGGAAATGATACTTGACCTTACCAACCGTATCGCGGGCATAAAGGACAAATCACACAAGGCCAGGATACCGTTCTGCGCATGGATGGGCATCTATGCCGAGAATGCGAAGAAAAGCTGTGCTGAATCCTCGAAAAGATGGATAGACCGAACCGTAAAGGAGGTCACGGATTACGATTCCGAGACCACGCTTGCCGATGTGGACAAGGAATTTCTGGTGGGGTTCATGGAGCACCTCGTCAGTCGCAACGCACTCAACACAGAAAGGAAGAAAATAACAAAAAGCACCGTATTCCTGTATCTATGCTATGTCAGAGCCGCGCTGAACCATGCTGTACGTGAAAGCGTGATACCCAAAAGCCCGTTCAAGGGAATAACCAAGGCCTCTCTGTCCATCAAGGAACACAAGCGCGAGTATCTTACAGTAGAGGAGATAAAACGGCTTATCATCACCCCCTGCCACCGCGAGGACATCAAAGGGGCATTTCTTTTCTCCTGTTTCAGCGGACTCCGTATCTATGACATCATAAATCTCCGTTGGAAAGACATTGTGAAAACCGTTACCCACTGGCAGGTTGAGATAGTCCAGTACAAAACCGGAGTCGAGCTGTTCCTGCCATTGAATATGAATGCCCGGAAATGGCTGCCGGAAAAACCGGAGGATGCCACGGCGGAGGACAAGGTGTTTCCACGGTTGACAAGGTATTACGGACAGACCCTCGGCACATGGATAAAGAACGCCGGAATCACAAAGGATATCACCTTTCACGCCGGGAGGCACAGCTACGCCACGCTTTGTCTTACAGCAGGTATAGACATTTATACGACCAGTCAGTTGCTTGGTCATACCACCATCCGGCACACCCAGCGTTATGCCCGGATCATAAACACAAAGAAAGATGAGGCCATCTCATTGTTCGACGGTGTATTTGAATAACAAAACAAGTCAGTCGGTCAGAGGGTGTATATATTTAGAGTGACTAACCAAAATTTAATCTGTGAACTATTGAACAGACAAGTAAAAAGGTGACATATTTATTCTAACTCATATATGGACGAATATACAAGTCAATCAATTGTTCGTAGAACTTTTTATGCCAAATGGTGATAGTGCTTGTTTTATGGGGATAGCTTGTATTTTAACAATTACTCTAAGTCTCACCTGTCAATCCACTCTTTAAGTCGCTGGGCTTTTTCCTTACTGACCGTTATTCTTGTATCAGGATAGCCCTTTAAGCGAACAATAAGCTTACCACCGAAATAATTGCCAAGAAATAATACATGTTCTACGTTGATGATGTATTGGCGGTTTGCACGGAAGAAACAGTCAGGATTTAGTTGCTGTTCAAGTTCGTCCATTGACACATTAACAGCTTCGGAAGTTCCGTTATTGAGACGAAGATACACGGTTTTGTTCTCCGTTTCGATGTGGTTGATGTCCGAGACGCGGATTGTCTTATATCCGTCACGGTAAGGCAACAGGAAGCGCTCACGATAACGATATTGGTTCTTCTGTAACGCATCGAAAAGTTGCCGGAGATTTTCTTCGGCATAATTCTTTCCTGCTTTAGTCGCTTTATCTATGGCAACTTCAAGTTCATCAGCATCCAAAGGCTTCAGCAGATAGTCGAAACTGTTAAATTTGAAAGCCTGTACCGCATATTCATCGTATGCAGTGGTGAATATGATGGGAACTGTTGCCGGAGCATATTTAAGAGCTTCAAAACTCAGACCGTCAGTAAGGCGGATATCCGCAAGGATGAGGTCTGTTGTTTTTCCTGATTGGAAAAAGTCAACAGTCTCTTTTATATTTGTAAATGGTCCTTCTATTACAAACGTAGGATCAATATCATTCAGCAATCTTATGAGACGCATAGCATTGCGTTGCTCGTCTTCAAGAATCAGTATCTTCATAGGGTATGACGTTTTTTATGATGGATAAACTCACTGAATAGAAGTTTTCGGCATTTTCTATCTTAATTTTTTTATTGCAAAGCAGTGAATAACGCTCTATTATATTTTTATGACCTAACCCAGTTGATTCCATTTTTGAGAGTAAAGGTGATTTAATGTTACGCACTGTGATATAATCATCTGACAATGTGATGTCAATAAAAAGCGGATGTGCCATCGAAAAGCCGTTGTGTTTTATTGCATTCTCCACAAGAAGCTGCAATACTGCTGGAGGAATGAATCCCTTACATTCTTTAATCTCTGGACTGATTTTTGTGATGACCCCTTCAGCGTGACGTACCTTCATTAGATACAAGTATGAATCAAGGAACTGTATTTCATCTTTAATAGGAATCAAGTCCCGGTCTAAATTAGCAATGATATATCGGTACACTTTCGACAAATTGCTTAGGAACTTACCTGCGAGTTTTGTATCTTCCTCTATCAATTCCAGCAGATTATTAAAGTTATTGAACATGAAGTGCGGATTGATTTGCAGTTTCAGGGAATTTAGTTGTGACTGCAAGGCGATTTCCTTTTTCTTCATCAACGCCATTTCAAGTGCCTGTTTTTCATCACGAGTTTTGATGTAAGATTGAAGATAGAATGTGTTTGCATAAACGCTTGATATGAATGCAGATATCATGGCGAAAGTATATGCGCTTTTCATATTTATAAGTTCTTCAATTAACCCATTTTCCGTTTCATCCCACAGGAAGTTAAACAGGGACGTCATACCGAAAGCCACCAGATTGTTGATTATCAGGAGACAAGATGCATAAATAACGACTCTGATATAGGAGGCTTTGAATGGTAAAGTTTTGAATACTATATAACAGAATCCCAGTGAAATGTATGTGAAAAGCACACACAGCAGGAAGTCGATGAGATAGTCCGTCACCGTCATTTCCGGCAACAGTCGAGCAGTATCATCATCAAGCACCAGCCAGAAGATGAGATATATGGCATAGGAGACAGCCGATAGCAGGATTCCATTCTGCCAGTTCATTATTTCTTTATTTCCTTTGGTCATATCAAGTGCAAAATTACTTCAATTTTTGCAAAAGTAAGACTTAAGTCCTTCATTTAACAGGATAAAGTCGCTGAAACAGATAAAATAGCGGTTGAGACGGATAAAATGAATGTTGAAGTGTATTTATCGGGGCGCTCAGCTCGCATCGAACTGTCTTTTCAGAATTTTGGCAAAAAATTGGATTGCCTATTTAGGCGGTTCAGAAGCCAATTTTTCCGTTTCAGTCCAATCGTGCTGTTACGGTCAAATTCAGAGAGGTAATTTTGCATTTTATAATCTCAAAAATGTCACATGATAAGGTCTGCTTCAATCAGCTTGTCCTGCATTTTTTCGTTGAGTCGAATATTAAAAATGTGAAATATGGAAAGAGACGCTATCGATTTAGGAAGTGTGAATGTGTTCAAGTTATTCAACAAGTATTTCATCCCTACGCTGCTGGGTATGCTGAGCATGTCGGCCGTAACGGCCATCGACGGTATCTTCGTGGGCCACGGCGTGGGCAGCGACGGCGTGGCCGCCATCAACATCTGCATCCCGGTGCTGATGCTGCTCATGGGCGTGGCGCTGATGCTGGGCGCAGGATGTTCCGTCGTGGCTTCCATCCACCTGGCGCGGGGCAAGCGGAAGACAGCGCGGATGAACGTGACGCAGACTCTCGTTTTCGCCACGCTGGTGACGCTGGTTCCGTCGGTCGTCATCATGCTCTTTCCCGATGCTACGGGACGCCTGCTCGGCTCGTCGGAGCACCTGCTGCCCCAGGTGAGGGATTACCTGCTGTGGTTCACCCCCTCGCTGCTGTTCGAGATGTGGGCCTCCATCGCGCTCTTCGTCATCCGTCTGGACGGTGCGCCCAAACTGGCCATGTGGTGCAACATCATCCCGGCGGCAGTCAATATCGTGCTGGACTGGCTCTTCATCTTCCCGCTGGGACTGGGCGTAACGGGCGCGGCGGCCGCCACGACACTCAGTCTGGTCATCGGGGGTGTCATCTGCATGGGCTATCTGCTGTTCCATGCACGGCATCTGCGTCCGGTCATGCCCAAATGGAGCCGCAAGAGCCTGCGTCTGTCGCTGCGCAACATCGGATACCAGTGCCGCATCGGTTCGTCGGCACTGCTGGGCGAGTGTACGATGGCCATGCTCGTATTCGTCGGCAACCAGGTTTTCATGCACTATCTGGGCGATGACGGCGTGGGCGCCTTCGGTATCGCATGTTATTACATGCCTTTCGTCTTCATGGTCGGCAATGCCATCGCCCAGTCCGCCCAGCCGATCATCAGCTACAACTTCGGCGCAGGACTGCATAGCCGTGTGGCTTCAACGGAGCGGATTGCGCTGCTGACTGCCGTGGTGTGCGGCACGATCGTTACCCTGCTTTTCGTCTACTGTCCTGAATGGCTGGTCGGACTGTTCGTGGATCGCACGGTGCCGGCGGCACGAATCGCCATCGACGGATTCCCGCTCGTCTCTGCGGCTTTCGTCTGCTTCATTCTGAATTTGACGGCCATAGGTTACTATCAGAGCGTGGAGCGCATCCGTCCGGCCACGACTTTCGCCCTGCTGCGCGGCATGATTTTCCTTGTCCCGAGTTTTATCCTGCTGCCTCGCGTATTGGGTGTCACTGGCATCTGGCTGGCATTGGCACTGTCCGAAGCGGCAACCACGGTGTGTATCGCCGCGGTTTACCTATGGGAACGGGAAGTAATACGATAGTACCATAATTAAGACAAATAGTATTTATGTCTGTTGTGCGCAATACTTTGCACCGTTGCTTATATTGCTTGTATGAAAGAAAAGCAAGAACCTGAAGAGTTACAAAAGCCTACGGAATGGGAATACAAGAAGACTATAAAAAAAGGATAAATGTCACATGATAAAGTCAGAATCAATAAAATTTGAGAAAATAGATATAGACAGTATTTTTCGGAAATACTATCGCCCACTGTGTCTGTATGCACTTCATTACCTGCATATAGCTGAAGATGCGGAGGATATCGTACAGGATTGTTTGACTGAATTTCTCGAACTGTCCGAGAAAGGTCGTTTCGTTTCCGATGTAAAATCCTATTTGTTTATGATGGTACGCAACAGATGCTTTCTTGTCCTAAAAAAAGAAAACATAATTGACCGAAACCGCTTTATTTCAAACTTTGAGGAAACTCTTACTGATACAGAATACAAAGAACAGTCATTTATGGAAGCAAGAATGTGGACTGCCATAGATTCATTGCCTGACCGTTGTCGTGAAGCCTTCCTGCTGTGCAAACGAGACGGATTGAAATACGAAGAAGTGGCAGACAGACTTGGAATCTCCGTAAACACGGTCAAAAACCAAATCAGCAAGGCTCTTAAGAGCATCAAAGGTGAGTGCCGGAAGATTTATTTTTTCTTTTTCGGGTAATTTTTTCTGTTTGGAATAGTAGGATTTCGGTTGATTTTACTCTTAGCTAAAAAGAACATCGAAAATGGACAAAGAAGAATTAAAGGGATTACAATTTGTTTTGAGGTATTATTCTCCGGGAATTTTTGATACCCGAAAAGCTTTACGCAGATACAAGAAGGCGCATCCAGCCAAAGAGCGCAGATGGCTCCGATATGTATCAGGGATTGCCGCCTCTGTTGTGATATGCTTATTTACTGCATATTGTCTCATGTGGAAGAAAGAATCTCTTGTTGGTCTATATTCTTATGCTGACACCACGACATTTATACTCCCTGACAGTTCAGTGGTTACGCTATTTCCTAATTCAACGCTCAGTTACCTGCCGGAAAAATTCAACGAAAACAAACGGGAAGTCGATATGACCGGAAGAATCTGTTTTGATGTGCGCCGTAACCTACACGCTCCATTTATTGTGTCAGGAAAATATGCTAAAATAGAGGTGCTGGGCACACAATTCGAAGTTAACGAGAATAATGATGATTCCGCAACCGAAGTTTATGTATCGTCAGGCAAGGTACTGTTTTCCGCCAAAAACAATAAAAATGGTATTGTACTTACCCGGAATATGCAGGCCGTTATGCCTTTTGGAGCAGATGTCCCACTGATGATGGCAAAAAAAGCGGATAAGAACCAAACTGACAAATCCAGAAAATTCGTTTATAAAAACAGCCCTTTGTCTGAAGTACTGAAAGATTTGTCCGAACACTTCCATGTGAAACTGACCTGCGTTTCTACAGGAAAGACGCTTACAGCAGAATTTGATACAGATAACTTGGATGAGATTATTTCCATGATAGAAAAAACGCTGGATGTAAAGATAAGGAAGGAGGCCGTGAAATGATTAGGCTGACACTCCTTATATTGACCTTCTTTATATTACCCCTATCGCTTCAAGCACAGCATAAGGTTCATTCATGTACCGTCAGACAACAGATGGAGGCAGTAAAAAAAGAGTATGCCGTCAATTTCGTGTATGACGCTTCATTGAAACTGGACATACCCTATATCGGCAAACCCTTAGAAGGAAGGGGCTTGCACTCCGCTTTGAATGAATTATTCCGCAATACGGACATAAAATGGGAAGTAAACGGGAAACATATACTATTGAGCCGGAAAAAGAAATACACTTTGAGCGGTTATGTCTATCAGCATGATGGTGAAACTGCAATAAATGCCACTGTATGGGATGTCACAACAGGAACAGGCACATTGAGCAATGAGCATGGCTTTTTCAGTATTACACTTCCAGAAGGAAATCATGCCATACGCTTTTCATCCATAGGTTGTGGTGAACACTCGGAAGATGTGTTTCTTCAGCATGATACAACTCTGAAAATTCATCTAAAAGAAGGATATCAACTGGAAGAAGTGGTTGTGACCGCTGATTTGAATTCTCCGTTGATGACTACCCAAACAGGAAAAGTGTCATTGACCTCCAAAGAACTGAATACCGGATATGCGCTTATGAGTTCGCCGGATGTGGTAAAGACATTACAGAATCTTCCAGGAGTGGCGGCAGGCACCGAACTCATTTCCGGGCTGTATGTACATGGCGGCGGTAATGATGAGAACCTTTTCCTGTTGGACGGCACACCTCTTTATCAGGTGAACCATCTGGGTGGGCTTTTTTCCGCATTCAATACGGATATTGTAAAAAACATCGACTTCTACAAGAGCGGCTTCCCTGCACGCTATGGCGGAAGACTTTCTTCTGTCGTGGATGTGCGTACCAATGATGGAAACATGAAAGAATACCACGGTACGGTAAGCATCGGACTTCTGGACGGACGAATCCAATTTGAAGGTCCCATAAAGAAAGACCGAACCTCGTTCAACATTGCAATGCGTCGCACATGGCTCGATGTCATCACCGTACCGGCATTGGCCATACGCAACAGTTCAAAGACCGATAAGATAAATATGCGCTATGCCTTCCATGATATAAACGCCAAAATTACGCACCGTTTTTCGGAACGCAGCCGTGCAGACATCAGCCTATATTCGGGCAATGACATCATGAAAGTGAACAACAAGCAGTTTGAGAAAGAATACGGCACGAACTACAACCGGGAAGAAGACCGTACTAAATTCAACCTGCAATGGGGCAATCTGACGGCCTCTCTGAACTGGAAGTACCAGTTCTCCCCGAAACTGTACTCCATATTCACGGGTGTCTATACCCATAACCGTTCCCGTCACGATTACCTTTCCGAAGAAAGGGTTTTTGATGAAGGACAATTATCGGGGATAACCCATAGCGAGCGTAATAACCGCTCCACCATAGATGACATTGGCTATCGTATGGAGTTCGATTATCGGCCAAATCCTGCGCACCGCCTGCGTATAGGGTCAAATTTCTTGATGCACCTTTTCCGTCCTCAAAGCGCACGTACATGGGATTATTCCGGGACTGACAGCCAGAAAGACACCCTGTCACGCGAGGCTTCAGGTTCCTATAACGGACAGGAATTTTCATTGTATGCCGAAGATGACATAGCTTTAAGCAACCGTCTGAGGCTGAATGCCGGACTGCATTACACCCTGTTCCATATAACAGGTAAGACTTATCATTCCATAGAACCCCGCGCATCCATCCGTTACCAATGCAGCGACCGTGTGACATTCAAGGCTTCCTATACGGAAATGAGCCAGTTCATGCACCAGCTTTCCAATACCTACCTGAATCTGCCGATGGATTTTTGGGTACCTTCCACCAAAAAGATTGCGCCGATGCGCTCCCGACAATATGCGGTCGGGATGTATCTGCAACTACCTTTCCGCATCCGGTTGAATATGGAGGGATTTTACAAAACGATGAATCACATTGTGGAATATAACGGTGGAAATAGCCTCACGCCCTCTGCCGATGACTGGGAAGAAAAAATCCATGAGGGCAAGGGAAAGGCATACGGACTGGAATGGGAAACCAGCTATAGCAATAACCGGACACAAGTCAGTGCGGCTTACACCTTGTCATGGAGCAAGCGCAATTTCCCGACATTCTATAATGGATGGTATCCCGATAAATTTGACAATCGTCATAAATTGAACCTCAGCGTTCACCACAACTTTTCTTCCCGGATAGAGGCATACGCTTCATGGACTTACCATACAGGGAACCGTATGACCGTGCCGCAACAACAGGTCAATGCTCCTGCCATACCCGGCATCGGAGGTGAGCCGGCTTCGGAATGGATATACGAGCAGCCGAACAACGTGTCGCTTCCGGCATATCATCGGCTTGACCTCGGCATTAACTTTCGCAGTACCACCAAACGGGGATATGAACGTATATGGAATATCAGTGTTTACAATGCCTATTGCCGTATGAATCCCCTCTATGGCAAGGTTAAAGAAATGCCCGATGGCAGTTTTAAGGGAAAAGCCACGGGTATGTTCCCGATACTCCCTTCATTCAGTTACACATTAAAATTCTGACAGCAGATGAAAATAAGAAATTTTACATTCTGGATTATGGCGTTTATGTTCTCTTCGTGCAGTTATGAGTTCGAATTGAACGATATAAATGTCGGAGAGAAAATAGTTCTCTATTGTATGCCTTGTGCCGATAAGGACACCACGCTGATACAGCTGTCACGCAGCGTACCGGTTTCTAAGAAAGGGAAGCTGCAAAATGGCATTTCCGATGCCGGAATCAATTTTATGGTGAACGGCAAGGAACAGTCGGTGCATTGGAACGAGAATGCGACCTCTTCCCTCCCTGCCCGGTGTTACTATGTGCTTGGCAGATATAATGAAGCTGATAAGGTGGATATAAAGGCATCTGCCGACGGACTCCCGTCTGTAAGTTCTGAAACCATATTGCCGTCTTCTTTCCCATTGAAAAAAGTGGATATGAAGTTGAAACGTGAAATTGATACAAAATTGCAGTTTCTCGTTACGTTTCAGGACAATGCCGACACGGAAGATTATTACGGAATACGGGTAGTGCGCAGGTGCATTTATACCAGTGTGCAGGACAATGAGGTTACAGACATAGGATATTCCGATATTGAGTTTGAAGTGGATGACGAGCCTTTGTTGTACAATAAGAGCGGCTTAAACTCTGCCTTTGACCTTTCCAATGAATTCTATCAGAATCTCTATATCTGGAGTGATGAACAGATAAGAGGAAAGGAATATACCTTGCGTCTGAAGACCTATTACTCTATGGACAATGTATCCATGTGGGACGGCAGCAGTTATAAATACTCCTACAAAGTGTATCTATACAAATTGTCACGGGAACTTTATCTTTATCTGAAGTCTGTGAACGATGTCAAGAACAATGATTTGGGGCATAAAGGACTGGCACCCATAAGAAGCCATTATTCCAATGTGGAGAATGGTATCGGCGTTGTGGGAGGATGTCGGGTTATGGAAACGGAGTGGATATGTAATGTATCAACAGATATAAATTAATTATTAACAAACAAAATTTTAAGTAACATGAAACATTTACGTTTTTTGAGAAGACATGCCAATATGGTCGTAGCGACATGCTTGTCTTTGAGTTTATTCTCTTGTAACAATGAGGACGAATTTGCACCATCAAAAGAAAGTACAGTTCCATCTGTGGAAGTGTCAAAGATGAGCGAATGGTTACCCAAGACAAGAAGTACAGAATCAACAGTCTCTGATATGCCTGTGCTTCATTTCAAAGACGAGAAAGCCTACGATGATATGGTTGAAAGACTCAGTGCCATGAATGATGAGGAGCGTATCAGTTATTTTAAGGAATTGGGATTTGACGGAGCTTATGCTCTTTGGAACCGAGCCGATGAGGAACTTGAACAAATTTTTGAAATTGATGATGAAAATCAAGAAATAAGTAATGATAAAAAATAAACTGCCCGTAAGATACACGGGACAGCATTTTACTATAGATAAAGTGCTGATAGATGATGCAATTAAAATTGCGAAAATAAATGAATCCGACACTGTTATAGATATTGGTGCCGGAAAAGGATTTTTGACTGTTCATTTAGTTCGTCAATGCACAAATCTAATTGCAATAGAGAATGATAAATCGCTATTGTCCATTCTAAAAAACAAGTTTTCTAACAACACGAATGTCAAAATTATTGATTGTGATTTTAGATGTTACACCATACCAAAAAGAAATTTTAAAGTTGTGTCTAATATCCCTTTCAGAATAACTTCTGAAATTTTAAAATCCTTGATGTTTGATAGTGTTGAGCATTTTATGGGTGGTTCATTGATAATGCAACTTGAACCTGTCCAAAAGTTATTTTCAAAAAAAGTTTTCAATCCATATATTGTGTTTTATCATACTTTTTTTGATTTAAAACTTATGTATGAAATATCTCATGAGAGTTTTTTGCCACCACCAAAAGTCAAGTCAGCACTTTTAAAGATTGAAAGAAAAAAAATGTCAATAAGTTATGAATTGAAAAGAAAATATCTGAATTTTCTCACTTTCTTGTTGCAAAAACCCGATTTGCCAGCCAGAACTGTATTAAAGACAATATTCAGAAAAAGTCAAGTCAGAGTTATTGCTGATAAATATGGAATAAATCTTAATTGTCAAATTGTTAGTTTGGCTGCAAAACAATGGGAATGTTGTTTTTTGGAAATGTTGGAGAGAGTTCCTGAAAAAAACCATCCCTCTTAATTGTTAGTTGATTAGAGTCTGATTCAGTAAAACAAAATTATTTTTTTTACTGAATCAAGATTAACTGTTTAATACACCATTTTAGTCATTAAGTAACTTCTATTTTACTTCCATGTAATATCCACAGGATTGCGTCTCGGAATAGAAGTTATTTTATAACTTGAATATCCAAATAGCATTGGACAAGCCGCTTTACGTTCTTCTGGTATTGATAACAAATCCTTTAATGGTTTATAATTGTCTATAGCCAACTTTACGAATCCAGCCCAACATGTACCGATACCAAAAGCGGGCGCAGCAATATCAAAATGAGTCAAAGCAATAATTGCTTCGGTAGGGTCATCAATTGGCTCAATAGGAACATGTGCAAAAAGTAAATGGGGAGCATTATGGCAAATCAAATCCAAACCACTATCCCAAGTTGAAATTATTGCAGGTACATAATCTGCTAGAGGATGTGATGTGTTTTGAATAGTTCGCATCCAATCAACGGTTAAACTTGCAACACGATTTACCTCTGATGGTTTATGAATAACAATCCATTTTACTGGTTGTCCATTCCCTCCAGATGGAGCATAACGGGCTATATCAATAACTTTAGCAATTAACTCTTTATTAACTGTCTTTGAAGAATAATGTCTCACAGAACGTCGACTTTTTATATACAATGCTATATTCTGTGGTTCAATCTGACTATCCAAAAAAGACGTATTAATTTTTTCGTCAAGAAGGAAATCTAAGGTAAGAGCCTTCTGTGCACAAAAAGACTCACAATGACCACATTTTAAACAATAATCCAATTTTTCTTCAGGTATGGTTGGATAATTTAAGGCTGTCGATTTATCAATGATTCCCATTACACATACAGTTGCGCAAGTATTGCATTTAGAACATGTTTTTCTGTCTATAAGAATTTGTGGCATTTTTGTCTCCTTTAAATTTTATTCATTCTTGAGTTCAAGTTATAAATGCAACTTTTAAAGAAAAGGATTAATAGCTGCATAAGTAATATTTTTTTCAGAGAGAAAAGAGAGACAATTCCCTCTGTTCTCTGCTGAATGGATAAATGTTACTATCTTTGTTTTTATTGTCCGTCCAAAGAAATAAAAGTTGTAGATGAGTAAACATATAACCGAAAAGCAAAGGTATGCAATTTCTAAGATGTTGCAAGTTCCGATGAGTAAAAAAGATATAGCTGAAGCTATTGGAGTTGATAGGAGTAATATTTATAGAGAAATAAAACGCAATTGCGATAGTCGTAGTGGAAAATACAACCCTGATCTTGCCCAAAGAAAGGCAGATAAACGTAAGGTTGAAAAGAAGCGAAAGGAGGTATTTACACAAGCTATGAAGAAGCGTGTAAAAAAGCTTCTACGAAAGGACTTGAGCCCAGAGCAGATAGTGGGCAGAAGCCAAGTAGAAAATATAGCTATGGTATCTCACGAAACTATATATTGTTGGATATGGCAAGATAAACGACAAGGTGGGGATCTTCATAAATCTCTTAGAAGGCAAGGACGCAAATATTCAAAGCGTGGTTCTAAAAACGCAGGTAGAGGATTTATTCCGAATAGAGTGGAGATTGATCAGCGACCTTCAATTGTAGAGCAAAAAGAAAGATTTGGTGATTTAGAGATAGATACAATTATTGGAAAGAATCACAAAGGTGCTATTCTAACCATTAATGATAGAGCAACAAGCAGAGTATGGATACGTAAGCTATCAGGGAAAGAAGCCATCCCTGTAGCAAAGATTACAGTATGGGCATTACGAAAAGTAAAAAACTTAATACACACAATAACGGCTGATAATGGAAAAGAATTTGCAAAACACGAGGATATAGCACAAAAATTAGATATTAATTTCTATTTTTGTAAGCCATACCACTCTTGGGAGCGTGGTGCCAATGAAAATACTAACGGTCTTATCAGGCAGTATATCCCAAAGGGTACGGACTTTAGTGAAGTAACCAACAAGCGTATTAAATGGATTGAAAACAATCTAAATAATAGACCTCGTAAAAGACTTGGATACCTCACACCAAACGAAAAATTTAAACAAATTATTAATATGAATTCCGTTGCATTTGGAACTTGAATTCAGCAATTTAAAGAACAGATTGACAGGTATAAAGAAAAATATTGTAATATCTTCTCGTTCAACACAAACGATACTTATGATGTGACCCCGTATTTTACTTTTACAGATGACAAACTATCTCTTGTTGGTAATGTCAGGGGATACGTTGTTATTGGCAATACACTAAAAATGCCTGAAAACAATACTCCTACTTATGATGTGGATGATGAAATAGCTATGGCGGCAGCACCGGGTCCAATAGAGCCGGGTTTCAAGGGCTTCAAAGGGGCTTCTTTATCCATTAAGAATGGAAAATACAGAAGTACTATGACTATTGGTCGTATTGTTAACGGAAATTCATTTGCAGTAGAATTTAAGACAAAGAAAAAACAGTTTCTGTGGAAAAAGAGTGTGTCAGCAAGTTATTCTGCTGAATTGGAAATGCAAAGTTCCAAATTCCATCACAAGAACGTTGTTATTTGTCCTAATGGTTGTAAAGTTTCTATTCTGAATTTACGTATTGAAACTGTTGGGAATGTGTTTAATGCCCATGTGAGAAATTTTAAATGTTCACGTGGAAATTCTACAGGAAGTCAAAGTTTTAATAATATACAAGTCATATAAACGCATAAAAGGTTCAAACAAGGGTATTCAAGATTTAGCGTTCTATGATTACTCTTGTTTGGACAAACATAAGAACGTGTTTTAAATATATGTATATAATAAACAACTTAACAATTAAATTCAGTATGAAAAAGATTCTATTTACATTGCTTCTCGCCCTGCCATTCTGCATGGCGACGAAAGCGCAAGATTTCAGAATGGGAGTGACAGGAGGTTACAATCTCAGTTCTTCGAGTGGTTACAAATCGCAGTCCGGTTTCCATGTCGGCGTTAAGGGGGAGTTGGGACTTCCGCAGGTGACAAAAGGTCTGTATATGGATTTCGGACTGATGCTCTCTTCGCATGGATGGAAGAGCCCGGGATACTACTACAACGGCAACTATAACCCCGCTACCGGAGAAAAGCCGGACAAACCGTCATCGGGCTATACTTCGGACAATAAGTGTACTCCTTACTATCTGAATATTCCCCTCCACATCGGTTACAAGTTTTCCGTAGGACGGAACGTCAGCCTGTTCGTCAACGCCGGACCGTATTTTAACATCGGTCTGTTTGGCAAAGCAAAGGAAACCATTACTCCCGACAAGGGAACAGCCACGACAAAGGAGACGGCTGGCAACGTGTTCAGCGACAAGATGCTCAACCGCTTCGATTGGGGATTGGGCTTCCGTGCCGGAACAGAAATTGCACGCCACGTCCAGCTTTCCATCGGGTATGATTGGGGCATGAAGAATATAAACAAGGTTGGTATGGACAATAAGAACAGGACATTCGTAGCATCCTGCGCTTATATGTTCTGACAAAGGATATGTGTTTATAAAATTTAATGGTATCATTATGTGGAAACAGAAATTGAAAATCTGCGGCATCAATCTGACAGCATATAGTATGGCTCTTGTCATCATGCTGCTGTTATCTGTTTGCTCAAAATCATACGGGCAAGAAAATCATATACTTTCCTTTGACCGTATAAAGCAGACCGTGACGGGCGTAGACACGACCAAACTGTCGGTTTATGAACATGAGAAGGCATTTTTGTTTCCACATTTTAATGCCATTCCCCAAATGCCTGGAACGCTTTTGGACTTTCGTCCCGATTATACACGGAGTTTTCCCGTTGACCGTTCATCCTTGCATAAAGGCGAATACAATGTCGGCGGGATTATCCATCGGTTTAACAAAGTGGATGTTTGGGGGCGAGGCAGACAAGAAAACATCATAGGAGTCGGCGTATCGAACTATGCCGAAGTCAAAACGGTGTATTCTCCAGACGAGACATGGAAGTTGGGGCTGTTCCTTTATGCGCACAAACTGAGCATTCCCCGTTCGGGTAGCAACACATTCGGAATCGGCACCGATGTTTCCTATCAATTCCTCCCCCAAACATCGCTCCATCTCTTCGGCACCTATTATCGCACCTACTTTCCGGGAGTAAAACCGATGAAGAGGCTGGACGGCTACCATTATGGCGGTTACCTCTCATTCGATTTGGCAGAGCGGTGGGCAATGGATGTGGGCATGAGAAGCTATGGCGGCAATGGGTCTCACCAGCAATGGACTGTACCGATAATACGTCCGTCGTATAAGCATAACGGGCGCGAAATAAACGCGGATTTTGGTGGAATGTTCCAGCAAATCGTGAAAGGTCTATTCTTTAATCATTGACAATATGAAACAGGAAAAAAGCAAAATAGCGACTGTTGCTATATGGATTCTGCTATGCGGATGGATGATGTGCATGAGTTCATGCGGAAGTCTGCTTTATAATCCATCCAACAAAGCGGAACAAGTGACAGTGACTATTAAACAGCCTATCAAATAGGCTTAAAAGGCATAAGATTTTATTTGAATATATAATAAAAAGATGAAATACTATATATCGTTGATAATTATGAGTGTCATTGGCTGCTTGAGTTTTGCCTCTTGCGGAAATGAAGATGAGAAATTCGAAAACATCGAGTTTAAGACAACAGGTGTAACCCTGTCTCCCCTCACCAATGGAATTTCTTATTATGGGGAGATTGACCATGCAGGAGGAGAAATAACTTTTACCGCTATAGGTAAGAATGCAGACAACGGATTTCTTTCTCAATTCAAAATGGGGGACTATCTTTATGAAATTACCGATACCGATTTAAAACGGCAATTGCCCTATACTATTTGCGAAAAAGAATGGGGCAAAATAGAAATTTTATCGGCATCGCCTCATGTAACCCGTATAGTTCTCTTTGAAAACCAAACAAAGAATAGTATTAACTACGAACTGACGTTTGGCGGAGCATATAAAACCTCACATGTGTTATTAACCCAGTTGAAGAAGGAATAAATCAAGGTAATTTGGATTGAACAATGATGGAAACAACTAATAATAGAAGCACCGTGAAACTTACATTGCCTTTTCCTCATTTCTTGTGGATGATTGGCACTAACCCCGGCATCTCCAAAGAGAAAGCTGTGCTGCATGAGCCGCAAACGGAACAAGAAAATATAAACAGAGAACATACAAATTATGAAGAAGAAAAATGATGCAGATATGCTGGCTACTATAGTCCAGGCATCGAACCGTCATGCCATGCGCCCGGCACTGGTTATTGACGACCGGACTTATACCTATCAAGAGTTGTTCGGATTGGCTGGAAGCATTTGTGAAACGCTGAGAAATCTCAAAGAAGACATCATCGGTATCACGGCTGAAAACCGTATGGAAACCTACGCATCCATTTTGGCGGTGCTGCTTTCTGGAAAAACATACGTCATGTTGCATCCCGATTATCCGGCAGAACGTAACTGTCGGATAGCCCGGCAATCCGGCATTGGCCTGTTGCTTTACAGTGGAGAGAACGGCGATATACTTCCCCCTGACATCAGTGCCGGACGGGTGTGTGTCTCTTCACACCGGCAAACCTCGCATTCCGGCATGATGACGTATGACGTTAATCCCGATGTACCGGCTTACATCATCTTCACGTCAGGAAGTACAGGCGAACCCAAAGGTGTGCCTATATCCCGGAGGAACTTGAATGCTTTCTACAAGGCTTATCGCGCTTTAGGATGGGAGTTGGACGAAAACGACCGTATGCTTCAGATGTTCGAACTGACATTCGATGTCTCTGTCGTGTCGTTTCTTTATCCCCTTACCCTCGGGGCGTGTGTCTATGCTGTTCCGCAGAAAGGAATGAAATACCTGAATGTACTGGATATTATGGAACGCCATCGCCTTACGTTTGCGGCAGTGGCACCTTCCGTACTTCGGCTGTCACGTCCTTATTTCGGGGAAATCAGTTTCCCGGACTTGCGCTATCTCATCGTCACCGCCGAAGCCACTGACGTGAATCTGCTCGACGAATTTCGTCCTTGCATACCCAATGCCACGGTAATCAACCTCTACGGACCGACCGAAGCCACCATCTACTGCACTTCGTATGTCATCCCGGCTGAAGGAGCCAAACACCATAACGGCATGGCGGCAATCGGGAAGCCTTTTCCGGGTATGGACTACATGATTGCATCCCCGTCGGGCAAGCAGCTTCCAGCCGGAGAAACCGGTGAACTGTGGATTGCCGGACCGCAACTCATGCGCGGATATTGGCGTGCCCCCGAAAAGATGGCCGGATGTTTTGTTACGACTCCCTTTGGAAAACTCTATTACCGTACCGGAGATCTCTGTCAAGCTGATGCTGACGGAGATATTATTTATTGCGGCCGTAAAGACACGCAGGTAAAGATACAAGGTTTCAGAATAGAATTGGGTGAGATTGAATACCACGTTAAAGCGTTTTACAAACATGGCTGTAACGCTGTCGTATTGCCGGTTTATGCTACGGACGGAAGTTGCGAACTGCACCTTGCCATAGAAAAGGAGGCGGAGGATACGGAAAGCCTCGAACGGTATATGCAAAGCCATCTGCCGCCTTATATGTTGCCCCGGCGCATCCACTTCATCCCTTGTTTCCCACAAAACAACAGCAACAAAATTGACCGGAATCAACTACTAAAGTACATCACTCAATAAATAAACAATCAAGTATATGGATACAACAGAATTATTGGAGATACTGAACGGAATATTCATAAAAGTGTTAAAGAGAGACGACATCACATTGTCCGAAAGCACCACTGCCCACGATGTGGACGGATGGGATTCGCTGACCAATATGGTACTAATCACTGAGATAGAGAATAAGTTTGGCGTGCGTTTCTCGTTCCGCGAGATAGTGAAACTGAAAAATGTGGGCGACCTTTGTCATACCATCAAGAATAAGGCCAAATAGGAATAGGAGGAAAAAGTAATGTCATTCATTTCCCTTGAATTTGTCCTGCTGTTCCTGCTTTGTTTCACATTATATCATTTTGTCAGTGATAAAGGACGGAAGTTTGTTCTGCTTGCGGCAAGTGGAGTTTTCATCGGATACTTCAATCCCGTGTTCCTTGTCACGGCACTGGTTGTAAGCCTTTTCACATACGGCACAGCGATACTTATTGAGCAAGCCCATGAGAAAGGAAGAGGTTCCCGTTTGATTTACTGGGGCGGCATATCCTGTCTTGTCCTCTGCTGGATTGGTTTCAGGTATGCCAACCGGCTAACCGGAGACTCAGGTTTTATTTTCCCATTGGGAATGTCTTTCTATACATTCCAGGCCATCGGTTACTTGACGGAAGTCTATTGGGAGGAGGAAAAGGCGGAACGCCGTCCGATAGATTTCCTGCTTTACATGCTTCTGTTCATGAAGTTCTTGTCAGGTCCCATTGAGCGGTCCGCCGATTTGCTTCCGCAAGTCCGAAAACTCTCTCCGGCATCCTATGCCATGATGACTTATGGCTTGAAACTGATTGTGGTGGGATTGGTGAAAAAGTTAGTACTTGCCGACCATATAGCACCCTATATTGACGGTGTGTTCAGTTCGATGCACACCGCATCGGGTGTACAACTGCTTATGGCATGTCTTCTCTATCCCATCGAACTTTATGCCGATTTCTCCGGCTACACGGATATGGCGATTGGAATAGGAATGTTGTTCGGATTGAAACTGTCACCCAACTTTGCGCATCCCTTTGCCGCCCAAACCACGGCTGAGTTCTGGCGCCGCTGGCACATCTCCCTTTCCTCCTGGGTACGGGATTATCTTTTTCTGCCCCTGTCATCGTTCACACGCCGTTGGGGACAGTGGGGTGTGGCGGCGAGCCTCATGGTGACATTTATCGCTCTGGGCGTATGGCACGGTGCAGGATGGACATTTGCCGTCTATGGATTTATACAAGGGCTTGTGATTGTATGGGAACTAAGGACTGAAAAAATACGGAACAAGGTAAGGAAACATATTGGGAAACCGCTGTTCGCCACGTTCTCGGTCATCCGCACCTACCTCTTTTTTGCCATATCGTTGGTGTTCTTCAAAGCGCAGTCCGTTTCCGACGCATTCTATTTCCTACGGAATATCTCTTTTCAGACCCATGCGAGCTGGAAAGAAATCAATATCGGTATGTCAGACCACATCTGCATCGTGGCAGGTGCCGCATTATTGCTGATGCTGCTTTATGATTTTTTTATGTCCAAAGGCGACTTGCATCTCCGTCTTGAAAGGCAGCCTATTCTGTTACGCTGGACTATCTACTATTTAATCGTGTTCGCGCTGTTCGCCTATGGCAAGTTCGGCACGGAAAACTTCATATATCTGCAATTCTGATGGAAAATATACAGGAAACTATTACTGACGAAAGCCTTCGCAAACGACAGGCTTTCCTGCGCCTTATCCGAAAATCGGTACTGTTCGCCATACCGTTTTGGGCTTTGATTGCCCTTTATGTTTACGATGACCCTTTCATGGTACTTCGCAAATATGAAGTATATGATTCGGATGTCATGCTCAACGAACAGCAGGTAGGTTGGCAGATATACCGGAACCATAAAGATAGTGTGCATTTCAATTCTTTTATTTTGGGCAATTCATGTGCGATGGCATTCCGATGTGGAGAATGGGAAAAATATCTTGCTCCCGGCGACCGTGCCATCCGCCTTTTCGGCAATGCAGAGAGTATGAAAGCGATAAGCCTCAAACTCCGTGCCCTTGACCGTGAAGGCGCGGAGATAAAGAATGTGCTGATGATTCTCGACCGTACCTCCCTTTCACGTTTTGAACTCCTGACGGGAGCCAGCCATATACTTCCGGCTGCTGTATCGGGACGTAATCCGCTTACCGTGCAGCTGGAGTTCTTACAGGCATTCGCAACGCCCGATTTCTTGTTCCCTTACTTGAAATACCGTATAACAGGAAATGTAGAACCGGACATGAAGCGGATGAATCCTCATGGAAGAATACGTGATTCGAAGAACAATGATGCGTTCAATCCTCGTGAGAAGCAGATAGAACAGGAAGGCGAAACGTATTGGGAAAACCGTAAAAAAGAGTTCCCCGAACGGGACGGTACTGCTACGATAGCTGAACCTGCCATATTCCACAGGCAACGGATAGTATTGGATGAAATCATGGAAGTCCTGCGCCGTCGTGGCACCTCAATACGTGTCCTAATCAGTCCGGATTATAATCAGAAAAAGCTGCACCCGGATGACAGAGAAATCTTACAAGGCATTTTCGGAAAAGAGAATGTGTATGATTTCAGCGGCATTAACGAATTTACAGAAGATTACCACAACTATTACGAAGCAGGACATTATCGTCCCTTGTTGGGCAATAAACTGCTGGAAAGAATATACAAACGCCAATGACAACCGATAGACAAGAAAAGAAGAATGAAACGGGTAGCAGGATGCTATCTGTCATTCCAATGGCAGGAATCCTGTTCAAGTTCCTCCTGTTTAATGCGATATGGTGCTATTATACCACCTTTACTCCTTTCTCGTGTTGGGAGTCGTATGCTACGGCTCTTGCCGCCACCCTTATTTTATCCGTTCCCTACATACTAACAAGGCGTATAGCGGCAAGCATATTTGTCATGGTGATACTGGATATATGGTTGGTGGCTAATTTGCTGTACTATCGGAGCTACTTTTCCGCTATCCCTTTGTCAAGTTACCTGTTGGCAGGAAATCTGGTTGATTTTCTACCGAGCGTAACAGCCTCATTCCGATGGTGCGATGGACTGTTCCCGGCATCGACTGCCGCCATCGTGTTTTTCATGTATTGGAGAGACTACCGGTCAAGAATCGTATTTCCGTTTGGCAGACGTGCCTACTTTACACTGCTCTTATCCTTATGTGCGTTGTTGGCTATCAACCTTTCCATACAAGGCGGTTTCCTTACAATATATAGGAACCTGAAATCGTCTGCCCATCGACATGCAAGTGGTCCACCGCTTTATACACTATTCGGCACGCTCTATTTTGACTACGCCGATGAACAGCTTGAATTTACGGAAGAACAGGAACATGAAATCCACACTTGGCTTTCGGAGAGACCTGCATTAATTCCCATGCCAGACATTGAATCCAGAGACAACTGCATTTTTATTTTGGTTGAATCATTGGAAAGTTGGGTACTGAATCTCACGGTGGAGAATCAGGAAATCACCCCCTATCTCAATAAACTTCTCAAGGAGCTGACCACACTGTATGCACCCCATGTACTTACACAGGTCAATGGTGGGCGTTCCATTGACGCTCAGTTGCTTGTACTCGCCGGTCTGTTGCCATTGCGGACCGGCGCATACAGTTGCCGGTTTCCTTTCAACACATACCACACTCTGCCCAAGGCTATGAAAGAACTGAAGGCTACACGCAACTATCTCTTCACTGTGGATAAGACAAAAACATGGAATCAAGGAGCTGTAGCGCAGAGTTTCGGAATAGATACCATTATCTCTTATCCAGATTTCCGAATGACGGAAACATTCGGGAACCGGAAACGGTTGGGTGACAGGGCTTTTTTCAGCCAGTGCAGAGAAAAAATGGAAAACGGGGAGATTTGGCATTCCGGTGAAAACGTATTTATCCAGATGGTCACATATTCCGGCCATGCGCCGTTCAAGATGCCCGAATCACTTAAATCCGTCCATTTCTCCAATCGGATTCCCGAAGTCATGGCAGACTATATGACCGTGGCGCATTACACGGACGAAGCCATCGGGAAATTCGTGGAATATCTGAAAACACGTCCCGAATACGAGCGGACAATGGTGGTGATAACCGGCGACCACGAAGGGCTGGCGGACCACCGCAAAAGGCTATGCCATACAAAAGCAGGAAAAGGAATCGTTTCGGAGAACGAGTTTACACCGTTCATTGTATTAAACTCTCCCGTAGCGATGCATTATACAAAGGTCATGGGGCAGGTGGATATTTATACCACACTCTTAAACCTGTTAGGGCTGGAAAATTATCGGTGGAGCGGTATCGGTCAAAGCATCCTTGATTCCGGGAAACCGGGTGTTGCCATTAGCCCCCAAAAAGGCATAAAGGGAGATGCCTTGTCCTTATCCCGCGACGAATTGCTGAGGATGAAGCAATCCCTGGAAGTCTCTGACCGGATTATACAATTTGATAAATTGAAGAATTTGCAATAGCAGACATTTCAGAAGCCGTTTCCGCCGTTTCGGAGGCAGTTTTCTCCGTTTCGATTGTATTCTGATTGTAAGCGCATTAAATACAAGTTAATTTTGCAACCTAAAATTGCTATATGATTATTAAGACAAAGAATCTTATAATCAGAGACTTTCAGGAGAAGGATACCATGGGCTTATTGGAATACCTCTCCCATCCACGTGTTAATTGCTTTGCTGACGATCGTCTGTATTCAGAGGAATCTGCGCTGGCTTATATATCCAATACTCCCAAGGATATGTTACGCTATGCCGTATGTCTGAAGGAAGACGATTTCATCATTGGTGATGTTTTCGCCTTGCGTGAATATACTGATACATTTAGTGTGGGCTGGCACTTCAACCAACGCTTTGAAGGTAAGGGACTGGCCTACGAAGCGGCAACAGAATTTTTGGACTACCTATTTTGTGATGCCGGTGCACGGCGTGTTTACGGATTTGTCGAAGACGATAACTTGCGGTCGAAAAGGTTGCGCAAACGCCTCGGAATGAGGCATGAGGGATGTATGAAAGAGTTCATATCGTTTGTATGTTATCCTGATGGGACACCACGGTATGAGGACACCTGCATCTATGCGATATTGAATAAAGAATGGACGGAACAGCGAGAGCAGAAGCCAAATTCACTTGGATTATGCCGAGTCGTGACGGACATGCACGAAGTGAATGAGAAAAACAATAAGAACTAATGATGAATAGACGAACATGGATTGCCGGCATCACGGCAACAACCCTGCTGGCTGCTTCATTGACAGCCTGCAAACAGGAACAGCAAGGAGAGGAAACAGGACAGGCACTGCCCGTCATGGTAGTTTCTTCCCAACCCATTGAATTTGAAGAAAACTATTCCGCTTCGATTCGCGGACGACAGGATGTGGACATCATACCTCAAGTATCGGGTCGCATCATCCGCTTGTGCGTGAAAGAGGGAGAACAAGTAAAAACAGGGCAAGTGTTGGCTGTCATAGACCAAGCGCCCTATCAGGCTGCGCTACGCATCGCAATCGCCAATGTCAGCGCGGCACAGGCTAAAGTGGAAACAGCGCGTATCGAGCTGAACGGCAAACAGTCGCTGTTCGATGAAAAAGTCATATCCGATTACGAACTGTCTGTTGCCCGAAACCAATTAGTAGTGGCACAGGCAGAGCTGGAACAAGCAAAAGCTCAGGAAGCAAATGCCCGGAACGATTTGTCATACACCGAAATCAAGAGTCCGAGCAACGGGGTTATAGGCACTCTCCCTTACCGCATCGGCGCACTCGTCGGTCCCACCATCGAACAACCGTTTACAGTGGTGTCGGACAATTCGGAGATGTATGCCTATTTCTCCATTTCGGAAAACAAACTTAGGCAGTTCGAGGCCCGATATGGTTCGATTAACAGAATCATAAGCGAAATGCCTCCGATTAGCCTCCAACTTAACAATGGTTCCGTCTATGGGAAACAAGGGAAAATAGAGACCATCAGCGGAATAGTCAATCCCACGACCGGTGCCGTACAGATAAAGGCCCTGTTTCCCAACGTCAACAGGCACCTGTTGAGCGGAACCATCGGCAACGTCATCCTGCAAGTGCTGAATACGGATGCCATCCTGATTCCCATGACCGCCACCGTGGAACTGCAGGATAAGATTATCGCCTACCGCCTTAAAAACGGAAAGGCCGAAGCTGCCTACCTGACCGTGGACCGTCTGAACGACGGCAACTATTTCGTTGTAAAGCAGGGCTTGTCCGTGGGCGACACCATCATCACCGAAGGCGTGGGACAGGTAAAGGAAGGAATGAACGTCACACCTAAAACCGTAGCCCCATGAACCTGCGCTTCTTCATAGATCGCCCGGTGTTTTCGGGCGTTATCTCCGTGGTGATTGTCCTGATGGGAGTTATCGCCATGAAAACCCTCCCCGTGGAGCAATATCCCGACATTGCGCCTCCGACTATCAACGTGTTCGCCACCTATCCCGGCGCGAATGCCGAGACGGTGCAGAAAGCCGTAATCGTTCCTTTGGAGGAAGCCATCAACGGCGTGGAGGACATGACCTACATGACCTCCACGGCATCCAATACGGGCGATGCTTCCATCAACATCTATTTCAAGCAGGGTGCCAATGCCGACATGGCGGCGGTCAATGTGCAAAACCGCGTGAACGGCGTGTTGAGCCAGCTTCCGGCGGAAGCGACCAAGACCGGCGTCACCACCGAGAAGCAGCAGAATGCCGAGTTGCTGACATTCGCCCTCTACAGCCCCGACAACCGTTTCGACCAGACCTTTCTCAACAATTACGTGAAAATTAACGTAGAGCCGCGATTGAAACGTATCGGCGGTGTGGGAAAGGCACAACTGTTCGGTTCCAACTACAGTATGCGCCTTTGGCTTCGTCCTGACAAGATGGCGCAGTACGGACTGATTCCCGATGACATCTCCTCCGTGTTGGCGAAACAGAATATAGAGGCGGCAACCGGTTCATTCGGAGCCAATCACCCCACGGCAAATGAATACACGATGAAGTATCGCGGCCGCCTCTCCACGGCGGAAGAGTTCGGCGAGCTGGTCGTCAAGTCCCTGCCTGGTGGTGACGTGCTTCGGCTGAAAGATGTCGCCGACGTGGAGTTGGGCGATGAATTCTACAACTATTCCACCGAGGTGAACGGACATCCGGCTGCCATGATGCTCATCAACCAGAAAGCGGGTTCCAACGCTTCGAGCACCATCAATGAGATTCACGAGGTGCTCGATGAAATTGAACGCGACCTGCCGGAAGGGGCGGAGTTCGTGGTGCTTACCGATACCAACAAGTTCCTGTATGCCTCCATCAATTCTGTCATACGGACGCTTATCGAGGCGATACTTCTGGTTATCGTGGTGGTGTATGTGTTCTTGCAGGACATCAAGTCCACGCTCATTCCCACGGTTTCCATCTTCGTCTCCATCATCGGTACGTTTGCCGTGATGTCGCTGATAGGCTTTTCCATCAACCTGCTTACGCTTTTCGCCCTTGTGCTTGCCATCGGTACGGTGGTGGACGATGCCATTGTTGTGGTAGAGGCGGTGCAGGCGAAGTTCGACGAGGGCTATCAGTCGCCGGTGCTTGCCGCCGATGATGCCATGAAGGGCGTTTCGTCCGCCATTCTTACCTCTACCATTATCTTTATGGCGGTGTTTATCCCTGTGGCAATGATGGGCGGTACTTCCGGGGCGTTCTATGCCCAGTTCGGTATCACGATGGCGGTTGCCGTGGGCATATCGGCTATTAATGCCTTTACCCTTTCACCTGCGTTATGCGCTTTGTTCCTGAAACCTTATATTGACGAGTACGGAAACACGAAGAACAATTTCGCGGCACGCTTCCGCAAGGCATTCAATGCCGTTTTCGAGCGTCTGAGCCGCCGCTATGTACGTGGTGTACTGTATATCATCCATCGCCGGTGGCTGTTGTGGGGAACGATTGCCGCCTCGTTCGGGTTGCTGGTCTTGCTGGTCAATATCACGAAGACAGGACTTATTCCGCAGGAAGACACCGGCACGGTGATGGTAAGCATGAACACAAAGCCCGGTTCCTCCATGGCGCAGACCAACAAGGTGATGGCGCGTATCAACAGCCGTCTTGACAGCATCCCTGAAATTGAGTACAGCGGAGCGGTCGGAGGATTCTCATTCAGCGGTTCCGGCCCTTCACAGGCCATGTATTTCATGACACTTAAAGATTGGGACCAGCGCAAGGACGAAGGACAATCGGTGGACGACGTGATAGGCAAGATTTATGCCGCCACCGCTGATGTTCCAGATGCCACGATGTTTGCCATGTCGCCGCCGATGATTGCCGGCTACGGCATGGGCAACGGTTTCGAACTTTACTTGCAAGACAAGACCGGTGGCGATGTCACTGCATTCAAGAAGGAGGCGGACCGATTCGTGGAGGCATTGTCCCGCCGTCCCGAAATCGGAGAGGTCTATTCGTCTTTTGCCGCTGACTATCCCCAGTATTGGGTGGACATTGACGCGGCGAAATGCGAGCAATCGGGCGTGTCCCCATCCGATGTGCTCTCCACGCTTTCCGGGTATTATACAGGGTCGTATGTATCGGACTTCAACCGTTTCTCCAAACTCTATCACGTCACCATGCAGGCACCGGCGGAGTACCGCATCAATACAGAGTCGCTCAACTTGATGTATGTACGCACCGCTGACGGCAGCATGGCACCGTTGAGCCAGTTCGTGCGCCTGACTAAGACCAACGGACCTTCCGACCTTACGCGCTTCAACCTCTTCAATGCCATTGCCATCAACGGCTCTCCGGCAGCGGGCTTCAGTTCCGGTCAGGTCATCAAGGCGATTGGCGAGACGGCACGTGAGGTGCTTCCCGCCACTTGCAGCTACGAGTTCGGAGGTCTGTCGCGTGAGGAAAGCAAGACCACCAACAATGCCACGATGATATTCGTGCTTTGCATGGTTCTGATATACCTGATACTGTGCGCCCTCTACGAGAGCGTGTTCATCCCGTTTGCCGTGCTGCTGTCCGTGCCTTGCGGACTGATGGGCAGTTTCCTGTTTGCATGGTTGTTCGGGCTGGAGAACAACATCTATATGCAGACTGGACTGATTATGATTATCGGACTGCTTGCCAAGACTGCCATCCTGCTGACCGAATATGCCGGCAGGCGGCGGTCGGAAGGCATGACATTGGCACAGGCGGCATACAGCGCGGCAAAGGTTCGTCTGCGCCCCATCCTGATGACCGTCTTGTCTATGGTGTTCGGTCTTATTCCGTTGATGACGGCCCACGGTGTGGGTGCCAACGGCAGCCGCTCGCTTGCCACAGGTGTAATCGGCGGCATGATAGTGGGTACATTGGCGTTGCTGTTCCTCGTGCCGTCGCTGTTCATCACATTCCAATATATTCAAGAACAGGTTAAACGTAAATAAAATGAATAAGATAATCCTATCTATATTATCAACTCTGATGCTTACCGGCTGCGGCACATACAGCCGGTATCATCGGGCTGACCTCCCGACAGAGGGTCTGTATGGGGACATCCCGGAAAATGTTGATACAACAACCCTCGCATCCATTTCATGGCGGGAGATGTTTACAAATCGGGAACTCCAGTCTTTGATTGAGACCGGGCTTGAACGGAACACCGACCTCAACGTGGCGCGTTTGCGCGTTGAAGCAGCAGAGGCGGCTTTGATGACGGCCAAACTGTCCTATCTTCCGTCTTTGGGAATCAATGCCGAAGGTGGCATCAGCCGCTACGACGGAGCTACCGCAAAGACATACAATGTCGGAGCGAGTGCAAGTTGGGAGCTTGACATATTCGGCAAGCTTACGGCTGCGAAGCGTGGCGCGGTTGCCGCACTGCAAGGAAGCCGTGACTATCAGCAGGCCGTGCAGACACAGCTTGTCGCCACGATAGCAGACAGCTATTACACGCTTGCTCATCTTGACGCGCAGATAGCGATAAACAACCGGACTTTGGAAAACTGGCGGGCTACCGTGCGCACGCTCGAAGCGTTGAAAAAGGTGGGCAAGGCAAATGAAGCCGGTGTGTTGCAGGCAAAGGCAAACGTGATGCAACTCGAATCATCGCAACTGGCTATACGCAAGAGTATCGCCGAAACGGAGAATGCCTTGTCTGCCATACTTGCCATGCCGTCACACGCGATTGAGCGGAGCGACTTGACCAAAGCCTTCTTCCCTGATACCATCTCTGTCGGAGTTCCCTTGCAGTTGCTTTCCAACCGCCCCGATGTGCGTCAGGCCGAAATGGAAGTGGCTCAGGCGTTTTACGCCACCCACGTAGCCCGCTCAGCCTTCTACCCCAATATCACCCTTTCGGGCACATTGGGTTGGACTAACAATGGAGGTGGGGCGATTACCAATCCCGGGCAGTGGCTACTCAATGCCATCGGTTCCCTGACACAGCCATTGTTCAACCGGGGCGCGAATATCGCCAACTTGAAGATTGCCCAAACCAAACAGGAAGAAGCCAAATTATTATTCCAACAATCATTGCTGAACGCGGGGAAAGAGGTGAACGATGCCTTAACCGCATGGCAGACGGCTAAGTCGCAATATGAAATAAACACCCGGCAGGTTGAGACCTTGCGTGAAGCGGTGCGCAAGACGGAACTGCTGATGAGCCATTCCGGTACCACCTATTTGGAGATATTAACTGCCCAACAGTCACTTCTTGAAGCAGAACAATTGCAACTGCAAACCTCTTTTGAGCGCATACAGAGCATTATCAAACTTTATCATGCATTGGGAGGCGGTAGGAGTTAAGACCTAAAGTGTAAATGGATTTTATAAATATTGATATAGCCCTCAAACATAGTGCATACCTGTAACATTTGAGAAATTATCAAATATCTCTCATTAGATTATAGTGATATACCCGTTGGCGGAATTAAATAAGCGCATATTTAAGTCTGCCAATAGGTTTGTTGT
>OLXD01000369.1_pt1 | contig 23157 bp, 17 predicted proteins | sample 1673881 | NCBI WGS metagenome assembly OLXD01 (sample SAMEA103958131, study PRJEB25191) | human gut metagenome
AAGGGGCGCTGCCCCTTGACCCTGCCAAAGGGTCTTCGACCCTCTGGACTCCCTTCTCGCGATTGAGTTGAGCACACTTTCATACAGTGTCCGCGTGTTTATTTCTAAGAATACAGTCCAGCTTGGCGCGTTTGCACGGCTGGACTGTTCTCTTATCCACAGCTTTTCCCCGTCTTCCACCGAAAGGAGGGATTTCTGTGCAGAAAATCCGCTTTCTCCCCCTGCTGTGCGTTCTGCTGATGCTCTTCACCGCCCCGACCCTGCTCGCCCAGCAGGAGCCGAATACGCCCTATCCGGCGGAAACCATGCTCTCTGTCCGCATGATGCCGCCCGGCGAACGTAGCCTGCGCAATTTCCTGTATCCAAAGCTCATGGCGCAGGAAGCCAGCATTCAACTTCCCGCCGGAACGTCCTACAATCTGCTGGTACAGACCTTGGATAACATGCGCAACGACTATCCGGAGCTGTTTCACATCGACTCCTACCGTGTCCATTATCAGCGCAATCAGCCGGATGTCGCCCAGAGCATTTCACCGAATTACTTGTGTTCCGCCGAAGAAGCATCAGCCTTGCGCAAACAGCTGCTGGAAACAGCACAGTCGTGGGTGGACGAAAATCCCGACCCGCTGGCGCTGTACGAACGGCTTGTACAGAATACAACCTATTCACCCGACAGCATGTGGCAGCACGCGGCCGTGGGCGCTTTGCTGTATGGCGAAGCCACCTGCGCAGGATATGCGCAGGCGATTTCACTGCTCTATCGGCTTGCGGGCATTCCATGCGCAACCATCATCGGCGAAGCGTCAGACACAAGCGGCGAAACCGGTTTGCACGCATGGAATGTGACCAATTTCGGCTTTCTTGACGCAACATGGGGTGCCGCTTTCGACGGGCATGTGTTCCACAGCAACTACGCCATGGGTGAAGCGGATATGTCCATCGACCACACGCCCAATCGCGGGTACACTTTCCCCGACCTGAGCGGCGTTCCGAACTACTATCAGGCGCACGGGCTGTACGTCTCCACCGAGCAGGAACTGCTGACCCAGCTGATGCGTCTTGTGGACGGTGAAACCGTGGAGATTCAGCTTTCGCCCGACCTGTACGCACGGTATACAGCGGCTATGAAGGACAAGCAGTCCGATATTGTCACCTTTTGCGCCGAAGCAGCCGGGGTGGAAATTCCCTTCTACAACCCATGCCGCATCCTGTCCGACAAGGCGCATCGCGTTCTGCTGCTGATTCCCCACCCTGAATTGGCGGAGCAGTAACAGCAGTTTGCACGAGCGTAAAGGCAGATTATTGCCCCTGAGCACTTGCATGTTCGGGGGCTTTCATGTTATAATGAAAGAGTAGTGTGTCTATTCGGGAATAGGTGCGCTCATATGATTGTGATTTTCCAAATATTATCAGAAATTGTTTCTATATTGAAAGGAGAACTTTATGTTCGATTGGGTCAAAAAACTGCTGGGCAGCAGCAATGACGCGGAGGTCAAAAAGCTGCAAAAGACGGTCAACGCCGTGGACGCCCTCGAAGATGAATACAAGGCGCTGACGGATGAGCAGCTGCGCGCCAAGACGGATGAATTCCGCACGCGCTTGCAAAATGGCGAAACCGAAGATGACATTCTGCCCGAAGCGTTCGCCGCGATTCGCGAAGCCGACGCCCGCGTGCTGGGAATGCGCCCGTACCGTGTGCAGGTGATGGGCGGTCTGGTGCTGCATCAGGGGCGCATCGCCGAGATGAAGACCGGCGAAGGCAAAACGCTGGTCTCCACCCTGCCCGCGTACCTGAACGCGCTGTCCGGCAAGGGCGTGCACGTCGTAACCGTCAACGACTATCTGGCGCGCCGCGACAGCGAGTGGATGGGCAAAGTCCACCGCTTCATGGGGCTGAGCGTCGGCCTGATTGTCCACGATCTGGACAGCGCCGAGCGCCGCGCCGCCTATGCCTGCGACATCACCTACGGCACGAACAACGAGCTGGGCTTCGACTACCTGCGCGACAACATGGTCATCCGCCAAAGCGAGCTGGTGCAGCGCGGCCACAACTTCGCCATCGTCGACGAAGTGGACTCCATCCTGATTGACGAAGCGCGTACCCCGCTGATTATCTCCGGCGCGGGCGACAAATCCACCGACCTCTACGCGAAGGTGGACGCGGTCGTCCGCACGCTCAAGCGTGACGTTCACTTCGAGATTGAAGAGAAGAAAAAGGCCATCAGCCTGACCGACGAGGGCGCCCAGCGCGTCGAAGCCGCGTTCGGCATCACCAACATCAACGACGCGGAAAATGCCGAGCTGAACCACCACGTCAGCTGCGCCCTGCGCGCCAACTTCCTGATGAAGCGCGACGTGGACTACGTCGTCAAGGACGATCAGGTCATCATCGTTGACGAATTCACGGGCCGCCTGATGATTGGCCGCCGCTACTCCGAGGGTCTGCATCAGGCGATTGAAGCCAAGGAGCATGTGACCATTGAGCGCGAAAGCCGCACACTGGCGACCATCACCTTCCAGAACTATTTCCGCATGTACCACAAGCTCTCCGGCATGACGGGTACGGCGAAGACTGAAGAGGACGAGTTCCAGAACATCTACTCGCTGGACGTCGTGCAGATTCCCACCAACAAGCCCAACATCCGCAAGGACTTGGACGACATGGTCTACAAGACGAAGAAGGCGAAGTTCAACGCCGTTGTGGACGCGATTGCGCAGGTGCACGCCAACGGTCAGCCCGTGCTGGTCGGCACGGTCACGGTTGAAACGAGCGAAATGCTCTCCGCCATGCTCCAGCGCCGCGGCATCCAGCATGAGGTGCTGAACGCCAAGAACCACGCCAAGGAAGCTGAGATCGTCGCGCAGGCAGGCCACTGGGGTGCCGTCACCATTGCCACCAACATGGCTGGCCGTGGCACGGACATTCTGCTGGGCGGCAACCCGGAGTTCCTCGCTCGCCGCGCCATGCGTCAGGACGGCTATGACGAGGAAATCATTGAAGCCGCGACGGGGCACGCGGAAGATGTGTCCGACGAAATCCTTGCCGCGCGCGAAAAGTACCAGTCCCTCTACAAGGACTTCAAGCGCACCACCGACGAAGCGCATGACCGCGTGCTGCAAACCGGCGGCCTGCATATCATCGGCACGGAACGCCATGAATCCCGCCGCATTGACAATCAGCTGCGCGGCCGTGCGGGTCGTCAGGGCGACCCCGGTTCGACCCAGTTCTTCATTTCGCTGGAGGACGACCTGATGCGTCTCTTCGGCGGCGACCGCATCATGCCGATGGTCGAGCGTCTGGGGCTCAAGGACGACGAGCCGCTTCAGGCGGGAATGCTCACCAAGCAGATTGAATCCGCACAGAAGCGCATCGAGGGCCGCAACTTCGAGATCCGCAAGCACGTTCTGGAATACGACAACGTGATGAACCGCCAGCGCGAGATTATCTACGGTCAGCGCCGCCGCGTGCTGATGGGCGAGAACGTCCGCGACAACATTATCGGCATGGCGTACAAGCTGATTGACGCCGCGCTCTCCCGCCACTGCGCGTCTGACGACGGCACGGATTGGGATATTCCGCAGCTGACGAATTATCTGGAAAACCTGTGCATCCACCACGGCAAGATTGCCGAATTGGGGGATGTCGTCCGCTCCGGTGACCGCGACGCGCTGGCGCAGGCACTCAAGGACGACGCGAAGGCGTTCTACGAGGAGCGCGAGACGGCGCTGGCAGAAATCGGGCTGGACATGCGCGAAGTGGAGCGCGTTGTGCTGCTGCGCGCGGTGGATGTGCGCTGGATGGATCACATCGACGCAATGGATCGTCTGCGCGACGGCATCGGCTTCCGCGCGTACAGCGGCAAGAACCCCGTCACCGAGTATCAGATTGAAGCGGGCTACATGTTCGACGAGCTGAATCACCTGATTCGCGAAGACACGGTGCGCCGCATGTATCAGCTGCGCATTGAGCGCACGCCGGAACGTGTGCAGGCAGCGGTTCGCCCCGTCGAGGGCAAGCCGATTGTGCCCGGCAACGGTCAGCCGCGCCAGCCCAAGCGGGTGAAGCCGTCAGAGCGCGTTGGCCGCAACGATCCCTGCCCTTGCGGTTCGGGCTTGAAGTACAAAAACTGCTGCGGGAAGGACAAAGAAACAAGGGAGTAACTCCCTTGACCCATTTTCGCGATTGAGTAGGTGGCAATTCCAATGTAATTTTCGCGTGTTAAGCAGGGATTTCGCGTCTGCGGACGCGACAAGGGGGCTTTGCGATCGCCCCCTTGACCCCTTCGCATTCGCTGCCCATGCGGCAATTTTGTATTGCTGATTGGAAGAACAAGAAGTACACAAACCAAAAAACTTCCAATAAAGCTCAACTAACATGGGAGGCGCCGAAGGTTTCCAAAGGGCGACCGCAGACTTCGTCTGTTCTTACTGCCCTTTGGTCGCCTCCGCAGAGGCGAAACCCTCTGCCGCAAGAAAATCAAGCAGCAATAAAATCAGCAATCCACAACCAAAATAGAAAAAGCCTTTCCTGACGATTGAAGGAGATTAAACATGGCGCTCATAGATATTCCCCAGTATCGCAGCGAACTGGCAGAGATTCGTAAATCCCTGCTCGCCGCGGGCGATGCCCTCCACATTGACCATATCCGCGAACAGCTGGATGAGCTGACCGAGGAAATGAATCAGCCCGAATTCTGGAATGACCCGGATCACTCCGCGAAGGTCAACCAGAAGGTTTCCAACCTCAAAGGCAAACTCGAACACTACGAAAAACTGCTTTCTTCCGCTGATGATATCGAAGTCATGCTCGAAATGGCGGAAGAAGAGAAGGACGAAGACACCGTCACCGAAGCGGTGGATGAGCTGGCGACGCTCAAAGAGCATGCCGACGCACTGGAGCTGGAAACCCTCATGCGCGGCGACTATGACGACAATGACGCGGTGCTGTCCCTCCACGCGGGCGCGGGCGGAACGGAAGCGCAGGACTGGACGTCCATGCTCTTCCGCATGTATACCCGCTACTGTGAAAAGATGGGCTTCACCGTCAAGGTGCTGGATTTGCTGGACGGCGACGAAGCCGGCATTAAGTCCGTCACCTTCGAGGTCAGCGGCGACCACGCCTATGGCTACCTCCGCGGCGAAAAGGGCGTGCACCGCCTCGTCCGCATCTCCCCGTTCGACGCAAACGCCCGCCGCCACACGTCCTTCGCGTCGCTGGATGTCGCCCCCATGCTGGAGGACGATGATTCCGACATCGAAATCAACATGAAGGATGTCCGCGTGGACACCTACCACTCCAGCGGCGCAGGCGGACAGAACGTCAATAAGACCTCTTCTGCTGTCCGCATGACGCACTACCCGACCGGCATCGTCGTCTCCTGCCAGACCGAGCGCGATCAGGTGCAGAACCGCGCGACGTGTATTAAGATGCTGAAGGCGAAGCTGCTGGAGCTGCGCGAGCGCGCCAAGGAAGAGGAAATGGCGAACATCAAGGGCGAAATGAAGAAGATTGAATGGGGCAGCCAGATTCGCTCCTACGTCTTCCAGCCCTACACGATGGTCAAGGATCACCGAACGAACTACGAATCCGGCAACATTGACGACGTGATGGACGGCAACCTTGAGGGCTTCATCACCGCCTATTTGAAGATGCAGTAATGCCGAAACCCTCTCAGTGTCTGCTGGGAGGGTTCTCGCCGTTATATTGCTTTCCCCGGAAAGGAGATTTTCCGGTGCGCTATCAACTCGCTTCCGTCCTGTCAGCGCTTCTGCTTTGCCTGACCATGCTGGCAGCCGTCGTTTACGGGGTCGGTACGCAGCCTGCCCTGATGCAAACGCTCATGCTGCGCACCGCTCCGCCTGAAGCAACCGGCTTTCCGGCGGAGCAATACGGTGCCGCCGCCAAGCTGATCACCGATTACCTCAAGGGCGAGGGCGACTTCCAGCTCGTATTTTCCATGAACGGCATAGCATACAACGCTTTCAACGAGCGTGAGCAAACGCATATGGCGGACGTGCGGACGCTGTTCAGCCTGTGCCGTCGTTTTTCGCTGGGCAGCATCCTCCTGACGCTGGTCGGTTGGCTCTATTCCCGGAAACAGCGGTTCTTCTGGCGAATCGTCCGGCGAACCGCCTGCTGTATGCTGGCGTTTGTCGCCATCCTTGCGCTGCTGGCGGCGATGGATTTTGACCGGCTGTTCATCCTCTTCCATCAAATCGCCTTCACAAACAACCTGTGGCTGCTCAATCCGCAAACGGATTTGCTCATCCGTTTAATGCCGACGCAATTGTTCATTGACTATGCGCAAATCATCGGCATTGTCTGGGCGACACTGATGGGGATTCTGCTCATCATTGCCACCGTGAAGCTACGAAATCAACAATAAGGGGCGTATTCCCATGACCTACACTGAATCTGCCCGCGCGCAGCTTGATGCCTTGCAGGTGAAAGACCACGTTCGCATTCTGGCGCTGGAAACCTCCTGCGACGAAACCGCCGCCGCCATCATCGAGGACGGGCGCACCATCGTCTCCAACATCGTTTTCAGCCAGATTGACCTCCATGCGCTCTATGGCGGCGTCGTGCCGGAAATCGCCAGCCGCGCGCACGTCGAAGCCTGCGACCGCGTGATTGACGAGGCGCTCCGGGCAGCGAACATGCGCTTGCAGGATGTCGATGCCCTCGCCGTCACCTACGGGCCGGGGCTTGTCGGCGCGCTGCTCACCGGCGTCAGCTGCATGAAGGGCTTAAGCTACGCCGCAAACAAGCCGCTCATCCCCGTCAACCACATCGAAGGGCATGTGTCCGCGAACTACATTTCCAATCCGGACTTGAAGCCGCCGTTTCTGTGCCTTGTCGTATCGGGCGGACACAGCCACATCGTCCGCGTGAACGACTACGGCGATTACACCTTGCTTGGTCAGACAATGGACGACGCGGCGGGCGAAGCGTTCGACAAGGCAGCGCGCGTGCTGACGCTCCCCTACCCCGGCGGTCCGCGCATCGACGCACTGGCGGAGGAGGGCAACCCGCATTTCCTCTCGCTCCCGCATCCGCACACCCCCGGCAAGTACGACTATTCCTTCTCCGGCATGAAAACGGCGTTTCTGAACGCGGCGAACAAGATGGAGATGAAGGGCGAACCGCTCCCGAAGGCGGATATGGCGGCTTCGTTCCGCTACGCCGTCGTTTCGGCGCTGGTGGAAAAGGCGATGCTGGCGGCGAAGGACACCCACGCCCCCGCGCTTGCAATGGCGGGCGGCGTTTCCGCGAATCGTCTGCTGCGCCGGATGATGCAGGAGGCCGCCGACAAGGCGCACCTGCCGCTGTACATGCCGCGCCTCGATCTGTGCACCGACAACGCGGCAATGATTGGCTCTGCGGCATACTATCGGATGAAGAAGGGCGAGCTTGCGCCCCTGACGCTCAACGCCACGCCGTCGCTCCGTCTGGTGTAATACTATTTCCTGCATTCGTCTGCGCCATCTGCTTGCGCCTTTTCCGCTCTGGCGTCCGGTCGTTCCATTTAGCGTAGCGCTGCTACGCTGCATTTCACTCCCGTTAGCCAGAACGAAAAATTCGCGGCGCATCTTGGCGCATTCTCATTTGAAAATAGTATAAGCCTATTATAATTAGGAAGAAATTTTTCACGGCAGCGAATCATCCCATTCATCATTCATTCCAACCAAGGAGGATTCCGCATGAAGAACAAAAACGTCTGGCAGGCGGTCAAATTCACGCTGTTCAGCGCATCCGCCGGGCTCATTCAGCTCATCAGCTTCGCCCTGCTGCATGATGTGTTCAAGATTCCCGATTACAACGCCTGTTACCTTCCCTCGCTGATTCTGTCCGTCCTGTGGAACTTCACGTTCAACCGCCGCTACACGTTCCGCTCGGACGGCAACGTCAAGCGCGCGATGCTGCTGGTCGCGCTGTACTACGTCGTGTTCATCACGCTTTCCAGATGGTGGAGCACGGAACTGGTTGCGCTCGGCGTACACGACTGGCTGATTGAAGTCATCAACATGCTCGTCAACTTCGTGACCGAGTTTTTGTTCCAGAAGTTTGTGGTCTATCGCGGGACGATTGACACGAACGAGCTGGCAAGGAAGGAGCAAGCGTAATGCCGTTTGACTACAAGAAGGAGTACCGTGCGTTCTACCAGCCGCCGAAAGTGCCAGAAATCATCGACGTGCCGGAAATGCAGTTCGTGTGCGTGTCCGGTACGGGCGACCCGAACGAGGAGGGCGGCGCGTATCAGCAGGCGCTCGGCGTGCTGTACGCGGTCAGCTACACATTGAAGATGAGTCCGCGTGCTGGACACCTGATGGACGGCTTTTTCGATTACGTCGTGCCGCCGCTGGAAGGCTTCTGGCAGCAGGACGGCATATCAGGCATGGACTACGAGCGCAAGGCGGATTTGCACTGGCTATCCGTGATTCGCGTACCGGATTTCGTGACGGCGGAGGATTTCCGCTGGGCGGTGGAAACAGCGTCAAAAAAGAAGAAGCTGGACTGCTCCCGCGCTGAACTGCGCACGATTCGCGAAGGACTTTGTGTGCAGATGATGCACATCGGCGCATACGACAATGAACCCGCGTCGGTAGCGCAGATGGATGCGTTTCTGCACGAGAACGGGTATGAAAATGACTTCACGGCGGAGCGGCTGCATCACGAGATTTACCTTTCCGACCCGCGGAAAACAGCGGCGGAGAAAAGGAAGACTGTGATTCGGCATCCGGTGAGAAAGGTATAAGCAACCTTGGGTGCTGCTTGTCAGTGGATGAGCGGCATCCTTTTTTTCTTTTGTTGCTTGGTTCCATTTGTTGCAAAGGGAATCGCGCCTGCGGGCGCGACAAGGGGGGCTTTGCGGTCGCCCCCTTGACCCCTTCGCAGCGCACTCCCATGTTTCTTGATTTTTATTGTTACAGAAGGAACTTGCGCCTGCAGGCGCGTTTGGGACAGCGCTGCTTTTGGCGTTTTTTGCGAATTTTCCCCTTGTTAGACCTTGACGAATGTGGTATAATACTATTTCGGGATGAAGATGAGCCAAGATGCGCCGCGAATTTTTCATTCTGGCTAACGCGAATGAAACGCAGCGTAGCATCGCTACGCCAAGTGGAATGAGCGAACGCCAGAAGGGAAAAGGCGCAAGCAGATGGCGCAGATGAATCCCGGAATAGTATTTCTAACAGCGTGGCGGGAATGAGCCGCCAGACCCTGAGGAATAGGAGAAAAACAGCTATGGTTAAGGTCAACATTATTTCGGGTTTTCTGGGCGCGGGCAAAACGACGCTCATCAAAAAGCTGCTGACGGGCAGCGTTGCGAAGGAAAAAATCATCCTGCTGGAAAATGAATATGGCGAAGTCGGCGTGGACGGCAGCTTTATGAAGGATTCGGGCATCATCGTTGATGAACTCAATTCCGGCTGCATCTGCTGCACGCTGGTGGGCGACTTCCAGAAAGCGGTCGATGATCTGATTGCGAAGTATCATCCTGACCGCCTGCTGATTGAGCCGTCCGGCGTGGGCAAGCTGAGCGAAATCCTCGCTGCCGTCGAGCGCGCGAAGGAACGCCACAGCGACCTCGTTGTGACCGGCTGCGCGACCGTTGTGGACGCAGGCAAGTGCCGCATGTATATGAAGAACTTCGGCGAGTTCTTCCTCGACCAGATTAAGACGAGCGCAACGGTGATTTTCAGCCGCACGCAGCTGCTGTCCGCGGAGCGCATCGAGAAGAGCCGCGCGCTGGTGGAAGAGCAGCATCCGGGCGTCCGCATCGTGACGACGCCGTGGGATGACCTGTCCGCTGATACGCTGCTGGAAGTCATTGAATCCGGCAAGCCGATGGAAATCCACCTCGATGACGACGACGAGGACGAACACGAGCATCATCATCACCATCACGACCATGATGACCATGACCACGAGGACGGCGTGTGCCCGTGCTGCGGCGGTCACCATGACGACGATGATGATGACGACCACGACCATGAGCATCATCACCATCATGATCACGATGACCATGACGAGGATGAGCACGAACATCATCATCACGACCACGAGGACGGCGAAACCTGCTCCTGTGGACATCATCACCATCATCACCACGGGCATGACGCAGACGAAGTGTTCGTGTCTGTCGGCATAGAAACTGCAAACCGTTACGAGCAGGACGAGGTCAAGGCGATGCTGGACAAGCTGTCCGACGAAGAAGAGTACGGCACGGTGCTGCGCGCCAAGGGCGTGCTGCAGAACGCGGCGGGCGACTGGTTCCAGTTTGACTATGTGCCGGGCGAGAGCCAGTTCCGTCCGGGTACGCCGGATTACACCGGCCGCCTGTGCGTCATCGGTGCGCACATCGACGAAAAAGCACTGCGGGAGCTGTTCAAGGCATGAGCGAACAGGAATTTACACCAGTCTACCTGATTACTGGCTTCCTCGAAAGCGGCAAAACCCAGCTCATCAACTCCATGCTGACGGACGACAACTTCTCGCGCGGGCAGAAGACGCTGGTCATCTGCTGCGAAGAGGGCGTTGAGGAGTACGAGACGGCGAAGAACACGACCGTCGTCGTCCTCGACGAAGCGGACGAGATGAACACGAAGAAGATGGAGGCGCTGGACAAGGAGTATCAGCCGGAGCGCGTCATCATCGAGTACAACAGCATCTGGACGATTGAACGGCTGGGCAGCTGTATGCTGCCGCGCAAGTGGGAAGTCGTGCAGATTATCACGACGGTGGACGCGAACACCTTCGACAATTACTTCACCAACATGCGCCAGATGCTGACCGACCCGATGAAGGTCGCTGACCTGATTCTGGTCAACCGCTGCCAGCCCGGTGCAAACAAGAGCCCGTGGCGTCGCCAGCTCAAAGCGGTCAACCCGAAGACGAACATCATCTTCGAGAACACCGACGGCACGAGCGAAGACGGCGTGGCGGACGAAGACCTCCCCTACGACATGAAGTCCGCCGTCATCGAAATCAAGGACGAGGACATTCCGACCTTCTATCTGGATTCGCTTGACCACGCCGATCGCTACGACCGCAAGACCGTGCGCTTGGTGGGGCAGGCGTTCGCTGACCGCTCGCTGCCCAAGGGCTACTACATGTTCGGGCGGATGGCGATGACGTGCTGCGCGAACGACATTCAGCCCATCGGCTGGATTACGCAGGGCATCCAGAAGCCCAGCACGAAGGCGTATTTCCGCCTGACCGCACAGTGCAAGGCGGTGGACGCGCAGGGCGAAAAGATGCTGATGCTGCAGGAAGCCCGCGCGGAGATTGTCCCCCCGCCCGCGGAAGAGTACCTGAATTTCAACGCATAAGATGCTGATTTCCCCCGGCTGCTGCAAGGCAGTCGGGGGATTTGTTTTGCGCATTTTCGCCGCCGCTTGTATTTTTTGTGTTAATACCTTGACATTCCGTGCATCGTCTGTTATGATGATATTGGAAACTCGACCATCACACTATGCACACGTTGACTTGCTTCCCGTTCCGAAGGAGGAATTGAAGATGAAACGCTTGCTTGCTCTGCTGATGATGATTGCACTCTTAGGCGCGTTCGCCGCGGCGGAAAATACGCAGCCCGTCCGAATTCTCGGCGCATCCTCCTATTGCCCGCCCATTGATTCCTATGCCGCGGCAGGACATTCCGTCGAACGAAGAGACGGCTCGATGAAGGACATTGCATCCGCCATCGCATCCCGCGATCCCAATATTGACATCTTCATTTTTGACTCGAACGCTGGGCTTGACCAAATCAAAAAACAGCACTATTACTATCCGCTGACCGATGACAGCGATTTGATGGATAAACTCGGCGACTTGTATCCTGCCTTTCAGAATGCGCTCATGGACAATGGCAATCTGGTCGGCTGGTATATTGATGCGCAGCCGGTGGGCTGGGGTGTGCTGTCCACTACCCTGCTGGAAGAATTAGAGCTTTCTGCCCCAGCCACCTTTGAGGAATTTTTAGATGTCAGCAAAGTGCTGCTCGACGGCGGCTATTTGGGGAATGACTATCTGCTGCTGATCGACTACCCGTTCACGCAGTCGGGGATGCTCACGTTCTATCTGGAACAATTTCTGATTGCTTCTGAACGAGTGGATGGGCAGATTAACTTCCTGCGTCCCGAATTTGCCCGCATTGCCGAGAAAATCAAGAACACCGTTCCCGAAACGTTGAAGGAGAATTTGTTAGCGTCCCACGAAGTCTTCACATCCTCGATGGCTTCTCTCGCGCCCGAAGCAGACATCGAATTGATCCCGTCCGTCCTTGATGATGCGCCTTCGGGGCTGTATTACATGACCTATGTCGCCGTCATCAACCCGTACTCCAACAACATTGGCGGTGCCATCGACCTGATGCAGCATCTGGCAACTTACGAATCCGAAAACGCCGCACTCTGGGATTCGTCTCTCAGCAAGCCCATCATCCGTTCCGACTATGATGAAAAGGTTGCGCAATATCAGGATGAAATCGCTCGCTTGGAAGCAAAAGAGGACCGCACCGCGCAGGATGAAGATAATCTTGACCGCGCCCGCAGCAGCTTAGCCTACATCACCGAACACCCCTATTCCGTCTCCCCGGAGGACATTGCCTACTATCAAAACCTCGTCCAGTATGCCTACATCCCCGGCGACTCCCCCGTCACCTTCGACGATGCCCTCAAAACACTCATGCAGCGCTACCTGAACGGCGCGTTTGACGCGGAAGGGTTCGCCCGCGCGTGTCAGGAGCATGTCAACACGGTGTATCTCGAAATGGGGCTGACACCGATGTATGTGCCAAACTAATTCCACTTGTAAATTTTCCCGCGTTCGCTTGACAAATCAACCGCATCGTCCTATCATGGGAATAGGCGCAAAGCCAACGAAAGGGGTTTGATTTTTCATGACAAATCAGAAGAAATACGCCCAGCAGATGCAGGACGCGGGCGTTTGCGATGCGCGCGGGGCGGCGCTCTGCGCCACGGTGAAGGAGCTGCCGGACGGGAGCTTCGGCATGGTGCTGCTCGGCGTGAAGGGCAATGACCTGCTCATCTACGACACGAACATGAAGTCCGAGCCGCTCAAGCTGATGCACACCATTCCGCTCAAGGGCGTGACCGACTTCAGCACCACCAGCCTGATGGGCGAAATCCTCAAAGGCTACACGTTCCGCTTTACGTCAGATGGATTTACCTATTCGTTCAAGAACTGCCGCCGTCAAGCGTTCCTTGACGTGCTTCAGCAGGAAATCAACAAATAACATCAAGGGCTGCGCCGGAAAAGTCGGTGCAGCCCTTGCATTTTGCGTTCTTTTTCTGATATAATAGACATATCAAGCATTATGATCACAGGAGGACGCTATGATTTCCATTCTGCCCGAAAGCAACTATGCCGCCATCATGACCGAGACGGTTGAGCCGTATCTGGATTCGCGCCGTCAGGAGATGGACATGCCGCTCTCCACGGGCGGAACGCTGCACGCGGAGGTCTACGAGCAGCCGGATGCGACCCGCGCCGTCGTCATCCTGCACGGCTACACGGAATCCGCCGAGAAATTCCGCGAAATGACGTGGTATTTTCTGAACGAGAAGTTCAACGTCTACGCCATCGACCACCGCGGTCACGGCAAATCCGTCCGCAAAATTTCTGACACCTCCATCACGCACGTCGATGCGTTTTCGGATTATCTGCGCGATTTGGAGGAATTCATGTCGGGTGTCGTCCTGCCGAGGACGGAGCATCTGCCGCGCGTGCTGTATGCGCACTCGATGGGCGGCGCGATTGGCGGCATGACGCTGATGAATCACCCGGAGTATTTCGCGCGGGCGGTGCTGACTGCGCCGATGATTGCGCCATCGAGTGCGCCGCTGCCGCGCTGGGCGGGCAAACTCGCGGCGGACTTCATGTGCGCCATCGGCAAACGGGAAGACCGCGCGTTCATCGGCAAGCCGTTCAGCCCGGAGAACGAGCCGTTCGAGACATCCTGCGCCACCAGCCGCGTCCGCTTTGACTACTACGAGTGCAAGCGCATCGACAACGCGCACTTGCAGAATTGTTCACCCACTTATGGCTGGGTACAGGAAGCGATTGGCGTGACGCAAGTACTGCTTGACCCGGTAAAGGACAAGCAGATTACCACGCCGCTGCTGCTCTGCCAAGCGTCACTGGACAAGACAGTCTGTCTGCCGGAGCAGAAACAATTCGTCGCGCAAGTCCCCAGTGCGAAACTTTCCGTTTATCCCGCGAAGCACGAAATCTACATGTCCACGAACGATGTGATGGAGAAGTATGTGCCGGAAGTGATTGGGTTCTTACGGGGGTAAAGGAGACGCCAGAGGCTCTGCCTCTGGACTCCGGCAGGGCTCTGCCCTGCACCCGCGAAGGGTCTTCGACCCTCTCGACACCCTTCTCGCGATTGAGTTGAGCGCTTCTGCATACAGTGTCCGCGTGTTTATCCAACGGACCTACGGTTCAAAAAAGAAACAAAACCCCAAAAGTATGGAAGTGGCGACCGAAGGTTTCCAAAGGGCGACCGCAAACTTCGTTTGTTTTCATGCCCTTTGGTGCGCCCGCAGGCGCATTCCCCTGCTCCAAACTTACATAATAAACAAAAAAGTCAGCACCAAAAACGCCCCTGCCTAACATAAGCAGGGGCGTTTTTGCATCATCACACCTCGCGCCCAACAGCTTCGGCGATTTTCCGAATATCCGCCATCACGTCCACAAACGCGGCGGGCGTAATCGACTGCGCACCGTCGCACAACGCGTGCGCCGGGTCGTTGTGTACCTCAATCATCACGCCGTCCGCGCCAACCGCAATCGCCGCGCGCGCAATCGGCTGCACCATCCAGCTCTTACCGGTCGAGTGGCTCGGATCAACAATTACCGGCAGGTGGCTCAGCTTCTTCACCGCGCAGATGGCGGACAGGTCGAGTGTGTTGCGCGTGTACGTCTCGAACGTGCGGATGCCGCGCTCGCACAGAATCACCTGCTCATTGCCGCCCGCCATGATGTACTCCGCGCTCATCAGCCACTCTTCGATGGTAGCGGACAAACCGCGCTTAAGCAGAATCGGCTTGCGAATCTTCCCCAATTGTTTCAGCAGGTCGAAATTCTGCATGTTGCGCGCGCCGACCTGAATGCAGTCCACCTTGTCCACGAAGGTGTCAATGTCGTAGGGGGACATTAGCTCGGTCACGATGGGCAGCCCGGTCTGCTCGCGGGCATGGCAGAGCATGTCCAGCCCCTCGTATGCCAATCCTTGGAAGGAGTACGGGGACGTGCGCGGCTTGAACGCACCACCGCGCAGCACCGTCGCGCCCGCGTCCTTCACCGCCTGCGCCACGGCGGTAATCTGCTCGTTGCTCTCCACGGAGCAGGGGCCAGCCATAATCGCGAGTTTCTTGCCGCCGACAACCGTGTTCCCGATTTTGATTTCGCTCGGCGCGGGATGGAACGCGCGGTTTGCCTTCTTGAACGGCTCGGCAACCTTCATGATGCGCTCGACGCAGTGGAAGGATTCCAGCTGGTCGGGGTCAATGCGGCTCGTGTCGCCAGTCAGACCAAGGATGGTCATCTCCGTGCCGACAATCGGGCTGACGGATACGCCGCGCGCAACCACGGCATTGGTAACGGTGTCGATTTCCTGCTGGGTCGTGCCCTGCTTCAAGACGATAATCATGGTGTTCAACCTCCTGCGTCAATCATTATTCGCTCAAATGGACGAAAAAAAGCACGGAAGCCCGCAAAAGAGCTTCCGCGCCTGATGTTTTCCTCAATCGCTGCGGCTGCTGCTTCACGGTACGTCAATTTGCCCGGCGAAAAACGCCGGGAACGTAAACGGAAACAGCACAGACAGCATCATGGAGAAAATTCCTCCGTCCGGCGGCATCATTGCCGCATATCCGCATTTATTATAGTCCGCTCATCCCGCGCTTGTCAAGGGCAGAATTGTACATTTGCTGTTTTTCGGGCGAAAAGTTTGCCAAAGTTAACCTGTATCGAACGGCATTCATCTATCCTCGGACACGCACGGCTATCTTTCAGAAAAATTTCGGGAAAATCGTGTAATCCTCTTGACAATCAACCGATTTGGGCATTATAATAGCCATAATGACAATTGTGCCATTTGGTTGAAGGAGGATGAAGGGCATGGAGTCTTACCTGTTCGCAGACGTAGAGGCTGCGGCGGATACTATGGTGGTGGAAGGATACCACAAGCCGGGCAGCTTGACCCGCTCCAGCGGTGCGTGGATTCACGCGGCAGGCACGGCGATGTTTGAGGCAGGGAGACGCCCCATTAAGCCGCATGACCAGTGGATTTGGTTCGCGGTGGAGGCAGGCGAAGCGACGCTGGTTTGGCAGGGGCATGAGCTGACGCTGAAACAGCAGGAAACGTGCTTCCTGCCCGCCGGCAACCGCGACGCTGCCCTGCAGATTGACGAGAGCGTCCGCTGCGTGTGGATTGCGCTGGAAGGCCCGCTTGCGCCGATGGTCGTACGCAAGATGGGCGCGCTGCTGCATATGCCGCTGAAGCAGGGGGCGTTGCCGAGCCAGATGTACTTGGCGAAGCAGATTGTGCAGGTCATCGTCCGCCACACGGACACCAGCGACGCGACATATCAGCTGCAGCACCTGATGTACGGGATGCTGGCAAGCCACTGGGGGCAGCCGGTCGCCATGGACGCGATGCTTTCGCACGAGATTGCGAAGGTCGTGGACACCCTGCGCGCGAATCAGTACAAGGACAACTTCTCTCTGGCGGAGATGGCGGCGATTTCCCGTATGCCGATGGAAACGTTCCGCAAGCGCTTCGTGAGCGAAGTGGGCATGCCGCCGCTGTCGTATGTACTGCACTGCAAGATGGAGCGCGCGAAGGAGCTGCTGCGCGAGGAGGGGCACACGGTTCGTCAGGCGAGCATCGAAGTCGGGATGCAGGATCCGTACCACTTCTCCAAGCAGTTCAAGAACATCGTCGGCATCAGCCCGTCGGCGTTCATGAAGCAGGCCGCCAAGCCGGATGCGACCATCCGCGGCAGCAGCAAAGTAGAAAAGAAGTAAACAGTGAGGCGACTGTCAGGGGATAAACCTGGCAGCCGCCTTTTTTCTTCCACATAACCGCCACATTTACCGCACGGGATACGGGCAGCATTGGATCTTGTGTTGCTCGGCACACTCGTCCGTTCCTCTACGGTCTACTATGTGATTTCTGTTCGTCGGTTCGGGCGTTTGCCCGCTGGCATCCGGCTTCCTTCAGACTCCGCCTCTCGATGGACACCCTTGCCTTCGGCTAAGCCGGGCGCACCATAACGGCCGTTGCAGGATTCATCTTCTGCAACGGCCTTAAAAACGCTATGAAATGGGATTATTCCGCTGTCGGTATCAGGCGAATCAGTGCGGTGGGAATCTCTGCATCGGTGAAGTCCAGCGTGAACACTGCGTTTTCACCTTCCACGATGTAGGGCAGATCAATTTCCGTATCGTCGGCATTCAGCAGCGCCAGGGTAACGCCGTTCAGCAGCTCGGCGGGCATCGTGATTTTTACCTCGCCCTTCGGCTGGGTGAGCTTGCCGGAAACTTCAAAGCAGACGCTCAGCAGCGTATTGCCGTTCGCAGTTTCACCCATGCGCAGCACCAGCTCGCCATAGGGCAGATGCTCGCCCTCCGCCTTCACTTTTTCAACCAGCGCCAGATGTGTGCCATCGCTCACATTGCCGCATACGTGGCAGAGCGTGCGCGTCGCTTCAGCCTGCTTGAATTCGACGATGGCGCATTCGGTCTTGCCGACGTGCTTGCAATCCTTGCGCTTGCAGGTCGCGCTGTGCGTGCCGTCGCCGTTACTCGTCCATTCGCCATACCAGTGCAGCAGCGTCTTCGTCTGGTGATCCTTATAGCTGTCATGGCATTTTTTGCAGGTGTACAGCGTGTAGCCGCCCTTTCCGCAGGTGGGCTTGACGACCTTTTCGGTATAATCGTGCCCGGCGGCAGGGATTTCCACCTTGGTGGTGTAATCGCAGCCCTCACGCTGGCAGGCGTCATATTCATTCCAGCCAGTCTCGGTGCAGGTGGGTGCCTTGGCGTCGTGGTGCACCAGGTCGTGTTTCAGCGCAAGCAGCTCCACCTTAGTGGTGTAATCGCAGCGGGAGCAGGTATCGTATTCCTCCCAGCCGATTTCGGTGCAGGTGGGCGCCTTGGCGTCGTGGTGCACCAGCTTGTGTTTCAGCGCAGGGAGCTCCACCTTGGTGGTGTAAGTGCAGCCCTCACGCTGGCAGGCGTCATATTCATCCCAGCCAATTTCGGTGCAGGTGGGCGCCTTTGCGTCGTGGTGCACCAGGTCGTGGTTGTTCGGGTCAGGTCCATTATATGGGTCTACATAAGTATCCGTTCCCTTGTGGTAGCAGTAGTCGCAGTTTGTGTAGTACACGGCCGGAGCAACGCAGGTGGCTGCGGACTTAAGGCACACGCTAACGGCGCCCTGAACGAACCAATGTGCGCCCATCTTAGTTTTCGCTTCGTGGCAGACGGTGCAGCTAAGCCAGTGGTTTTTGTCGTCCGAATGCCAGTTCTGCCCCGCAGGGAATGCATGTGCGCTGTAGTACTGCCCGCCGCAGGTGCTGCATGTTCCCAGCGTAATGCAGGTCGCGCTGCTGTCGCCGGAGCAGCTTGCGGTGTCGACCGCATCGCAGCCGTCACGCTGGCAGTGGCGGATATGCTCACTGTTGTTACCCCTGGATTGCCATGCGCCCCAGTCGTGCGGCCCGTATTCACCGTAGGACATAAGACAAGAAGTACATACCGCAACTTTCGTGCAAGTGGCTTTGTACTGGGGTGTATCTATGCTCCAATGATTCTCTGTAAACTCATCATAGCAGCGGTAACAGTACAGCGTATGGTAATCTTTTTCTCTTTTGCGTATTTCAAAGGTATTCCCTTCGCAATAGTCGCCGTTCAACCTGATATGCGCAGCCATCGCCGTGGTTGCTACAAAGAGCAGCGCAATCGCCAGGAGACATGTAACCAACCATTTTTTCATGTTTTTCTCCTCCTCAAATTTTTAAAAACGCCATGAAATGGAAATAAGATTATTCCGCTGTCGGTATCAGGCGAATCAGCGCGGTGGAAATTTCTGCATCTGTGAAATCCAGCGTGAACACTGCGTTTTCACCTTCCACGATGTAGGGCAGATCAATTTCCGTATCGTCGGCATTCAGCAGCGCCAGGGTAACGCCGTTCAGCAGCTCGGCGGGCATCGTGATTTTTACCTCGCCCTTCGGCTGGGTGAGCTTGCCGGAAACTTCAAAGCAGACGCTCAGCAGCGTATTGCCGTTCGCAGTTTCACCCATGCGCAGCACCAGCTCGCCATAGGGCAGATGCTCGCCCTCCGCCTTCACTTTTTCAACCAGCGCCAGATGTGTGCCATCGCTCACATTGCCGCATACGTGGCAGAGCGTGCGCGTCGCTTCAGCCTGCTTGAATTCGACGATGGCGCATTCGGTCTTGCCGACGTGCTTGCAATCCTTGCGCTTGCAGGTCGCGCTGTGCGTGCCGTCGCCGTTACTCGTCCATTCGCCATACCAGTGCAGCAGCGTCTTCGTCTGGTGATCCTTATAGCTGTCATGGCATTTTTTGCAGGTGTACAGCGTGTAGCCGCCCTTTCCGCAGGTGGGCTTGACGACCTTTTCGGTATAATCGTGCCCGGCGGCGGGGATTTCCACCTTAGTGGTGTAATCGCAGCGGGAGCAGGTATCGTATTCCTCCCAGCCAATCTCGGTGCAGGTGGGGGCCTTGGCATCGTGATGCACCAGCTTGTGTTTCAGCGCAGGGATTTCCACCTTGGTGGTGTAAGTGCAGCCCTCGCGCTGGCAGGCGTCATATTCATCCCAGCCAATTTCGGTGCAGGTGGGCGCCTTGGCGTCGTGGTGCACCAGGTCGTGGTTGTTCGGGTCAGGTCCATACCATGGGTGTACATAAGTATCCGTTCCCTTGCGGTAGCAGTAAGCGCAGTTTGTGTAGTACACGGGCGGAGAAACGCAGGTGGCTGCGGACTTAAGGCACGAGCTATCGTTGCCCTGAACGAATAAATGTGCGCCCACCTTAGTTTTCGCTTCGTGGCAGACGGTGCAGCTAACCCAGTGGTTTTCGGCATCCGAATCCCAGCTCTGATTCGCAGGGAAGGTATGTGCGCTGTAGTACTGCCCGCCACAGGTAGTGCATGTTCCCAGGGTGATGCAGGTCGCACTGCTGTCGCCGGAGCAGCCTGCGGTTTGCTCCGCATCGCAGCCGTCACGCTGGCAGGTGCGGAAATGCTCGCTGTTGTTGCCCCTGGATTGCCATGCGCCCCAGTCGTGACCGAGTTTGCCGTATTGAGTGCCGCACCGGGTGCAGGTTTTGCCCGTGGTGCAGGTCGGCGTTTCGGTGCCGCCAGAGTGAGAGGTGATTGGGTTTCCAATAAATAGGGCATATGAACTGTTACCGCAGTGTGAACATATGTAAATTACATAATGATAATCGTCGTTGAATCGCTCGAATCCTGTAATCTCAAGATCTGCCTGCTTCCTACAGGAAGAACATATGTTGCGGACGGTTTCCGCCTTCGCTTCCGGCGCCATTCTCGGCAGCAGGCACAGCAGCAGCGCCGCAGCCAGCAATAGGGCAAAACTCTTCTTCTTCATCTTCGTCGCCTCCTTAAAGTTAGGGTAACACCGCACAAATGAGGTGGTCGGCTGGCAAATGGATTGTGCGGTGTTGCCTTTATGATGGATTTACTGTGCCAGTTCCACCAGCGTGTCAAACGCGGGCTTCGGCTGGGCATCCTTGTCGAACAGGAGCGGGTACTTGTCCGCGCGCCAGCTCAGGTCGTCCACCGTGCCCCATACCTGCACCGCTTCGATGCGGTCGGCGTAACGCAGGAAAATCTTCATCAGGTCGCCGTAATACTTCGCCTGCTTCTGCAGATTTTCCTCGCTCGTATCGTCAATGCCCACGTCAAGTTCGGACACGCGCAGGAGCAAATCACGCTTGGCAATTTGCTGGAACGCCCAATCCACGCGGTCAATCGTCGGGCTGCCGACGGAGTAGTGTGCCTGGAAGCCGTAGCCGTCAATCGTGCCATCCGCAATCAGGCTGTCCAGCAGGACGCAGATGCCGTGCAGCTTGGGGTCAAGGGGGGTGTTGTAATCATTGTAGTACAACTTCACGCCGTCCGCGGCGTACTTGCGGGCGTACTCAAACGCGCGGTTCACGAAATCCTGACCAACCGTCTTTGTCCAGTTGGATTCGCGCAGCTGGTCGCTGCCGTCCGCCACGGCTTCGTTTACAACGTCCCACGAGACAATCAGCCCCGGATAATTCTCGTTCGTCCACGTCAGCACCTGCTGGATGTAGCTTTCCATGCGGGCGAGCATGGTTTCGCGGCTGCACAGCGGCTTGTGGGTCGCGTAGCCCTCATGGAAGAAGGCTTCGGGCGTCTGGGAGTGCCACACCAGCACATGCCCATGCACCTTCACGCCATTGTCGCGGCACCAATCGAGGAACGGAATGCAGTTGTCGAACTTCACAGCGACGGCCGTGTCGTCCGTGCGGCTGAGCTTGCGGCACGCCGCCATGTCCAGCAGCGAATCCGGCTTCATCTCGTTTCCCGCGGTCATGATGGTGAACTGGCTGCCGTAGAACGCCATGCGTTTGCTGTCCGCCACTTCACTGGCAACAACCGCCGTGCCGAAATCGAACTTATCCGCATAGAGCGTCTTGAGGACAGGCAGCGAAGTGGTGTCGAAGGAGTCAATCTTCTCGTCGCAGGTGAAATTGCGGATGGTGAAGGACGTTTCCTTGCCCGCACCCTCAACGTACAGCACATACTTGTCATACCGACCGGGAATGTACGAGCCGGACAGCATCGCCCATTCGCCCTTCTTCGCCGTGCCGGTGACAATGTTCTCATAGGATTCCTCGCCGTCGCGGGTATGGGCGACGGACAGGATGAAGCTGCACGAATCCATCTCGTCCTGCTTCACCTGCACGGACAGGTTGTAGGCGCGCCCCGGCACAAGGTCGAAGTCGCGGCCGGGAGAGTTCCACGTCGCGGTACGCCCGGTGATGTACAGCCCGTCAGCGGTCGTCTCGATGGTGGCACCGCCCGCAGAACGCGCATACCAGCCGTCCGTGCCGCTGGTAAAGTCCGACGTGTAGTGAATCTGCGGCGCGTCGGAGTAATCCATCTTTTCGGGCGCGGTGATGGTCAGCGTAACGTCATCAAGGCAGTAGTTTTTGCCCAGATAGTTATCCGACGCCGTGAGGAAGCGGATGTTGATGCCCGCGTCCGCCTCGAAATCGCAGGAGATTTCCGTCCACTCCTTGCCCTTGACGTTCACCTGCGCGTAGTAGGCGTAATCGCCGCCCGCCTTGCCAATCGCCATAGCGCCGTCTTCCGAGCTTTCGACGTAGACGCAGGCGGACAGGTGGACTTTCGCGCCGGCTTCAATGCCAACCGACGCAGCGGAGAGGTCAACAGCGTCCCAGTTATTGCTGCCGCGTCCAGAAACTCGCAGGCTCTGCTTGCCGCTGTGTGCCTGCGATTCCGTCACGCCGACGGTGCAGGAGCCAGACTGGCTGAACGCGGCGGCGTTGCCATCCTCAAAGTCGATGGTGACGGCGGTCTGCGCGGCTTCTTCCGCTGCGGCGAAGCAGGGCAGAAACAAGCAGAGTGCCATCAGCAGAGAAAGCGCTTGTGCGACCCAGTGTTTCATGTTTAATTTCCTCCCTTAGCGTCTTGGGGGTCTATGGAATGGATGATGCAATAATTTAATTATACACAAAAATTGTGTTTTGTCAAGAATGTCTGATTTCTTACCAGAACGAAAATGGTTTCGTTGGGTGGTTTTTTCTGATTCTATGCTGATAGGCATGGTTGAACTGGTCTTTTCCATGCTTCCAGAGGGCAATGAAAACGGACGAAGTCCGCGGTTGCCCGCTGGAGACCTTCGGTTTCGCCACTCCTGTCACTGGTTTTTATCGCCGCTTTGTGTCTTTTGTCCTTGAATTTTCCGGCTTTTTGTTACTTAAGGTAACACCGTACAAATGAGGTGGTCGGCTGGCGAATGGATTTTTTGTCAGATGCAAATGCAAATTTCGAAGGTTTACTGGAGGTAAATCGAGGAATTTGC
>OLXD01000371.1_pt1 | contig 23078 bp, 19 predicted proteins | sample 1673881 | NCBI WGS metagenome assembly OLXD01 (sample SAMEA103958131, study PRJEB25191) | human gut metagenome
CCACCACTTCCAGCAGCTCTCTGGCACGCTTTTCGGCATCCGCCTTTTTCACACCGGCCAGCTCCATGGGGAAGCAGATGTTCTTCAGGCAGCTGCGCTGCATCAGCAGGTTGAACTGCTGGAAGATCATGGTGATATCGCGGCGGCGCTCACGCAGCTGGGCTGCGTTTAAAGTCTCCATAGCGGTGCCGTCGATCACAACGCTGCCCTCGGTGGGGCGTTCCAGCAGGTTGATGCAGCGCACCAGCGTGGATTTGCCCGCGCCCGACATACCGATGATGCCGTAGATGGAGCCATCGGGAATGGTGAGGTTGATGTTCTGCAGCGCTTTCACCGCGCCATCCTTCATCTGGAAGGTCTTGGAAAGATACTTGAGTTCGATCACAGAAATTGCTCCTTTAGCTTATCCCTCGATGGTAGATTATCCCTCGATGGGTGCCAGACTGTCCTGCTTGCCGCCGTAGACGCCCATGGGCTCTACGTGAATACCGGCAACAGATACCAGATGGGTACCCTTTTCGGCGTTGAAGTTGTCCAGATACGGCTGATGCTGGAAGTAGTTGGTGTCTACCTGACCGTCCTCGACGATCTGGTTGGGGATCACATAGTCGTCGTACTCCTGGATGTCCAGCGTGATGCCCTTGGCGGCAAGGATCTCCTTGCACACCTCCAGCACCTCGCAGTGGGGAGCGGGAGTAGCGGCGCAGCTGACGGTCTGGCCGTTCAGAGCGTCATAATCCACAGTGGAATCATAGCCGTCGGTGGGGTTCTCCACAACGGACACCACGGAGCCCTTGTAGGTCTCGTCCATGAAGTCCTTCACCTTCTGGCTCTGCAGGGCAGCAGCCAGAGCCTTGATCTTAGGCTCCTCCTGATTGCCGTCCTTGCACACCAGAATGTTGACGTAAGCAGAAGAGCCGTCCTCCATGGCCAGTGCATCGGTCATGGGGTTCAGACCGGCAGAGATGGCGTAGTTGGAGTTGATGACGGCGTAGTCCTCGTCCTGCAGGACGTTGGGCACCTGAGCGGCCTCCACCTCGTCCACGGTGACGTTCAGGGGGTTCTCCTCGATGTCATTCTTGGTGGCGGTCAGGCCGGCATCTGCCTTCAGCTTGAAGAAGCCGTTCTTCTCCAGCAGGGTCAGGGCACGGGCCTCGTTGGTGGTATCGTTGGGCACAGCCACCTTGATCTTATCCAGCTTAGCAGCGGCAGAAGATGCCACGCTGCCGGATGCAGCGGCGGAAGAAGCAGTGGAAGAAGAACCACCGCAGGCAGTCAGGGCAGCGGCTGCGGCTGCCACACCGGTAACTTTCAGAAAATCGCGACGAGTAATCATAGTTTTGTTCCCTCTCTATTGTTCTCTATTATGTACTGCGGCCCGCACGGCACCTTTCCGCGCGCAGCCTTGAACGGATGAATGAAAAAATGCCCCCGTCCTTACGAGCCTTAGACTCTGCAAGGACGGAGGCATGAACATACTTCCGTGGTACCACCTTGGTTCACTGTACCCTTACGGATACAGCCTCGATGCTGCGGCAGCGTGTACTGCTTACAGCCGGACGCTGTAACGGGCGCATCCCGTTGCGGGCTTAGCACTCCTGCGCCTCGTCCGCACGGCTCCGAGACCATTTTCAGCTTCCTGCTTCCTGCCCTTTTCCACCGCCCGGGCTCTCTGGTAAGGATCAATGCGAAGGCCTACTCTTCTCTTCACAGCCATTTTTGTGATATTGACACTATAATAAACCCATCGGCGGCATTTGTCAACACCTTCAACGAAGTTTTTGGGTAGGGATATGGCTTCCGGCCTTTTGCCGCGCCCGTTTTGCTTGACAATGCGCACAAAAAGGGTTATACTATAACTACAAAAGGCACTGCGACAAGCGGTTGGCCCTTTAGGTTTTTAGTTTAACTTTTATCCAAAGAAAAACCGTCACCTGTGGGGGGTGGCGGTTTTTACTTTCTTACCTTGATCGTAAACGTAAATCCAAACAAGTGGAATGTCAAAGTAATAGGCATGTTCTCACCTCCTTCCGGAAGTGAGAGCCAACCGCCTGCCGTATGTGCAGTACCTTTCGATCGCTTTTCAGCGACAGGACAATTATAACATATTCCGACCCTTTTCGCAAGAAAGCTCTGGTGTTTCCAGAGCTTTTTATTATACGCCCTTGTATGCGGCTGGTGCACATGATAAAATAGGGTATCATCTTTTGCAAGGAGCGCAGGCAATGAACAGCAGAGACCATTTTCCCGATGAAGAGCTGCGCCGCCGCATCATGGATTTTATCATGGCCGCAGGGCAGACCCTGCTGGAAAATGGTGCGGAGGTGTTCCGGGTGGAGCAGACCATGGAGATCATGGCGCGCAGCTTCCATCTGCGGGAGTTCCACGTTTATGTGCTGACCAACGGCATTTTTGCCAGTGCCGGCACTGCCGAGATCAGCGAGGTGCGCAACGTACCGGTGCGCACCACCCATCTGGGGCGGGTGGCGGCGGTGAACGAGCTTTCCCGCCAGATCGCCCAGACAGGGATGACCTTGGACGAAGCCGAGAGCCGTCTGGTGCTGGCGCGGCAGCTGCCCTTCCCCAAAGATCATGTGCAGCTGCTTTCCGGGCTGTGCGGGGCGTTCTGCTTTGCCATGATGTTCGGCGGCAACCTGCGCAGTGCACTGGCAGCTGCCGGGGCGGGGCTGGTGGCCAGCTGGTATCTGCTGTGGTGCGGGCGGCATGAGGTGCCCGGCGGCTTCCAGAAGATCAGCACCGCCGCGCTGATCACGCTGGTGTGCATTCTGCTGTGCAATCTGCTGCACACCTCTGCCAGCCACGCTATCATCGGCACGCTGATGATCCTGACCCCGGGCATCGCCTTTACCATGGGCATCCGGGACTTTGTGCAGGGCGATTACCTTTCCGGCACCATCCGCATGATCGATGCTTTGCTCATTGCCGCCAGCATTGCCATAGGCACCGGCCTTGTGCTGCGGCTGTACACGGTACTTACGGGGGTGGTCGTGGTATGATGTCCCTTACAGCTGCACAGATCGGCGAGCTGACCGCGCAGTTTTTTCTGGCCGCGGCAGGCACGCTGAGTTTTGCCATTCTGTTTGCATGCCCCAGGCGCTGTCTGCCCTACTGCGCGCTGGTAGGCGCTGTGGGCTGGCTGTGGTACGAGTTGCTGACCCTGCTGGGCGCAGACGCCGCCACGGCCTCCCTGCTGGCGGTCATTCCGCTTACCATCCTTACCCGCGTGTTTGCCATTACTCAAAAAACGCCGGTCACGGTGTTTTTGCTGACCGGCATTTTCCCGCTTGTGCCGGGCGCAGGCATCTACTACACCGCCTACTATTTCATCCAGAACGAAAACACCCTTGCCCTTGCCAAGGGCATCAGCACCTTTAAAATCGCCGTGGCGCTTGCCATCGGCATCAGTCTGGTGCTGTGCGTGCCGCTGCCGAAGAGAAAGTAAGACCCTCTCAGTCATCTCGCCTTGCGAACGCAGTGAGCCTGAGAGGGTTTTCGTCTTTTCTTTATGATTCCTCCACCGGTTCCAGCTTCAGGCCGAACAACTTTTCCGCAAGGGGCGGCAGCTGTTGCTGCAAGGCGCGGACATAGGCCATTACTACCGGATCCTCGCGCTTTTGCCCCAGCACAACGCCGAAGCGGTGTCCCCTGCCCCAGTCCAGTACCCGCACAAAACTGAGGTCCGGCCTGCGGTAATAGACCGCCGGGACCATCTTGAGTGCCGGGTCGCCGTAGGCCGCACTGCGGATACCGCCCACCGGCGTAAACTCCACCCCTCGGTCCATTCCCTCCTGCAGCAGGCTTGTTTCGTAGACAGTCTGGTACATCTCCTTGATGGGTAGCCAGCGATATTGCAATGCCTGTTCCAAGGTCAATCTGCCCACCGGCATATCAGCGGGCGGGTGGATGGGGATGCAAAGTTCTGGCATATAGAACAGCGGCACAAAGGTAAGCCCCTGCGCGTAGAACTCTGCACTTTCCAGCTGGAAGGAAAGATCCATCTCCCCTTTTTTCAGGCTGCGCCAGACCTCGCTGCGGTTGGCACACCACCCCAGAATGGAGGTATACTGCAGGCACAAGTCACTTGTCAGGGAAAACAAGTCGTATGCGAACATCCGCATTGCCTCATGGCAGCCTGCAATCACCAGATGCCGTTCCGGCGGTTTTTCCTGCTGTTGCACCGCGCGGGCGTGGCGCAACGCCTGCTGATACAGAGCCACCAGCTGCTTTGCCTTGGGGTAAAAATCCTGTCCCGCCGGGGTCAGCACCACCCGGCGGGGCACGTGCTGGAACAGCTCGAACTGCAATTGCCCTTCCAGCGTGCGGATCTGCTGCGAAAGTGCCGACTGGGAAAGATACAGTGCCTCTGCCGCCGCAGAAAAGCTGTTCAGTTCCACGATCTTTACAAAGCCTTCCAGTGCGCTCTCGTTCATGCTTTTCTCCCTCCCGCAATACATTAGGTTTTCCTTAATTATAATATTCAAAACTCGAATTGTAAATAGTGCCCTTCTACGCTACAATTGTTAAGGATTCCGCAAAGTGCCTTTTACTTTGCTGCACGATAAGAAGGAACACAAAGAAGAACAAAAAGAAAGAGAGCGTACCTATGAACAAAATTTCCCGTAAGGGCTTTATCAAGATCGCCGCTGCCGCCGCCATGAGCGGTGTGACCGCCGGTGCTCTGGCTGCCTGCAATTCCGCTTCCGGTTCTGCCTCCACTTCCGGTGCTGCCGGTCAGTACATCCCCGGCACCTACGAGGGCACTGCCGAGGGTATTTCCTCCACCGTCAAGGTCACTATGACCTTCTCCGACAGCGCTGTCACCGACGTGGTGGTGGATACCTCCGGCGAGACCGCTTCCTTCGGCGCTGCCGCTGCCGATGAGCTGCGCGAGCAGCTGCTGGCTGCTGGTTCTGCCGAGATCGACGGTGTTTCCGGTTCTACCATCACCTCCGACGCCGTGATGAAGGCTGCCAAGAGCTGCTACGCACAGGCTAAGGGCGAGGCCGTGGTCTCCAGCGTGCAGCTGCCCACCGGCGATGAGAACGACTGGCTGGGCAAAGAGCCTGACATCGACGAGGCCGCCATCACCGAGACCGTGGACACCGACATCCTGATCGTGGGCGCTGGCAATGGCGGTATGTTCGCTGCCGCCTATGCGGCTGCCAACGGCCTGAACTTCCGTGTTATCGAGCAGAACGCCAACGTGCAGGACACCCGTCACTGGTACGGCGCTGTTGATTCTGCTGCCGCTAAGGAAGCTGGCGAACCCGCCACCGATAAGGCAAAGCTGCTGAGCGAGATCTCCCGCTACGCCTCCGGCAAGTGCGACCAGCGCGTTGTCAAAACCTGGATCAACGAATCTGCTGCCATGCACGACTTTATGCGCAGCATTCTGGAAGATAAGTACGGCTGGGTGTGCGATTTCACCTCCGGCAGCGAGGCTGCATGGCCCGCAGAGAATGCCGAGCACAACACCGACTACCTCTACCCTGTGCAGGAGCACAACTACATGGCCAGCGAGAGCGCATCCGGTCTGCCCCGCAACGAGCTGCTGCTGCAGTACATTCAGGAGCTGGGCTACGATGTAGACTTCAAGACCAGCCTTGCCAAGCTGGAAAAGAACAGCGATGGCCGCATTACCGGCGTCATCGCCCAGAGCACCGAAGATGACCACTTCATCCGTTACAACGCCAATCAGGGCGTGCTGCTGGCCTGCGGCGGCTTTCCCGGCAACCCTTACATGATGGAACAGCTGGACCCGCTGGGCACCAGCGTGACCACCGCCTGCTCCTACTCCCCCGCCGACAAGGGCTACGGCATCCGTGCAGCAGTGTGGGCAGGCGCTAATCTGGACAAGGAAGCCGCTCCCATGCTGTTTGACCGCGGCATCGTTGCCCCCGGTGTGGATGCCGGTTATGTGGACAGCGACTCTGCCTTTGGCGGTAAGGCCTTCCCGGGCAAGATCCGCCAGTTCAACCCCGGCACCCAGCCTTTCCTGAAGGTGAACCGCAACGGCGAGCGCTTTGCCAACGAGAGCAGTCCCTACAACGATATCGTCTACGCCGCTGCTCACCAGCCGGGCCGCGTCTACGCACAGATCTGCGATGCCAACATTTTGGAGGACGCAAAGCGTTTCCACACCATCGGCTGCTCTGCCCAGACCCGCAACGGCGGCGAGAAGTACATTCAGGGCAAGATGGACGAGGCTATCGAGGCCGGTGCACTGTTCAAGTGCGATACGCTGGACGAGCTGGCCGACAAGATGGGCTTTACCGGTGCGGCAAAGGACACCTTCCTTGCTACCGTGGAGCGCTACAACGAGCTGTACGACAAGCAGAACGACGAGGACTTCGGCAAGCCCGCTTACCGCCTGAGCGCCATCCGCACCGCTCCCTTCTACGGCTGCTGGCTGGGTGCCTCTCTGCTGACCACCGAGCAGGGCATCGCCATCAACGAAAAAGGTCAGGCTCTGGACACCAACAACCAGCCCATGGAGGGTCTGTACATCACCGGTGATATGTCCGGCAGCTTCTTTGCCAACAACTACCCCTGCCTGATGGCCGGTGTGGCTATGGGTCGTACCCTGACCTACGCCATGAAGGCTGTCAAGCAGATGGCCGGTCTGGAGAATGCCTGATAAAGCGCAGTTCTCCGACATACTCTAAGCGTTTCTTCTTTTCTTCTTTTTCATGTGAAGAGGGGCAGCCCGATTTGGGGCTGCCCCTCTTTGCGTTTTTGCCCCGCACACCCTCTACACAAATGCCCGCGATTGTGCTATGATAAGCGTGAAACCGGGCAGTTCATTCCCGCCCGGTCACAAGATCGAGGTGTTTGTACAAATGTCGGATATTCTGGATACCTTACGGCAGGAAGGGGTGGACCCCGCCCTGCTTACGGCGGTGCAGGAATACCGCGCCGCCCATCCGCTCAGCGAGGTGCTGCGCCCGCGCATCCCCGCCCCTGCCTTTACCTACTACGGCAAAGAGGTGTGGGAGCAGGCGCTGGCGGCCATCCTCTGCGGCGAAAACCTGCTGCTGGCCGGCGGCAAGGCCACCGGCAAAAACGTGCTGGCAGAAAACCTTGCCGCTGCCTTTGGCCGCCCCGCATGGGACATCTCTTTTCATGTAAACATGGATGCCGCCTCCCTGATCGGCATGGATACCTTTGCGGGCGGGCAGGTGGTGTTCCGTCCCGGGCCGGTGTACCGCTGCGCACAGTGCGGCGGCTTTGGCGTGCTGGACGAGATCAACATGGCCAAAAACGAGGCGCTGGCGGTGCTGCACGCGGTGCTGGACTTCCGCCGCGCCATTGACGTACCCGGTTACGACCGCATCCCGCTGGCCGAGGAGACCCGCTTTATCGCCACCATGAACTACGGCTACGCGGGCACCCGGGAGCTGAACGAGGCGCTTACCTCCCGCTTTGCAGTGGTGCAGATGCCTACCATCACGCAGGATAATCTGGAAAAGCTGCTGCGGGCGCAGTTCCCGGATCTTACCGCAAAATATGTGCACCAGTTTGCACTGCTGTTTCTGGACCTGCAGAAAAAATGCGACAGTGCCGAGATTTCCACCAAAGCGCTGGATCTGCGCGGTATGCTGGACGCGCTGCGGCTGATCCGCAGGGGCATCCCGGCCGGGGCGGCGCTGGATATGGGCATCACCAACAAGGCCTTTGACTCCTACGAGCAGGGGCTGATCCGGGACGTGATCGCCGCGCGCATCCCGGCCAAGCTGGATGCCGGAAAGCTGTTTGCCTGATGGATGCCCAAAGCTACACCGCACAGGAGCGGCGTGCGGCCAATCAGGTCTGGGCCGCTGCCGGAGCTTACGGCTTCGAGCCGCTGTTTCTGGCCCGCAACACGGACGGCACCATTGATTTTTACATGAACTGCATCGTAGGGCTGGTGCACAAATACTACGGTGATGCGCTGATCCGGGACATTTTTTCCGCTTGGGAGGGCGACACACGCCAGCCCATGCTGGACGATATGGCGTGGCTGTACTTAGAAAACGCGGCCTACCGGCTGGAGCTGCCCCGCCGCCCGGTGCTGGAGGCGCTGCGGTTTGCCCACGCGGACTACTTTTTTGCCATCCAGTACAAGCTTTCGCGGCAGGAGTGGATGGCGAAAAACCAGCTGGTGTACACCATGCAGGCTGCGCGCTGGCGCAAGGTGCTGGGACACACCGCCCCGGTCATGACCCCTTACGAGAGCAGCCTTGCCGCTGCGCTGGAGCCGGAGGCCGTACCGGAACCAGCACAGCTCAAAAACGACCTGCTGGCACTGTTTGCAAAATTTGCCCTGTTTGACGGCGAGGTACGTCAGAAGCCCGCGCTGCATCTGCGGCTGCAAGGCTTTTGGGCAAAGCTTGCCACCAAAACCATGCCCACCCAGATGATCAAAACCGACCGGGTGACAGTGGAGCATTCCGGTGCGGTGGATGCCACAGGCAGCGGGCTGGCGGTGAACAAGCGCCGGGCAAACATCACCCTGAAGCAGCGCGCCGCACAGGATCGCGCCTACATTGAAAGCTGCTTCGGGCGCTGCTTCTACCCGCCGGAGCAGCTGCGCAAGGCCGAGCAGGAGTTGTGCACCGGAGTGCATCTGGGCTGTCATTTGTGGTTCAGCGCCGGTGTACCCAGCCCGGCGCAGGCACCCACCCCGGAAGCGCGGCAGCTGGCACAGCAGGCCGAATTGCAGGCCGAACGCAACCGCGCCTACTATGCAAAAAATCAGGAGCTGCACCGCAGCGTGGTGTTGCGCCTTACCGAACAGATCCGCAACTGTATTCTGGTGCATCAGCAGCCCAACCAGCGGGTGGCGCGCAGCGGTAACCTGTGCGCCGGGCGGGTGTGGCGCGCCCCTTACCTGAACGATAACAGGGTGTTTTTGTGCCCGGAGGAGGAAAACTGCCCCGCCTTTACGGTAGACCTGCTGCTGGACGCCTCTGCCTCCCGCCTGCACTGTCAGGAGGTGATCGCGGCGCAGGGTGTCATTCTGGCCGAAAGCTTGGCCAACTGCGGTATTCCGGTGCGAGTAAGCGCCTTTAGCAGCCTGCGGGGCTACACGGTACTGCGGGTGCTGAAAGGCTTTGCGGACAAGAACCGGCAGAGCATCTTCCGGTACTTCGCCTCAGGTTGGAACCGGGACGGTCTGGCGCTGCGAGCTGCGGGCGATCTGATCCGGTATGCCCCCGGCCCCGCCCCGCGTCATCTGATGATCCTGCTGACCGATGCCAGCCCCAACGACAGCCGCCGCATTCCGCCCACAGCAGAGAACCCGCTGGGCTGCGCCTACGAGGACGCCGCCGGTGTTACCGATACCGCCGCGCAGGTGCGCACCTTGCAGCGGCAGGGGGTGCGGGTGTCTGCCGTTTTTATGGGCGAGGACAGCAGCGCCGGTGCCGCCACGCAGATCTACGGCAAAAATATGGCGCGCATCCGCGGCATGGATCAGCTTGCCCGCGCTGCCGGGCGATTGATCCAGAACGAGATTCGGGAGCTTGGCGATTGAAAAATATAAAATGACCCCTGTGGGAGCAACTCCTGCCTTAGCCGGCATCTCCCGCAGGGGTCATTTTTTCACAACCGCTTATCATAAAGCACAACCATGCTTTGAACTTCTATTTGCTCTACGCCATAAGCTTTTGCAAAATTTTGTCGTTTTGAAGAAACTTGCAGTTGTTTTTTCCTCAAAAGTATGCTATACTACGTTCAGAGAAGTTTTATACAGCCTGTCGGCCCGATCACCCGGCTGGCACTTTTACAACGTTTCGCTGTTTGCTTTTTAGGAAGGAGATCAATCATGGACGCTTCCCGTTATTTTGACGCCATGCACAACGCCATGTCCACCCTGCACGCCGGTGCACAGCTGCTGCTCACCATCCGTTTGCAGGACACCTGCGGCAACGATGCCTATCTTGAAGTAAAACAGCTGCCCGGGGAGCAGAGCGCCCTTGTGTGCTACTCCACCATGGGGCGGCGCTGCCTGAATTTTCAGCTGTTCCGCAAGGGCTGGCAGCTTTGCCACAATGCGGATGGGCAGCTGACCGGACGTTTTCCGTCCAGTGCCGACAGCCTGCTCAGCCAGACCGACTTCCGCGCCTACTGCCGGGAGGATCGGCTGGATGCCGCCCGCACCCAGCGCCTTGTGGAGGAACTGGGGCAGCGCGCCGGCACGAACTATGTTGGTATCATCCCGCAGAATGCCCGCACCGGCGCACAGATCACCGTCGAAAGCCACCTCGGCCGCGGCGCACGCTGGAGTTATTGGAGTCAGGACGCTTCCCCCTGCCTGCCGCTGGCCGCAATTTTGTACTGGCTGGCTGATTTTCTGGCCGGGAACGAGCGTCGCGCGTTGCAGTCTGACCCGCAGGCCGCCGCACTGGCTGCGCAGTGGCTGGCAAAGGACACCGCTGTGTTCTTCTGCTCCTCCCCTGCCCTGACGGTATCCTCTGCGACAGGTCATAGTGCCCCTGCTACACGGCGCACCCACCCCGCGCCGGTACCTGCCGCACGCAGCAAGAGTTGGCAGAGCGTTCTGGCCGCCATGGCTGCGGTGTAAGCAAGACATCGTTATTTCAGCATGGTTTACATAAAAAGACGAGTGCATCGGCAAAACCGAGCACTCGTCTTTTTTGCAGGATAACAGTAAAAAAGCACCCCGCCAACCGTTTCCGGTCAGCGGGGTGCTTGGTGCTTAGGGTTTACGGTTCAGCTTACGCTGCACAGCACAGGGAGGAAATCACTCCTCGATGTAGCCGTACTGGAGGTACCAGTAGCCGTAGGGGCTGTGCCAAGTGCCCTTCAGAGAAGAGCTCTGCAGCCAGAAGTCGTTGTTGTAAGCAACGGGGATGCAGCCCATATCCTCCATCAGGATGTCCTCAGCCTTGTGCAGCTGTGCAAAGTGCTCGGCGACATCAGCAACCTTGGAAGCCTCAACAGCAGCATCAAAGTCAGCATTGGAGTACTTACCATCGTTGTTGCCGTTGTCGGTGCAGAACAGCTCGATCATGTTGGAAGGATCGTTGTAGTCCATGACCCAGCCGTTACGGGCAACATCGTACTCGCCTGCACGACGAGCAGCGGTGAAGGCAGACCACTCCATCTTGCTGATGGTCAGGGTAATGCCCAGATCACCCCAAGCCTGCTGCAGGTACTCTGCCAGAGGCACATTGTAGCCGGCATCGTTGGTGCTGTACTCGATGGTGGGGTAGCCCTCGCCATTGGGGTAGCCAGCCTCTTCCAGCAGCTTCTTAGCCTCGGCCAGATTTGCCTCGTAGTCATCAGCAATGTAGGGAGAGCCGCCGTTTGCGTTGTCGTAGAAGTAACCGTTCTCGTCCACGATGCCAGGGCCGACAATGTTGGAAGCAGCAGAGTAGGTGCCCTGCATGATGGTGTTGGCAACGTAGTCGCGGTCGATAGCCAGAGCCAGAGCCTTGCGGACCTTGGCATCCTTGAAGGCATCGTGCTGCAGGTTCAGGCTGACATAGTAGGTGCCCAGAATGGTGTCAACATAGAAGTCGCCGCCGTCCTCTGCCTTGGTCAGGCCGGGGATCTCGTCGGTGGGCACGTCCTTGATCAGGACAGCCTCGCCGCTGTTGTAAGCAGCGTAGGAAGCGGAAGAGTCCTCCAGCAGCAGCAGGGTGATGCTGTCGGAAACGATCTTAGAGCTATCCCAGCCGCCAACGTAGTTGGGGTTCTTGGACAGAACGATACGCTCGGAGGGAGTCCACTCGGTGATCATGTAGGGACCGTTGGAGACGAAGGTCTCAGCGGAGGTGCACCATGCATCACCGTTGGCCTCAACGGTAGCCTGCTGCACAGGGCTCATAGCTGCGAAAGCAGCCATCTTGTCGAAGTAGGAGCAGGGGTAGGACAGCACGATGGTCAGGGTCTTGCCATCGTCGCTTGCCTTGACGTTCAGAGCATCGGTATCACCGGCCTGTGCTGCGTCAAAACCATCGATCATGCCCAGGCAGGTCTCTGCGTAGGGAGCAGCGGTGTCGGGGTTGACCATACGCTTGAAGGTGTACTCAAAGTCCTTAGCGGTCAGGTCGGTGCCATCGCTCCACTTCAGACCGTCACGCATGGTGAAGGTCCAGGTCAGGCCGTCCTCACTGGTAGTCCAGCTCTCAGCCTGACCACCAATAACTTCGTTGTTCTCGTTGATGATCAGCAGGGGCTCGAAGATGGTGATGATGGTGTTGGAGGCATCAATAGCGCTGTTCAAAGAGGGATCCAGAGTCTCGGGGTTGGGGCCGTACTGGACGGTAAAGCCAGCGGTGTTGACACTGCCGGTAGAAGAACCAGCAGCGGAGGAAGCAGTGCCGGAGGTTGCGGTAGAACCGGACTTGCTGCCGCCACAGGCTGCCAGACCCAGAGCAGCGGCACCCACGCCTGCAACCTTGAGGAAATTACGACGAGAAATGCGTTTCATAATAATATCCTTCCCTTATATCAAATTTGAGTGTGCCAGGTTCCCCCAGCCGCCTCTATATTCGATCCGGTGCAAATGTACACCGGAGGAACACGAATGATTATAATGCGTTCTCACGGCGGTTACAAGTCCAAAACCTGGACTGTAACCATTTTGTGACAACATTTCAGCGCTAAGTTGAATTGCTTTCACCTTTTACTGGTGTGAAGTGTTCTCACTTCACGCGGTCAAGGTGATGGCATGCTGCCCAGTGGCCGGTGGAGACCTCCTTGAACTCGGGCACCTCGTTGGCGCACTGCTCGTCTGCATAGGGGCAGCGGGTGCGGAAACGGCAGCCGGACGGCGGGTTCAGGGGGCTGGGCACATCGCCCTGCAGCACGATACGCTTGGACTGGCGGGCCGTAATGGGGTCTGCCACCGGAATTGCGGAGATCAGGCTGCGGGTGTAGGGGTGGATGCTGTGGGTGATCAGCTCGTAGCTGTCGGCCAGCTCCACCATCTTGCCCAGATACATCACGCCGATGCGGTTGGAGATGTGCTTCACAACGCTCAGGTCATGGGCGATGAACAGGTAGGTCAGACCCATCTCCTGCTGCAGATCCTCGAACATATTGACGACCTGAGCCTGAATGGAAACGTCCAGTGCAGAGACAGGCTCGTCACAAACGATGAACTCGGGGTTCACGGCCAGTGCACGGGCAATGCCCACGCGCTGACGCTGACCGCCGGAGAATTCGTGGCAATAGCGGTTTGCGTGCTCGCTGTTCAGACCAACGCGCTCCAGCAGAGCGATGATCTTATCGTGGCGATCCTTTTCATTCTCGGCCAGATGATGGATATCAATGCCCTCACCCACGATGTCGCCAATGGTCATGCGGGGATCCAGACTTGCGTAGGGATCCTGAAAAACGATCTGCATCCGGCGGCGATAGGGCAGCATATCCACTGCGATCTTGTTGTCCTTATCGAACAGCAGGTTGCCGTCGTAGTAGATCTTGCCGCCGGTGGGCTCGTACAGGCGCAGCAGGGTGCGGCCGGTAGTGGTCTTGCCACAGCCGGACTCGCCCACCAGACCAAGGGTCTCGCCCTTGCGGATGGCAAAGCTTACGTCATCCACAGCCTGAACATACTTGCGGTTCTTGCCCACACCGCCGGCGGGGAAATACTGCTGCAGGTGCTGGACTTCAACCAGCGTCTTGTGTTCACTCATTCTGCCTTTTCCCCTTTCTCAAATTCAGCCTTCTGCTGCAGCCAGCAGTAGGTATAGTGGGTATCGCTGAGCTCGGTGCGCGGAGGCATCTTGCTCAGACAGATCTTCATGCAGTTCTTGCAGCGGGGCGCAAAGGGGCAGCCGGCCGGCGGATTCAGCAGGTCCACAGGGGTACCCTCGATGGGCACAAGGCGCTCGTGCTCTGCGGTGTTCAGCTTGGGGATGGAGTTGATCAGGCCCTTGGTGTACTCGTGGCCCGGCTGATAGAAGATCTCGTCGGTAGTGCCGTACTCCACAATGTGGCCGGCGTACATGACGGCGATCTTCTCGCACATGGAAGCCACGACACCCAGATCGTGGGTGATCATGATGATGCTCATGCCCAGCTTCTTGCGCAGATCCTGCATCAATTCAAGGATCTGTGCCTGAATGGTCACGTCCAGTGCGGTGGTGGGCTCGTCGGCGATCAGCAGCTTGGGCTCACAGGCCAGTGCAATGGCGATCATCACGCGCTGGCGCATACCGCCGGACAGCTCGTGGGGGTACTGCTTCAGGCGCTTTTCAGGCTCATTGATGCCGACCAGCTCCAGCAGTTCCTTGGCGCGTGCCCATGCATCGGCCTTGTTCTTATCGGTGTGCAGGCGGATGACCTCCACGATCTGGTTGCCGATGGTGTACACCGGGTTCAGGCTGGTCATGGGATCCTGGAAGATGATGGAGACCTCGTTACCGCGGATCTTGCGGAAGTCCTTCTCCTTCATGTTCTCGATCTCGTGGCCGTTGAACCACACCTTGCCGCCCACCAGCTTGCCGGGGTAAGCGGTCAGACCCATAACAGAGTAGGCGGTGACCGACTTACCGGAGCCGGACTCGCCCACAACGCCCAGAACATCGCCCTGATTCATGGTAAAGGAAACGCCGTTCAGTGCCTTTACTTCGCCCGCAGGGGTGAAGAAAGAAAGGCGTTCATCTTTGATATCAAGAATTTTCTCGCTCATTTCTGTTCACCTCATCAATTCTTCAGCTTCGGGTCAAAGGCATCGCGCAGGCCATCGCCGAACAGGTTGAACACAAGGATCATCACGCTGATCATCAGTGCGGGGGCGATCAGCAGATGGGGATAGGTGTTCATGCCCTTGACGGCATCGGTAGCCAGAGAACCCAGAGAAGGCAGCGGGGCTGCAACACCCAGACCGATGAAGCTCAGGTAGCTCTCGGTGAAGATGGAAGCCGGGATCTGCAGGGTGGTGGTAACGATCAGGGTACCGATGCAGTTGGTGAGCAGATGCTTTTTGATGATACGGCCGCTGGATGCGCCCAGGGCACGGGCAGCGGTAACGTACTCGCTCTCCTTCAGGATCAGGATCTGACTGCGGACGATACGCGCCATGCCGACCCAGTACAACAGAGCAAAGATGATGAAGATGGAGATCATGTTGGGGCCAAGGGTCTGCATCCACTTAAAGCCAGGCTGTGTGGCCAGCTTATCCAGGGGGTCCTTCAGGGCCATGCCCAGCAGGATGATCAGCAGAATATCGGGGATGGTGTACAGAATATCTGTAATACGCATCATGATATTATCCACCCAGCCGCCGGCAAAGGCCGCAACCGCACCGTAGGTGGCGCCGATGATCAGCACCAGCACAGAGGCGATCAGACCGACAGACAGGCTGACGCGGGTGCCCATCATGATACGCACAGCGAAGTCACGTCCCATACGGTCGGTGCCCAAAATGTGCGGGAACACCTTTTCGCCCGCATCGATACGCGCCTGCTCGGAGGCAGAGTACTCAAAGGGCTTCAGGTTGTTGCTGCCCTTCATCTGCTCGGAATAGCTGTAAGGCCAAACGGCGGGCAGCAGATAGGCAAAGATGGCAATGGCAATGATGAACACAAAGCTGACCATGGCGATCTTGTTCTTCTTCAGGCGGCGGATACCATCCTTCCAGAAGTTGACGCTTTCGCGCATGACCACCAGGCTCTGCTTTTCTTCATTGCTGGCGGGCAGAAAATCCTCCGCGTTGAGCTGCAGGCTGAGCGGATTCTTTTTAATGTTTTCCATGAAAATCGCTCCTTTCTCTTACTGCAGCTTGATGCGCGGGTCGATGATCTTATAAAGGATATCCACGACCACGTTTGCAATGATGACCATGCTGGACAGCAGGATGGTGGTGCCCATGATCATGGTGTAGTCACGGTTGGTGATGGCAGACACGAAGTCGCGGCCCAGACCGGGCACGGAGAAGATTTTTTCCACCACGAAAGAACCGGTCATCAGGCTGGCCAGCATGGGGCCGACGTAGGTGATGACAGGCAGAATGGCGTTGCGCAGTGCGTGCTTGAACAGGATCATGAACTGGGACACGCCCTTTGCGCGGGCAGTGCGCATATAGTCCTGACCCATAACGTCCAGCAGGCTGGAGCGCATCAAACGGGTGATATAAGCCGAGGGATAGATGGCCAGTGCAGTGACCGGCATGATATAGGCGGCTGCGCTGTTCAGACCAACGGTGGGCAGCACCTTCATTTTCATACCAAACTGGTACAATAGCAGCACGCTGGAAATAAAGCTGGGGATCGCGATGCCACAGGTTGCAAACACGATAATAACGTTATCCAGCCACTTGCCGCGGTTGTAAGCGGAAATGCAGCCCAGCGGGATGCCCACGCACAGAGCCACAACCACTGCAATGCCTGCCAGACGGCAGGACACCGGCAGCTTGCTGGCGATAATCTGGTTCACGGTACGTCCGCGCTGACGCAGGCTCAGACCCAGATCGCCGTGCAGAAGGCTCTTCATGTAGTTGACGTACTGCACACTCAGCGGCTTATCAAGGCCATACTTTTCGGCCAGAGCCTGCTGAGCAGCGGCACTGATGGACTTTTCTGCCACGAACGGGCCACCGGGGACCAGGTTCATGACAAAAAAGGTAACCGTAGCCACAATGAAGATACTGAAGATACCCATTGCGACACGCTTGATGATGTACTTTGCCATCGTTTGATGCCACTCCAATCCTATCAATGAATTACTGTTTTTGCTCTCAGGCCGAGCCACACTTTCCCGCAGTCCGCCAGCCTCACACATAGCGGACGTCTGTCCTTGGCACGCGGACAGAAAAGCGAATAATAAAACGATGGCATCTTGCGGTCGCATAAACACCATCGTCCATACCCGAGAAACACTCTATCTATTATAAGGATAACCACGATTTTTGTCAATTTACATGAAAAGAATTCACTTCACTATAGCAAAGCATGAGTGAAATCTTATACTTTATACAAATTTCCTGTATATTCGTAGGTGAAAGTGCTACTTTTCCGGCCTTTTGGGGGATTGTTTCGTTGGCGCGTACAATCCGCCCTCCCCTGTCGGCGTAAAAGGCAGCGTCTCTGCCGCAGAGTCATCCCTCCATGTCCTTAGCATTTTTCTCCATATTACAGCAAAAAGGCAAAACAAAACCATCCGCAGCCCCTTTCCGGCACAGTCAGTGCCCGGGAGATGTGCTGCGGATGGTCCGTGGTCGTTTTGCGGGTCAGGAGTACAGTTTTGCGGTCAGCCGGGAGTACATGGCGCTCTTCTGTGCCTTATAGGAGGCCATGGCCTGATCCGCCAATGCGGTGCTCTGGCCGTTGGCGGTCAGAATGGCGCGCATCTGGCTGACGATGCTCTCCACTTCCCTGTCGTAGGAGGCCTGCATCGCGTACAGTCTGCCGCTTCTGGCCAGCACGATGGATATCTTGCGCGCCTGTGTCTGCTGAGACTCCGGCAGCGATTTGAACTCTGCCTTTGCTCCGGCAATGCAGCTGTTCAGCTCTGCCTCGGCGCGTGCCTTGACGCTGTACAGCTGCCGCAGCAGTGCCTTGACCTCGGCCTCGTAGCCGGCCTCCTGTTTGCCGGAGGAGGACGCCGGTTTTTCTGTACCGGAATTGGCTGTACCGGCAGTCTCCTGCTTGCTGGAGGACGCTGTACTGCTGCTCTCCGTCCGGGAGGCAGCGCTCCCCGAAGAAGCAGAAGAACCTGCCGGGGAGGAAACCGCACCTGTCTCCTGCTGCGGAGCGCTGGCGGATGCCTCCTGTTCCCCGCTGCCGGACGCGGCGGCTTCATCTGCCAGTTCCTCCAGCGTGATCTCACCGCTGAGCAGCTTATCGATCTCATCATCCGTCAGGGTGACCTGTGTGCTGTCCGCCGGGGCATCCGGCAGGGTTTCAGGAATACCGGCTGCCATACTGTGGAGGTAGAACAGCACACCAAGAACAGCTGCTGCCAGCAGAGCCACCAGCGCGCCCAGCACGATCAACACGATTTTCAGGACCTTATTTTTCTTCATACTAAAATCCGCTGCCCGGGCAGAGCAATTCTCTGCCCGGGCAGTTTTCTCCTTACTTTAGGATCAGACCCACATGCCCAAAAACTTTTTGGGCTGATGCAGGGTCACAGCGTCCAGTTCCTGATCGTGGAACAGTTCATCGCCGTTGCGCACGATGCGGGCAGCAGTTTCCTTGCCCAGCAGCTTTTCCAGCTGCTGCACTCCCTGTGCCATGCGGGGCGGGCGCTTGTCCGGGGAATGGGTGTCGGTGGAGATGACATGAACCAATCCCCACTGGATGAACTTACACAACTTTTTGCAGAGCTTAGGCTCCAGCAGTGCTCCTGCGTTGATCTGCGCATAGGCACCAGCGGCTACCCAGTCGTACAGCAGGGTGGGATCCTCCAGCACATAGGGGTAGCGCTCGATATGCGCGATCAGCGGCACGATGCCCTGCTGCTGCAGATTGTACAGGGTCTGCCGGATAAAATGCGGCTTGTGGGTGGTGGGGAATTCCAGCAGCAGATAAGCGGTGTTCCCCATGCACAGCGCCCGGGTGTCCAGCTCGCACAGGCCGGGCGAGAAGAACACCTCCGCCCCCAGCTTGAAGTCAAACTGCATGGGCTGTCCTTCCAGCGCGGCGGTCAGCTGTTCAAAGGCAGCCTGCCGCTTTGCCGTAAAGGCATCCACCGTGGTGCGTTCGCTGTTGAAGTGGCTGGTGAACGCAATATTGCGCACACCGTCCTCATATTCCCTGCGCAGCAGCTCCAGCGAGACTGCTGTATCCTTTGCGCCGTCATCCATGCCGGGCAGAATGTGACAATGCAGATCCGTCATAGCAGTGCTTCCTTATTCAGTAACATCAGCCTTCTGTTTTTCGTAGGCATAGTTGTAATTGTAGGCATAGCTGTATGCGTAGCTGGAGCCCTTGAGTGCCTTCTTCATGTCGTAGCGGGTCAGCACGCTGCCCAGCACCCGGACACCGGCATCCTGCAGCTTTTTCACTGCGCCGCGCACCGCATCGGCGGGGGCGTAGTCCGAGCGCACAACGAAAACCGCGCCGTCCACATAGCGGCCGATGACGGCTGCATCGGTGACCACGGACACCGGGGGTGCATCAAAGATGACCACATCGAACTTTTCCCGCAGGGTGTTGACCATGGCCTGCATCTGCGGCTGGCTCAGCATCTCGGAGGGGTTCGGCGGCGGGGTACCGGCGGGCAGGAAGGTCAGATTCATTTCCTTCAGTTCATGCAGCGCCTCGTCCAGCGTGCACTGGTTGGACAGCACGTTGGAAACGCCCTTTACGTTGTGACCGGCCTTCAGATAGCGGTGCAGCACCGGCTTGCGCAGGTCGCAATCCACCAGAGCCACCTTTTTGCCGCTTTCGGCCATCGTCATCGCCAGATTGACCGCCACATTGCTCTTGGACTCTTCCGGCACGGTACTGGTGATGACCAGCGTGTGCACGTCCATGGAGCCCGCCATAAAGTCCAGATTGGTGCGCAGAGACTTATAGGCCTCCACATAGCCAAAGGGCATCCCCTTATCGGTGATCAGCTGCAGGGTACGGTGCTCGCCGTCAGTTTTGTTCTTTTTGTTAAACAGATTCCACATCGTCTTACACCTCCGGGATCAGGCCCAGCACGGGCAGGCCGAGCTTCTTCTGAACATCTTCGTCATCCACAATGGTATCGTGCAGCAGGTGTGCCAGCACCAGCACGCCGCACACCACCACAGCGCCCAGCAGACCGGCCAGCACAACGTACTTCTTGGTCTGGGGGAACACCTTGTTGGGATCGATGATCACATCGCTCACCGCCTTGCAGGAACCGGCTTCCACCTTTTCCACCAGCACATCGGGCACGATGTCGGCAATGGTCTGTGCGATCTCGCCTGCGCGCTCTGCATCGGTATCGGTGACCGTGATCTGCATGATCTGGGTAGAGTCCACATCGGCAACATCCACCATCTTATACAACTCGGTGTAGGTCATATCCAGATCCAGTTTGTCGATCACCTCGTTCAGCACGGTGTTGCCCTTGATGATGACCGCATAGGTGCTGATCAGGTTCTTGGCAGAATTGAAGTTATCACTGGTAAAGGTGGAGGAGTTATCCTGCCGGGTATTCACGATCATGTTGATAGAGGCCTGGTACTTGGGTGTAAGCGCAAACACGCACACCAGCAGGCAGATCAGCGCTGCCGCAACAGCTGCTGCCACGATCTGCACGGCATGCGCCCACAGCAGGCGGGCCAGTTCCATCAGATCAATGGTCTCCTCGTCCTCCGTGCTCCGGAGCGACTGTCCCATAGTTGCTTTTTCGTCCATAATAGCGAAACTCACCTTTCTTGTTTTCCGCAGTGCAAGAAATGTACACCGGGTTCCTATAGATACACATTCATTTTATAATGATAGCACATCTTGTTGTATTTTACAAGTAAAAATGCCATTTTCTGCCGGCAAATATATGGACAAAATATGCCCTGCCCCGTACAAAAAAGGCATCCGTAGCACATGGATGGCTGCGGATGCCTTCGTTTTACAGATTTTTAGCGAATACGCTTAGCGGGAGCCCTTATCGTAGGGGATACCCTCGGCCTTGGGTGCCATGCTGTTCTTGGAGGTGAAGGCCAGAATGACCATGGAGGCCACAAAGGGCATCATATTATAGATGTTGCTGGACCAGTGCAGCTGCGCAAGGAAGGTAGAGTCTGCAATATTGGCAAGGCTCTTGAACACGGCAAAGAACATGGCCGCGCCAAAGATGTGGAAAGGCTTCCACTGGCCAAAGATCATAACTGCCAGTGCCAGAAAGCCTGCACCGGCCACGCCGACTTCAAAGTTCCAGGTCTGCACCGGGGGCACGATATACGCCAGACCGCCGACGGCGCCCAGCGCACCGGAAAGGATGACACCGGCGTAGCGCATCTTGTAAACGTTGATGCCCACCGAGTCCGCAGCCTGCGGATGCTCGCCGCAGGCACGCAGACGCAGGCCGAAGCGGGTCTTATACAGCACGATGTAGCTGACCACCAGCAAGATCAGCCCCAACGGCACGAACACGCTGAGTTCCAGCCCGCCGATGCTGAACAGGAAGGGCTTGTTGGAATAGTTCAGCTTGGCGCTGCCGCTCTCGCTGAAGTACTTGGAGATGACCACGGCAATGGCGGTAGCCAGCAGGTTCAGTGCCGTACCGCCAATGGTCTGGTCCGCCTTCAGGTTGATAGAGGCAAAGGCCAACAGCAGGCTGTAGATCACGCCCGCCAGCGCTGCCACCAGAATGGAGATCAGCACCACAAGGAAGGGCGACAGGCTTGCAGGCAGCATGGTCAGGGTAAGCACACCGGCCACGCCGCCGATGACCATGATGCCCTCCAGTGCAATGTTGATGATGCCGGAATGTTCGCTGAACATACCGCCCAGTGCCACCAGCATCAGCACGATACCGTACAGCAGGGTATATTTGATCAGAAGCAGCATATTACTTGCCCTCCTTTTTGGTCTTTTCTGCGGCAGGCGCAGGCTCTGCGTTCACATTGGTCTTTTCGGCATTCCGGAACAGCAGGCTCTGGATCTTGCCGCGGAACAGCATGGAGAATGCGCACAGGTAGATGATGATGCCGCTGATCAGATCCGAGATCTCAGTGGGGTAAAACTTGGTGGACAGGAAGGAGCCGCCGACCGAGATGTGGGAGATGAACAGCGCAGAGAACACGGTGCCAATGGGGTTGGAGCTTGCCAGCAGTGCCACCGAGATACCGTTGAAGCCCATGCCCGGCAGGCTGGTGGAGTTCAGCGGGTTCCACTGGGACACGTTGGACAGATAGAACAGGCCTGCGCCGAAGCCTGCCAGCGCACCGGCAATGGCCATGGAGAGGATGATGTTCTTCTTCTCGTTGATACCGGCATAGCGGGCGGCGTTCTTGTTCAGGCCAACGGCCTTGAGCTCGTAGCCGAAGGTGGTCTTGTTCAGCACCACCCAGATCAGCACGGCCACCGCTGCCGCCAAGAAGATGGCAATGGTGGTGCTGTTGGTCTGGAACAGCTTATTCAGGCCAAAGTCCGGGATCAGGGACTGGGCAAAATCGGCATTCTTGCTCAGGTTCAAAGTACGGGTGTTGCGCACATCGTACATGGGGCCGGTGCCGTTCTGGTAGATGAGCTCATTCACCAGATACAGGCCGATCCAGTTGAACATGATGGAGGTAATGACCTCGTTGATGTTGAAGTAGGCTTTGAAAAAGCCGGGGATCGCACCCCACAGGCCGCCCAGCACTGCTGCTACCAGCAGGCAGACGAACCAGGGCAGCTTGAGCATGATGGCGCAGTACAGCGCACCGTAAGCGCCCAGCGTATACTGACCGGCTGCACCGATGTTGAACAGGCCGGTCTTGAAGGCAAAGGCCACGGACAGACCGGTCATAATCAGGGGTGCGGCATTGGCAAGCTCCTTGCCCACGCCGTAGGGGGCATCGTGGAAACCGCCCTTGATGATGCGCACAAAGCCATCGCCCCATGCGTGTGCGGGGTTGATGGCTACCAGCACCAGAAAGCCCACCAGCAAACCAATCAGGATGCACAGCAGTGCAGCCAGCACGCTGGTAACAGAGCTTTGCAGGCTGCTGCTGCGGGAAAGTTTTTTCTTATTCATGTGTTACTGCTCCTCCTTTCCCTGCTTGCGGGCGCCTGCCATATACAGACCCAGCTCCTGCACGGTGGTGGTCTTGGGGTCAAACTCGCCCACGATCTCGCCCTCGTACATTACAAGGATGCGGTCAGAAAGGTTCATCACCTCGTCCAGCTCCAAGCTGACCAGCAGCACGGCCTTGCCCTTGTCGCGCTCGGCCACGATCTGGCGGTGGATGTACTCAATGGCGCCCACGTCCAGACCACGGGTAGGCTGCACTGCCACCAGCAGCTTGGGGTCTTTGTCGATCTCGCGGGCAATGATGGCTTTCTGCTGGTTGCCGCCGGACATACTGCGCACGATGGTGGAGCTGCCCTGGCCGCTGCGCACGTCGTACTGTGCGATCAGCCGGTCGGAGTACTCACGCACTTTATCCGAACGGATGAAGCCGCCCTTCTGGAACTCCG
>OLXD01000385.1_pt1 | contig 22456 bp, 16 predicted proteins | sample 1673881 | NCBI WGS metagenome assembly OLXD01 (sample SAMEA103958131, study PRJEB25191) | human gut metagenome
GTCGGCAGCGAGAGCGAGCCGGACAACAACCGCGCCATCTCGCTGCGGCTCTACATCAGCGCGTTCACAGCGGTGCGCGAGGTGAAAAGCGTTTGCTGTGTGGCGGACCTTTACAGCACGGCCTACGACCTGACCGCGAAGACGGAGACGGTCGAGCTGTGCGACAGCGCGGCGCTGGTGCTGCGCGAGCAGCTCGTGCGCGAAAAGATCGAGACCGGGGCCGAGGTGCAGACGGTGCTGGCGACGGACGTGATCTTCAGCAGCGCGGGCGTGAGCGGCGGGGGAGAGAGCGCGTCGCTGCGCGCGACGGCGAATCTGCGCGTGCTGTATCTCGACGAAAACGCCGTGCCGCTGCTCTCCGAGCGGCGGAGCGAGGTGCTGCTCGAGACCGACCTTCCGGGCAGCGGACAGGCGCGGGTGCAGGACATGTACGCGGGCGAGATCGCCGCGTCCGTCGGCGCGGACGGCGTGGAGCTGCGCTTCCCCGTAACGTTTGCCGTCAGCGTGGCGGAAACGCCGCGTTATCCTTGTCTTCAGTCGCTTGAGGCCGAGGAGTGCGGGAAAAAGGACGAGAACGTCCCCTCGCTCGTGCTCCGCGCGATGAAGCAGGGCGAGCGGCTGTGGGATATTGCCAAGCTGTACCGCACAACGGTCGAGGCCATCCTCGCGGCCAACGAGCTCAAGGAGGAATCCGCCGCGGTGATCGGAAAGCTGCTGCTGATCCCGCGCAGGCGCTGAGGAACGGAGGAAGAGGGTATGAGCATGAATACGGAGATCTATCAGGATATTTCGACCCGCACGGCGGGGGACATCTACATCGGCGTCGTCGGCCCCGTGCGCGCGGGCAAGTCGACGTTCATCAAGCGCTTCATGGAGACGCAGGTCATCCCGAACATCGACAATGTCTACCGCCGCGAGCGGGCGAAGGATGAGCTGCCGCAGAGCGGCAGCGGCCGCATGGTGATGACGGCGGAGCCGAAGTTCGTGCCGGAAGAGGCGGTGGATATTGCGCTTGACGAGGGCAGCAGCTGCTCGGTCCGGCTCATCGACTGCGTGGGCTACATGGTGGAGGGTGCCATGGGGCACGAGGAGGACGCAAAGCCCCGCATGGTCAAAAGCCCGTGGTTTGAGCAGGAAGTGCCCTTTGACCTTGCCGCAGAGACCGGCACCCGCAAGGTGATCTGTGAGCACTCCACCATCGGGGTGGTGGTCACCACCGACGGCTCAGTCAGCGATATCCCCCGGGCGGGCTACGCAGAGGCCGAAAGGCGGGTCGTCACCGAGTTGGAAGCGCTGGGCAAGCCTTATATCATCCTGCTCAACAGCACCCACCCGGACGCGCCGGAGACCCGGCAGCTGGCCGAGGGCATGGCGCGAGACTACCGCCGCACCGTGCTGCCGGTAAGCTGCGTGGACTTGGACGCCGCCATGCTGGGGGAGATTTTGCGGCGGGTGCTGTATGAATTTCCGGTGCAGGAGCTGGATTTTGCTCTGCCCCGCTGGGTGACCATGCTGGAGCCCGGGCACTGGTTGCAAGCACAGGTGTACACAGCTGCCATGCAGCTGGCAGAGCGGGTGTCCCGCATGAAGGATCTGCCCGCCGGAACGGACGCCCCTGCGCTGGAATGCGATGCCGTGCAGCGCTCGGCAGTGGCGGGCGCAGATCTTGCCGCCGGCAGTGTGCGGGTGAGCTTGGAGTTAAAGCCGGAGATCTTTTATCAGGTGCTCAGCGAGCAGACCGGGCTGGACATCGGGGACGAGGCGGGGCTGATGCCCTGCATCATGGAGCTTGCCCGGGCAAAACGCGCCTACGAGAAGGTGCGCAGCGCCTTGGAGCAGGTGGAAGCCACCGGCTACGGCATTGTGATGCCCTCCATCGACGAGCTGCATCTGGAACCGCCGGAGATCGTGCATCAGGACGGGCGCTGCGGGGTGCGGCTGCAAGCCTGCGCGCCCTCTATCCAGATGATGAAGGCCACCATCCACACGGAACTGAGCCCCATCGTGGGCACCGAGAAGCAGAGCGAGGACTTGGTGCAGAGCCTGCTGGCCGACTTTGCGGACGACCCGGTGCAGCTGTGGGAGTCCAACATTTTCGGCAAAAGTCTGCACGAGCTGGTGAACGACGGCTTGCAGAACAAGCTGCTCCACATCCCGCAGGAAGCCCGCACCCGCCTGCAGGAAACGCTGGAGCGGGTCATCAACGAGGGCTGCACTGGACTGATCTGTATCCTGATCTAGGCGTATCTGAAAAAATCCCCGCCCGCCGTAAGTTCTGCTTACAGCGGGCGGGGATCGTTCTGTCTTATTTTTCTTCCTCGGTCAGCTTGTTGATCAGCAGCTGATAGATCTCGTTGCCCTTCAGGATGAACTGCTTTTTCACCAGCTCGGCGCTCAGCCGGTCGGGCGCGCCCAGTTCCAGACAGAACAGTTCGCTGTCCAGCCCCTTTACGGTGCAGCGCACGGTGCAGTGGCCGTCCGCCTTTTCGGTGATGCGGGCGCTGTACTTGGCCTCCTTGCGGGCCCATGTCTGGCAGCGCAGCACAGCAGCCACCGCCCGCTCCCGCACGCTGCGGGGCAGGTCGTAGGCCAGCTCCTGCGCCACCTTGCGGCCTTTATCGGTAATGGTGTAGCTGTCGCCGGTCAGGGTGACCAGCGCCTGTTTTGTGATATCGTCCAGACAGGAGCCAATCTCAAAATAGTTGACAAGGGCTTCCTCCATCAGGGCGTTCTCGATCTCCTGCCGGGTAATGGGACCGGCGTTTTTCACCAGATAGCACAGCAGCAGCCGGATCTCGGTGCTGCTGGTCAGGCCGCCGGGACGGACACCGGCGGTAAAAGCATCATTGGCGCTCATCGTTCCTTACATCCCCCTTGCACTTTCACATGGTATCAAAGGTCTGCGCAGCTGCCAAAAGGGCGGGCAGCGGGCAGACAAAAACTCTTTCTATTAGTATAAAGGCTTTCAGCCCGGATTGCAAGCCGCAACGGCAAAATCTGTCTCAATACGCTTGGGGCACTCCGGTGTGGAGTACACCCACCGATCCAAATGTCCCTCGGTGATGAAGTACCGCAGCTCAAACCGGTGGGGCTGGCTCAGGGCGTGGTTCACGATGACCAGCTTGATCTTCATCTTTTCCGGCAGAATGTTTTTAATGTAGACACTTACCGCCTGTCCGGGTGCAAGGCCGGAGCAGCTCTCCGCAAGGCCCGCAAGGTTCGGCGCAATCTCCACAAAGGTGCCGTATTCCTCCACGCTGCGCACGATGCCCACCACCGTTTCGCCCACGGTGAACCGGGCGGCGTTCTCAGCCCATGTGCCCAGCAGCTCCCGGATGGTCAGCACAAAGCGCCCCTGCGCGTCCCGGTTCTTGATGGCACACAAAATCTGCTGCCCTACGCTTACCCGGTCGGCAGGGGAGGAGATGCGGCTTACCGACATACAGTCGATGGGCAGCAGAGCGCTGATGCCGCAGCCTACATCACAGAACGCGCCGAACGGCTCGATGTGGGTCACGGTACAGGGCAGGATATCCCCGGGCGAAAGGGTGTCCAGATACTCTGCCTTGCACAGCCGCTGCGCCTCGGCGCGGGAAAGCCGGTAGCAGGGCGCGCCGTCCTCGTCCGTGTCCAGCCCCTCAATGACAAAGCAGGTGGGGCGTCCCACCCGGGTCAGCACCGCAATATCCCGCACGGTGCCGGTCTCGGCACCGTCTGCGCACTGGGCAAAGGGCATCACCGCCTTTACGCCGCCCAGCTCAAACCGCAGCTGCCGCCGGGTGTCAAAGGCAAGGGCAGTGGCCTGTAAAATCTCGCCGCTGGCCATGGCAGCCCGCAGCTCGGCAGGGGACAGACGGGCGGCAGAACGGTAACTGTTTTCAGTACGATAAGCTTGCATCATGTTTCATTCCTCTTTCTATATGGTTTTCGGGTCTCTGTGCGATGCTACAACGATATGCAGCAGTGTGCGCAGATATTTGCATTTTGTGCGGCTTTGCATTATACTATATCTGTATGCGCAGCACCCGCTCAGCGGGCGGCGGCACACACTGGCTCTGCCGGGCGTTTGCGCGGCAGAAAAGAAGGGAGAGGTCGGATAAATATGGACATCGCTGTGGGAGATACCATCCTCACCCGCAAAAAGCACCCCTGCGGGGCATCCAGCTTCGAGGTGCTGCGGGTGGGCATGGATTTTAAGATCCGCTGCACCGGCTGCGGACGCGAGGTCATGCTGCCCCGCGCCAAAATTGAAAAGAACATCAAAAAGGTGGTAAAGCCCGGCAGCGCACAGTAGCGCAGCCAACGCACCCGAACCGGAACGAATTTGTAAGGAGAACTGCAAGGATGCAAGATATTTCTTCCCGGATGGATGCGGTCTGCCGCCGCTTTGAGGAACTTTCCATGCGGCTGAACCAGCCCGATACCGCCGCCGACCCGGCGCTGTTCCGCAAGCTGATGCGGGAGTACCACGACACCGAGCCGGTGGTGGAGGCTTACCGGGACTGGCAGACCGCGCTGGATCATCTGGCGCAGGCCAAAGCCCTGCTGGAGGAGCCCGGTTCACTGGACCCGGACTTCAAGCAGATGATACAGCAGGAAATCAGCGAAAAAAGTCAAGATGTGGCAAAGCTGGAAAATAATCTCAAAATTTTGCTGCTGCCCAAGGACGTGAACGACGGCAAAAACGTCATCATGGAGATCCGCAGCGGCGCCGGCGGCGAGGAAGCCGCTCTGTTTGCCCACAGCCTGCTGCGCATGTACACCATGTACGCCCAGAACCGTGGTTGGACGCTGGAACTGCTCAACCTGAACGAGACCGAACTTGGCGGCGTAAAGGAAGCCATCGTCTCAGTGGATGGCGTAGGTGCGTATAACCGTCTCAAGTATGAGAGCGGGGTGCACCGGGTGCAGCGGGTGCCGGAGACCGAGACCCAAGGCCGCATCCACACCTCCACCGCCACCGTGGCGGTAATGCCGCAGGCAGAGGAGGTGGACTTTGCGCTGGATATGAAGGACCTGCGCATTGACACCTTCCGCTCCTCCGGTGCGGGCGGTCAGCACATCAACAAGACCTCCAGCGCCATCCGTGTGACCCATATCCCCACAGGTACGGTGGTGGAGTGCCAGAACGAGCGCAGCCAGTTCCAGAACAAGGATAAAGCGCTGGAAATCCTGCGCAGCCGCCTCCTTGCGCAAAAACAGAAGGAACAGCAGGATGCCATCAACGCCCAGCGTCAGGGGCAGGTGGGCACCGGCGACCGCAGCGAGAAGATCCGCACCTACAACTTTCCGCAGGACCGCTGCACCGACCACCGCATCGGCCTGACCGTCCACAATCTGGAAAAGATCATGGACGGCAATCTGGACGAGGTCATTGACGCCCTTGCCACCCGCGAGCAGACCGAAAAGCTGCAAAGGCTGGGCGGGTAAAACCCGGTTTTGCGGGTGCAAAACCATCCAAACGACTGCCAAGCAAATATACTTTACAGATAGAAAGAACGATGATTCGTATGAAAATCAAAACCAGAGTTTTGCCTGCCGATGAAGCAGGCGTAGCCGAGGCCGCACAGCTGCTGCGGCAGGGTCAGCTTGTGGCCCTGCCAACAGAAACGGTCTACGGCATTGCCGCCGATGCCCGCAACGGTGCGGCGGTGCGCGATATCTTTGTGGCCAAGGGGCGCCCGCAGGATAACCCCCTTATCGTCCACGTCACCGGGCCGGAGATGCTGCCGGGTCTTGTCAGCGAGGTGCCGGAGCGCGCCCAGCTGCTGATGGCAGCCTTCTGCCCCGGGCCGCTGACCATCATCATGCCGCGCGGGCCGGAGGTGGCGGATGAGTGCTGCGCCGGACTGGATACCGTGGGCATCCGTATGCCCAGCCACCCGGTAGCGCGGGCGGTTATCCAGCAGAGCGGCTGTGCCTTTGCTGCCCCCAGCGCCAACCTTTCCGGTAAGCCCAGCCCCACCAACGCACAGGATGTGTTCACCGATATGGACGGCCGCCTGCCGTTGATTTTGGACGGCGGCGAGTGCGATGTGGGTGTGGAGAGCACCGTGGTGTCGGTGGTGGGTGATAAACCCACCCTGTTCCGTCCCGGCCACATCACGCTGGAGGACTTGGAACGCGCCCTCGGCGAAGAGGTAGAGGTGTCCAAGGCCATTCTGGAAAAGCTGCCGGAGGGTGCTGTGGTGCGCAGCCCGGGCATGAAGTACAAACACTACGCCCCCAAGGCCGATGTGACCTTGCTCAACGGCACCTTTGCGCAGTTCAAGGCCTATGTGGACGCCCATAAAGACGAGAACCCCAGCTGCCTGTGCTTTACCGGCGAAAGCGCAAAGCTGGATGTGCCCTGCGTGGAATACGGCCGCGAGGGGGACGGTGCCGATCAGGCAAAGCACATCTTCCGCTCCCTGCGGGCGCTGGATGAGCAGGGCGACGGCGTAGTCTACGCCCGCTGTCCGCAGAAGGACGGCCTGTCCATGGCAGTGTACAACCGCCTGATCCGCGCCGCCGCCTTCCGGGTGATCGACCTATGATCACTCTGGGCATCACAGGGCGCAGCGGTTGCGGCAAGTCCACGGTCACAGCAGTATTTGCCGCCCACGGCGTGCCGCTGGCCGACGCCGACCAGCTCAGTCGGGAAATTTTGCTGCCCGGCTCGCCGCTGCTGCCGCAGCTTGCGGCGCGGTTCGGCGGGGATATTTTAAAGCCGGACGGCACGCTGGACCGCCGTCTGTTGGCTGACCGCGCCTTTGCCACCCCGGAGGGCAAGGCCGCGCTGGACAGTCTGACCCACCCCGCCATCGTGGCACGCATCCGCGCCGCAAAGCAGGCGGCGCAGGCCGCCGGTGCGCCCCTTTTTGTGCTGGACGGTGCAGTCATTGTGGGCACGGCGGCACAGGCTGAGTGCGACCGCCTGTGCGTGGTCACCGCACCCTTTGAAACCAGCGTGGCGCGCATTGTGGCGCGGGACGGCATTTCGCCGGAGATGGCTGCCCGCCGCTTGAACGCTCAGACCCCGGAACAAACCCTGACCGCACAGGCAGACTACACCCTGCACAACGACGCCGGGTTGGAGGCGCTGCAAGCCGCAGCCGCCCGCCTGTGTGAGCGGCTGCAGGCAGAAGGGGGCGTGACGGCAGCGCTTTGAACGAACAAAATTATGAAAAAGCCTACGACCCCATCGCCGCCCGGGAGCGCCGCGCCGCGCGGGAAAAACAGCGCCTTCGTAAACAGCAGCGCCGCCGCCGGATGGTGCGGCGGCTGGTCGCTTTGTGCCTGGCTGTGGTGCTTACGGTGTGCGTGGTGCCGCCTTTGTGCAACCGGGCAGAGCAGCTTTTGTACCCCCGCAAGTACGAGCAGCTGGTGGAAAAATGGGCAGCAGCCTATGAGTTGGATCCGCTGCTGGTCTACGCCTTTATTCGCACCGAAAGCGGCTTCGACCCGCAGGCTACCTCCAGTGTGGATGCCCGGGGCTTGATGCAGATGACTGAGGAGACCTTTCTCTGGATGCGCAGCAAGATCGCCCCGGAGGAGCCGCTGACCTTTGCCGACCTGTACAGCCCCGATACCGCCATCCGGTTCGGGTGCTACTACCTGCACCTGTGTATGGTGCGCTACAAAGGTGATGTATCCACGGCAGCAGCGGCTTACCACAGCGGCTGGGGCACGGTGGATCAGCTGCTGCAAATAGAGGAACACTCGGCAGATGGGGAAACGCTGCAGGGCTTCCCTTATAACCAGATGCACCACTACGTCAACAAGATCACCGCCTGCTACCAGACCTATCAGCGTCTGTACGCAGGTCAATGATAAAAAGTTAAGGAGCGAAAAATCATGAGTGAGAAACTTACTGCAAAAGAGTACGCTGAAAAGCTGCTCTACACCCCCGAATACGCTGCCGACAAGCAGGCAGACGTAAAGGAAAAGGCTGCTGCCTTTGCCGAGGGCTACAAGAAATTTATGGACAGCGCCAAGACCGAGCGCGAGGCTGCCGTTGTCAGCGAGCAGATGCTGCTGGCTGCCGGCTACAAGGCTTTTGAGCCCAAAAAGGCCTACGCCCCCGGTGAGAAGGTCTACTTCATTCAGGAGAACAAGGCCGTTGTGGCGGCTACCATCGGCCAGAAGCCCTATGAAGAGGGTTTCCGTCTGGTCATTGCCCACATCGACTGCCCCCGTCTGGACCTGCGTCCCAACCCCCTGTACGAGTCTGACCACATGAGCTACTTCCGCACCCACTACTACGGCGGTATACGCAAGTACCAGTGGGCTACCATCCCGCTGGCCATCCACGGCGTATTCACCCGCGCCGACGGTTCCAGCGTCAACTTTGCCATCGGTGAGGACGAGAACGATCCCGTGTTCTGCATCACCGACCTGCTGCCCCATCTGGGTGCTGAGCAGAACGAGCGTAAGCTCAGCGAGGGCATCAAGGGCGAGGAGCTGAACGTGCTCATCGGCTCTGACACCGTGGAGGAAGAGGACGTCAAGGAGGCTGTCAAGCTGAACACCCTCATCCTGCTGAACCAGAAGTACGGCATCACCGAGCGCGACTTCACCCGCGCCGAGATCGAGGTGGTGCCCGCTGCCAAGGCACGCGATGTGGGCTTTGACCGCTCCATGATCGGTGCCTACGGCCACGATGACCGCGTGGATGCTTACCCCGCACTGCTGGCCGAGATCGAGACCAAGGATCCCGTGCACACCACCATCTGCGTGCTGACCGATAAGGAAGAGATCGGTTCCGACGGTGTGACCGGTATGCAGAGTATGTATGTGTTCCACTTTATGCAGCTGCTCTGCCGTGCTGCCGGTCAGGACGACATTCTCGCCTTCCGCAACAGCGTGTGCCTGTCTGCGTACGTGACCGCTGCCTACGACCCCTCTTGGGCAAGCGCCTTTGAGAAGCAGAACGGCACCTACGCCGGCCGCGGCATTGCCATCTTCAAGTACACCGGCAGCCGCGGCAAGAGCTCTGCCAGCGATGCCAACGCCGAGCTGGTGGGCGACATCACCCGGATGCTGGATGCCAACAACGTGGCATGGCAGATCGGCGAGATGGGCCGTCTGGATCTGGGCGGCGGCGGCACCATTGCCAAGTATGTGGCAAACCGCGGCATCAAGGTGCTGGATCTGGGCGTGCCCGTGTTGTCCATGCACTCTCCCTTCGAGGTCATCCATAAGACCGACCTGTACATGGCTTACCGCACTTTCTCTGTGTTCTGCCAGTCTGCTGACTGATTCCCCGCGCTGACGGATATTTTGCATTAAAAAACCGAGCTGCCTGCACATTTTTGTGCGGCGGCTCGGTTTTTTTGCGCAAAAGCCTTGACCTTCAACCGGCTTTAAGGTGTAATGTAAGGGCGGAGGTGAAGCAAATGAACATCAAACAGGCTTCCGAACAAAGCGGTGTGTCCGCCCCGAACATCCGCTTTTATGAAAAAGAAGGGCTTCTTACACCGGCACGCAGGCAGGGCAATGACTACCGCGATTACACCGCCGGGAACGTCCGCACGCTTAAACTTATCCGTATGCTGCGGATGCTGGATGTGCCGCTGCCTACCATCAAGGCGGTACTGCGCGGGGAACAGCCCCTGCAACAGGCGCTGCAAGCCCAGCAGACCGTGCTGGAGCAGCAGGCGGCGCAGCTGGCGGCAGCCATGCAGTTCTGCGCCGACCTTGCCCGGCAGGCTCCGCAGACGGACACGCTGGACGTGGACGCCTGCCTGACCCGCATGGAAGGCCCCGCCCCGCAGCAGGGCTTCTTCTCCGGCTGGCTGCAGGATTACTGCACGCTGGCGCAGGTGCAGCATCAAAAGCACTTTTTCTTTATTCCGCAGGGCAGCATCAACACCCCGCAGGAGTTTACGGCGGCTTTGCAGGCCTATGCAGAGGAAAAGGAAATGCAGTTTACCCTGACCAAAGAGGGAATGTACCCGGAGTTTTTGCTGGACGACATCGCGTATAAGGCCTACCGCAACCCGGGCAAGTACCGGGACGAAATCTGCTGCGATGCTGTGCATCCCGAGCAGCTGGACACCGGACTGCCGCCCCAGCGGGAGAAGCTGCTGCATATCCTGCGCATCGCTGTGCCGCCGGTATGTACCTTTGCCGCCATTCTGGCGGCGGGGTGGGTGGTGACCGGCGGCGCAGGCTGGCTCTGGCTGGCGGTGCTGGCCTCTGCCGGGGTACTGCTGGGACGCTGCTTTGAAAAATGGCTGTAAGGTGCACTACCCCAGCGGCAGCGCCTCGGCTACGGTCAAAAAGGTGTAGCCGTTATCCGTATACCATCGGATGATATCCGGTAGTGCTTCGGCGGTGGTGCGGGTGGTGGCAGAGTCGTGCATCAGCACCACGCAATGGGTCTGCTCGCCGGTCTCCCGCACCACGTTGCGGTAGATGGTATCCGCACTGGGGTGCCCGCCCACAGCGTCCTCGGCGCAGACGTTCCAGTCCACCCACTGCCAGCCGCGCTGCTCTACCTCGTTTTTTAGCTGTTGCATCAGCCCCTTGCCGCCGTAACGGCGGCTCACGGTGTTGGTGCTGCCGCCGGGAAAGCGCAGGTACCGGATGCTCTCAGCGTCCACATAGGGCGCAATGCGCTGTTTCAGCAGGGCGATGTCCTTCCAGTAGGCGGCGCTGCTGCGGTAGATGTCGCTGTATTCGTGGGAGGCAGAGTGCAGCGCGATCTGATGCCCGGCGGCAGCAGCCTGTGTGAGCAGGGGCAGATATTTCTCATTGTAGCCGGTGGCCACCACAAAAAAGGTGCCGTGCACCCCGGCGGCATCCAGCGCCGCCAGCACCTCCGGGGTGGTCTTGCTGGGGCCGTCGTCAAAGGTCAGGCAGACCCATTTTTCCGGCAGGGAAGGGGCGGCGGGCGCACCGGCATCGGATGCAGCCACCGCCGGTGCGGCAGGGGAAAAGGGCGAAAAGTCCGGCGCGGCGGTCAGCTCGTTCAGCTTGCAGCCCACCGGCGCGCGTGCCGGCACCAGCCACCCCGCCGCAAACGCTGCCAGTGCTGCTGCCAGCAGCCCGCCCCATAGCCCGATGCGCCCGCCGGTGCGCCGCACAAATTGCTTCATATACAAACCCCTCCTTTGCTCTGGGCGCAGCGCCGCAGGCACACTTTCCGCGTACAAATGACCTGTGCAATTGCCCGCAAGGCTGCTTTTGCGCGCGCTGCGCTGCTATTATAGATATGAAGCATAAAAAAACTTATGAGAAACAAAGAAACCACTTGACGAATGGCCGGAAATATGTTACTATATCCAAGCAGTCCGCACCAACGGTTTTCTACCTCAAAAACCGGAGAACTGTATAACAGGTATGCGAGGGTGGCGGAACTGGCAGACGCGCACGTTTGAGGTGCGTGTGGTTTATCCTTGGGGGTTCGAGTCCCCTCCCTCGCACCAGAAGGCAAGTCGGTTTTTGACTTGCCTTTTTTCTATGAGCAGAAGTGGTGGAATGGCAGACACGCTGGTTTTAGGCACCAGTTCCTAGTGAGTGAGGGTTCAAGTCCCTTCTTCTGCATAACGTGAAAAACCGCATGAATACTGGAAAATCCGGTGTTCATGCGGTTTTTTGTATTTGCGGCTTGTCAAATACTATCGAATACTAACCGATATTTGCACTTACTTGCTATCCGAAAGTCTGCAAAAAGTCTGCAAGCTTTACAGGGCAACTCTGCGTGAATCGCCTTTGAAATGACACGAATCGCCCCATGGATGTGTTGACAGGCTTTTTTGCGGAATGGTATAATGTTATTAGGGATAGTGTCGGTTTATACGGGCGCTGACACGCAGCGGTTGTACACTTTTTGCAAAAAGCTGTGCACGATGCTTTGGCATAAAGCCTTTGGAAGAACGTATTGTGAAGGGGTTTGGCTGCGGGGCAGTCGGGGGAAATTGACCTTATGAAGAACAAACGAAAAAATATACTGCTCATAGCAGGGATGCTGCTGGCGCTGCTGGTCGGCATCCTTGCTTACAGTGCCTATACCCAGAAGCAGATCTATCAGGAAAGCACGGCAAACCTGCTTTCCACCTATGGGCAGTCTGCCAAGACCTTTACCATGTTTGCGCAACGCAACTGGAACATCCTGAACGACTGGGACAGCTACCTGGGCACCCTTGCGGAGCTGGGAGAGCAGGAGGGGCAGTGGCAGGAGTATATCGCCCAAAAGGCTACCTGGCAATATACGGATTTTTATCTGTTCAACGAGCAGTGCGAGTTCTGGACCACCGCCGGGCGGCAGGGCACAGCAGAGTACATGAAGGCGACTTTTGAAAAGCTGTATACCGAAAACAAGCCAGTGATCTCCAGCTATATCTCCAGTCAGGGCATCCGCAAGATCCTGTTTGCCATCCCAATGGAGCAGCCGCTGCAGTTGGACGGCACTACCTATACGGCGCTGGTGGTCAGCTACGACAACGCCGTGCTGGAAAAGCTGCTGGGCAGCATGGTCTATGAGGGACAGAGCGATTGCTATATCGTGCGCTCAAACGGCGATGTGGTGCTTTCCACCGAGACAAAGACCGAGATCACCGAGCAGATGACCAACCTGTTTGATTACTTACAGCAGAACGCCAGCGTGGATCAGCCTTACTTTGACACCATGGTGCAGACCCTGCCGCAGGGCGGCGAGGGCTGCGTGCTGTACACGTTGAACCGGCAGAAATATTATCTGATCTATCAGCCGCTGGGGCTCATGGATTGGAGCATCATCGGTATCGTGCCCACCGGGGTGGTGGATGCCGGGATGCGCCGGGTGCAGGTGGCTACCATTCTGGTCATTGCACTGCTGGGGCTTCTGATCATGGCAGGCGTGATAAAGATCCAGCGTGACGCAGAGCGCAACCGCCGCCGGGAGCTGGAGCGCCGCCGGGAAAAGAGCGATATGATGTTTGCGGGCATGGCACGCGTTGTGGAGCGTTTTGCAGTGTGCGATCTGGACCGCGACCGCTACCAGTATCACGAGCGGCGCGGAGAGCCGCTGTACCAACCGGAGGGCTCTTACCAGCAGATGCTGGAGCAAATATCGCGCAAGTATGTAGTTCTGACCGACAGCGAAAACGCCAAGATCCCCCAGATGCTGGCCCCGGAAAACCTGCGCAGGCTCATCAAAACGGACAACGACTCCCTCAAGCTGGAATATGCCGCCCGCGATAAAAGCGCATTTTTCATGATGACGGTCGTTCCCATGGCGTGGAAGGAAAATCGCCTGACCCGTGTGATGATGATCGTGCAGGATATGGGCAAGCAGCACCTGCTGCAAAGCCTTGCCAACACCGATGGCCTGACCGGTCTGCTGAACAAGCGCTACTTCGACCGGGTACTGACGGTGCTGGAGCAGCACAGCCAGCCTTTTGCGCTATTTTATATGGACTTGGATCGCTTCAAGCCGGTCAACGATACCTACGGCCATGATGTGGGCGATAAGCTGCTGAAGGGCGTTTCCCAGCGGCTTCAGGGCTGCATCCGCAGCCGGGACTACGCCTTCCGTCTGGGCGGTGACGAGTTCGCGCTGCTGCTGCTCGGCCCGATGGAGTCGGAGGCCTGCGCCAGCAAGATGAACCTGATCTGTGAGATGGTCGCTGTGCCCTACGAGATTGACGGCAATACCGTGAGCGTGGGTGCCAGCTGCGGCTACGCCCTGTACCCCGCCGAAAGCGTGGACGTGCAGCAGGTGCGTTGCATCGCCGACCAGCGGATGTACGAGAATAAGCAGGCAAACCACGCCAGACAGGACGGCGCGGAAGGCATTTAAAATCGTCTTACATAAAGCAAGGCCGCAGCACGGTATTTTGTGCTGCGGCCTTGCCGTTATATTATGCTATTACAGATGCAGCATATCCCGCTGGGCGGCAGCGCGGTAGCGCAGCGCAGCGGCGATAAAGCCCTTGAACAGGGGATGTGCGCGGTTGGGACGGCTCTTGAACTCCGGGTGGAACTGTGCACCCAGATGGAAGTCGCGGCCGGGCAGCTCCACAGTCTCCACCAGATGGCCGTCCGGGCTAGTGCCGGAGATGACCAGCCCGGCGTCCTGCATCTCCTGCCGGAAGTCGTTGTTGAACTCATAGCGGTGGCGGTGGCGCTCCCAGATCTCGCTCTCGCCGTAGCACTCGGCCATCTTGGTGCCGGGCGCCACCGTGCAGGGGTACTTGCCCAGACGCATGGTGCCGCCCTTGGGGATATTGCCCTGCTGGTCCGGCATCAGGGAGATGACGTTGTGGGCACCGTCCGGGGTGAACTCGCTGGAATTAGCGTCCTTGTAGCCCAGCACATTGCGGGCAAATTCAATGACCATGATCTGCATACCAAGGCAGATGCCAAAGCAGGGAACACGGTTCTCGCGGGCGTACTGGGCTGCCTGGATCATACCCTCAATGCCGCGGTCGCCAAAGCCGCCGGGCACGATGATGCCGTCCACATCCGCAAAGGCTTCTTTGCAGGCGGCCTGATCGGTCAGATCCTCGCTTTCCACCCAGCGGATTTCCACCTGACTGTCATTCTCAAACCCGGCATGATATAGGCTTTCCATCACCGAGAGATATGCGTCGTGCAGCTTGACATACTTGCCCACCAGTGCAATGGTGCAGGTCTTGCTGCGGGTGGCAATGCGGGAGACCACCTGCTTCCACTCGGTCAGGTCGGCAGGGGGAACATCCAAGTGCAGCTGATGCACCACAACATCGTCCAGACCGTTGGTGTGCAGCATCAGCGGGCACTGGTACAGGCTCGGCATGGTCAGGTTCTCAATGACGCACTCGGGCTTGACATTGCAGAAGGTGCTGATCTTGCGGCGGATATCGCTGCCCACGCTGCCGTCTGCGCGCAGAATGATGATGTCGGGGCTTACGCCCATGCCCTGCAGCTCCTTGACCGAGTGCTGCGCGGGCTTGGATTTGTATTCGTCCGAGCCGGAGATGTAGGGCACCAGCACCACATGGATGTAGCAGCAGTTCTCCCGTCCCTGCTCCAGACCTACCTGACGGATGGCCTCCAGGAAGGGCTGGCTCTCGATATCGCCGGTGGTGCCGCCGATCTCGGTAATGACCACATCGGCCTCGGTGGAAGAGGCCAGATTGTAGATATAGCTCTTGATCTCGTTGGTGATGTGGGGGATGATCTGAACGGTCTGGCCGAGGTAAGCGCCCTGGCGCTCCTTGTTCAGCACGTTCCAGTACACCTTGCCGGTGGTCAGGTTGGAGTACTTGTTCAGATTTTCGTCAATGAAGCGCTCGTAGTGTCCCAGATCCAGATCGGTCTCGGTGCCGTCATCGGTCACGAACACCTCGCCGTGCTGCAGCGGGCTCATGGTGCCCGGGTCCACGTTCACATAGGGGTCCAGCTTCTGGCTGGCCACCTTTAGGCCGCGGCACTTCAAAAGCCGACCCAGAGATGCAGCGGTAATGCCCTTGCCCAGACCGGAGACCACGCCGCCGGTCACAAAAATAAATTTTGCCATAAAAATATACCTTCCTTTGTTGTAGAATAAAACTTTCCCATAAAAGGCACGCTCCCGGCGCACCCCTTTCCCTGCGGGTGCGGGGCGAAGCCCTGCTTTTTATTCGCTTCTGTCAGCGTATTCCTCCAGCACCTCCTGCGCCACCTCGGCGCGGTCGCGGCGGGTGTCCATAGCCTGTTTTTCAAGGTAGCGGTGCGCTTCGGCCTCGGTCATGTGGGCGTGCTCTACCAGACAGCACTTTGCCCGGCTGACCAGCCGCAGCTGCCCGATCTTGTCCTGCAGGCGGGCGTTCTCCTGCCGCAGACGCTGCAAGCGGTGGTTGCTGGCAGCCGCCATGTGCATGGCCTGCAAAAACAACGGGGTGGTGAAGGGTTTGCTCAGCAGCAGCACCCCCTGCTCGTTCAGGGGGGCAAGCAATTGCTCAGCCTGTGCGGCCTTTACCAGAAAGACCACACCGGCATCAGTCTGCTCCACAGCGGTGATGCACAATTCGTGCCCGAACTCATCGGGCAGGGGAGCGTTGACCACGATCAACTCAAAATCAGATTCCGACATTCTGCGCCGTGCCTCGGCTCCGCTGGGAATGATCACCGGGCGGCTGTAACCCATCTCGGACAGCCGCGCGGCAATATATTCGTTGGAGTTGGCACCGGCGCTTACGATCAGTGCGCGTCCCATTCCGCACTCCTTTCTCCTGCGCTGGCAGGGATCAGATGGCGTTAAAATAGTAGACGCGCTCGTGCTCGGCCCGGTCAGGCGCACTCCGCAGTGCGGCGCAGCGCTTGAGCTCCTCCGAGAAATAGCGTTTAGAAAGCCCCTCTGGCAGCACCCGGCGCAAGAACTCGCTCTCCTCGGCCACCTGCACCGCCTCCTCAAGGGTGGCGGGCAGGGTCTCAAGCCCCAGTCCCTTGGCTTCGGCGGCATCGAACAGGTTGCGGTTCACCGGCGGCTGCAAGACCATGTGCTGCTCAATGCCGTCCAATCCGGCGGCAAGGATCAGGCCAATGGCCAGATACGGATTGCAGGCGGGGTCCGGGCTGCGCAGCTCCATGCGGCAGTTGTCGCCCTTGACCATGGGAATGCGCACCAGCTGGCTGCGGTTCTGACGGCTCCAGCTCACATAGCGGGGCGCTTCGTCACAGCCAAAGCGCTGGTAGCTGTTGGGCAGGGGATTGGTGAACGCGGTCAGTTCTCGGCTGTGGGCCAGCACACCGGCCATAAAGCTGCCTGCTACGCTGTCCGGGGCAATATCGCCCTCAAACAGGTTTTTGCCGTCCATGTAAAGCGAGAGGTTGATGTGCAGCCCGCTGCCGGCCTGCTGGGGCAGGGGTTTGGGCAGAAAGCTGGCGTGCAGACCATTGCGCATGGCAATGGCACGGACGATCTGCTTAAAGGTCATCACGTTGTCGGCGGTTTTCAGCGGCCCAGCGTAGCGGCAGTCGATCTCGTTCTGGCCGTTGCCGCTTTCGTGGTGGCTGTGCTGGGGTGCCATACCCATCTGCTCCATGGTCAGGCAGATATCCCGGCGCAGATTTTCACCCGCATCCAGCGGCGCAACGTCAAAATATCCGCCGAAGTCAATGGGAATGCAGGTAGGGTGGCCACGGTCGTCCTTTTCAAACAGATAAAACTCGCACTCGGTACCCACGTTGCAGGTAAGCCCCAGCTTTTTGAATTTGCGGTTCACATCCCGCAAAAAGCCACGGCAGTTGCCGCTAAAGGCTGCGCCGTCCGGCTTTTCCACATCGCAGAAGAACTGCATCACTCGGCCCTCGGTGGGACGCCACGGCAGGATGGTCACGGTGGAAAGATCCGGCCGCAGTACAAGGTCGCTTTCCTCAACGTGCATAAAGCCCGCAATGGAACTGCCGTCAAAGCACACGCCCTCTTCCAGCGCCTTGGACAGATTGCTAGCCAGCACGGCAATGTTCTTCTGGGTGCCAAAAATATCACAGAAGGCAAAGCGCACAAATTTGACGTTGTTGTCCTCCACGAAATCCAGAATATCCTGTTGGGTGGAATAGCTCATAAATAACCCCCTTACAAAAACTGCATTTCAAATAAAACGCCCAAAGGCCTGCCCTCAAAAAGGGAGCAGGTCTTTGGGCTGGTGTAAGAAATAGGAAAAGGAGAATGGCTAATTGATCCGGCAGCCGGCGGATGCTTATTTTTTTACGCTGTCAGGAGATTATCAGACGTAGTAAAGCATCTTGCTGTAGCTGGGCAGAGGCCAGTAATCCTCGCCGCAGATAGTCTCGGCATCGTCGGCAGCGGCGCGCAGGGCGTCCATCACCGGGAGAACGTTATCGTGGAAGGCAACGGCCTTCTCGCTCTCGGTGGGCAGTGCCTTGGCGGCATTCACGGCATCCTGCAGGGTGTCGATGGCATCGCTCATGGCATCGGCGTCAGAAGAAAGCTTTTCCAAAGTCTTGGTCTCGCTGCGCACGCTGATGTGCTCGCTGACAGCCAGCTTGGAGGCGGCGGTATTGGCAACCTCGCTCATGTAGGCGTTGATGGCGGGCAGCAGCTGCTTGCGGGCCATCTCCAGCATGGTCAGAGCCTCAATGTTGATAATCTTGGAGTAGTGCTCCATCTCGACCTCGTAGCGGCTTTCCATCTCCACCTTGGTCAGCACGCCGAACTCCTCCATCAGCTGGATGTTCTTGGGCTCGACCAGTGCGGGCAGAGCAGCGGGGGTATTCTTCTTGTTGGGCAGACCGCGCTTGGCTGCCTCGGCCTCCCACTCGGCGGTATAGCCGTTGCCGTTGAAGATGACGCGGCGATGGTCGCGGATGGTGCGCTTGATCAGAGCGATGGCTGCACTGGTAAAGTCCTCAGCACCTTCCAGTTCGTCGGCGTAGCCCTTCAGCTCCTTGGCGACAGCGGTGTTCAGGATGGTGTTGCAGTCGCTCAGGTTCTCGGCAGAGCCGGGCATACGGAACTCGAACTTGTTGCCGGTGAAAGCGAAGGGAGAGGTACGGTTGCGGTCGGTGGTGTCCTTGCTGAACTTGGGCAGAACGTCCACGCCCAGATCCATCTTCATCTTGACGGGGCCGGCATAGGGAGAATCGGATGCGATCGCATCGATGACAGCTTCCAGCTCCTCGCCCACGAAGATGGAGATGATGGCCGGAGGTGCCTCGTTGGCGCCCAGACGGTGATCGTTGCCCGGGGTAGCCACAGAGGTGCGCAGCAGGTCAGCGTACTCATCCACAGCCTTGATAACAGCGGCCAGGAAGATCAGGAACTGCAGGTTCTCCATGGGGGTGTCGCCGGGGTCCAGCAGGTTCTCGTGGGTGGTGCTCATGGACCAGTTGTTGTGCTTGCCGCTGCCGTTCACGCCTTCAAAGGGCTTCTCGTGCTGCAGGCAGACCAGACCATACTTGGGTGCGATCTTGCGCATCATTTCCATGGTCAGCAGGTTGTGGTCGATGGCTACGTTGGTGGTATCGAAGATGGGAGCAAGCTCGTGCTGGCAGGGAGCCACCTCGTTGTGCTTGGTCTTGGCGGGCACGCCCAGCTTCCACAGCTCCTCGTCCAGCTCCTTCATGAACGCAGAAACCTCGGGACGGATGACACCGAAGTAGTGCTCCTCCAGCTCCTGACCCTTGGCAGAGGGAGCGCCGAACAGGGTGCGGCCGGTGAGAATCAGATCCTGACGTGCCTCGTAGTCCTCCTTCTTGACAAGGAAGTACTCCTGCTCGGGGCCGACGGTGGTGGAAACGTAGTCCACATCCTTGCCGAACAGCTTCAGGATGCGGACGGCCTGACCGGACAGTGCGTTCATGGAACGCAGCAGGGGAGTCTTTTTATCCAGAGCCTCGCCGGTGTAGCTGACGAATGCGGTGGGGATGCACAGCACGTCATCCTTCACAAAGGCGTAGCTGGTGGGGTCCCATGCGGTGTAGCCGCGTGCCTCACAGGTGGCGCGCAGACCACCGGAAGGAAAGGAGGATGCATCGGGCTCGCCGCGTACCAGCTCCTTGCCGGAGAACTCCATGATGGCGGTGCCGTCGCCCACAGGGCTGACGAAGCCATCGTGCTTCTCGCTGGTGATGCCGGTCAGGGGCTGGAACCAGTGGGTGTAATGGGTAGCGCCCTGTTCAATCGCCCAGCGCTTCATCACGCTGGCCACAACATTGGCTACTTCCAGGTCAAGGGCCTGACCCTTTTCAATGGTTGCCTTCAGGCTCTTGTAGGTCGAGCTGGGCAGACGCTCACGCATTTCGTGCTCGTTGAAGACTTTGCTGCCGTACAGTTCCATAACGGTTGCTGCCATACTTACCGAACTCCTTTTCCTCTGTGGTATCATCACGCAAATAAGTCGGACTTTTTATAAAACAAAAGGCACTGCGAACAGGATTTGTGTTCGCAGCGCCCTTGCTGTTTATGTGCTTATTATACGGGCCAAACGCAAAAAAAGCAACTGGCAGAAATGACAAACCGGATTGGCGTTTGCCTTGATGTTTTAGGAAAAATGCTTGTATTGGGGGATGAAGCCATCCAACCCACAATGCGGCCTAATAAAATAAACCGGGCCGCCAACCCCACTTGGGGGCGACAAGCCCGGTATAGGCTAGACAGTTAAGCGCGTGCTGCGTTCTTTTGGCTTTTGCGGTACAGCACAACAGTGGCTGCGATGCCCAGCAGGCTGATGCAGTCCGCCGCGCGCCAGAACCACATTCCAGTCCAGCGCACCTGTACGCTGCCCTGCCAGCCGGGAGCCAGGGTAACGGTCAGGTAACCGTTCTTGTGGGTCAGTGCGGCTCCGTCTGCAGCGGTCATATGGTAGCCGGGGTAGTAGAATAGCGGCAGCCGGATGGATGCTTCGGTATCGCCGGTGTTCTGCGCCGCCAGCTGAATGGTCAGGCCGTTTTTGGTGTACTCTGTCAACTCTACGCCGTCGTCCGCTTCGGGGGTCAGGCGGCCCCAGACGCTGTCATCGGTGGTGGTGTCCTCGGTGGGCAGGTATTCGCCGCCACCCACCTGACCGGGCAGGTCATCCACCGCGGCAAGGCTCATGTAGGTAACGGCTTCGCTGGCGGTGCATTTGTCATACATCAGGTACCCGGCGGGGATGATGGTCAGCGCCAGCAGGGCGGCGGCCATTGCCTTGGCGGCTTCGGGCCGGACTTTGCGGTACAGCACCACCGCACAGCAGGCGCACACGACCAGCAGCATGGTGGCCGGGGTGAAGAACCGCCAGGCAAACTGCAGCTTACCCAGAGTCTTGCTCAGTGCCTGCAATGGTTCGCAACGGAACAGCGCGTACCAGGGGCAAAGGTCGCTGGCGCACCAGGCGGCCAGCAGGCCAAAGCCCAGTGTCAGGCTGCCAATGCGCGCGGCATCGCGGCTGCTTTTGCGCACGGCGGGGTCCAGCACAGCCAGCAGGAAGAAGAATGCACCCGCGGCCAGTGCCAGGCCCAGCGTCTGCGGCATTTCGCCCGCAATGCCGCTCTGGATGCTCTCCGCCACGCCGCTGCTTTGGCCGAACATCAAAAACATCTGGCCCAGGTAAACGGAGCTGTCGTACAGGTAGGCGGCATCATACTTGCCGCTGATGCGGCACACCCCCTGCACCATGTATTGCAGCAGCGGCACCATAAACCACAGGTTCCACACAATGGCGGCCCCGGCGGCTTTGCACAGAGCGGGCAGTACCGGGCGGGTGAAGGTCTTTTTGAAATACAGCAGGCAGAAGGCGGCGGTAAAGAACACCGCAAGTTCGGTTGTCAGCAGATGGCTCTGCAGCAGGCCGGTAAAGCCCAAGGCAAAGGGCAGCCAGCACCAGGGCTCGGCCTTTTTGCCATCGGCAGGGGATTGGCGATAAATCCGCCACAGCCCGTACACGACCAGCGGCAGGAACGCCATGGCGGTATATTCGCCCACTGCAGCGCGCACAAACACGTTGGTCAGCCGGTAGAACGAAAGGGTGTACAACGCGGTGCCAAGCAGCGCGGCACAATCGCTGTGGAACATTTTGCGCAGGGCATAAAACGTAATGCCCACGGTGGCCGCTGTGATGGATGCAACGTAAACTTTGTAGCTGGTTTGCAGGCTGAAACCCAGAATGCGCAGCACCGCAGCCGGGTACAGGAACACATCGGAGTACATCAGGCTGAACGGATAGCCTTTTTCGTTGATGATGGCCGGGTCCATGCGCACGGGGAACTGCCCGGCCAGCAGCCCGGCTTTCAGCCCCTCAATGCGGGAAAGGTGGATGGAAAGGTCGTGCCCGTACGTCAGGTAGCCGAGCCCCAGCGGCAGGCAGGCAAACACGCCGATGCCCACCAGCGCCATGGCGATATACCGCCCGCGCAGGGTATGGATGGGAAATTTGACCCGGCGGGTCAGCAACAGGATCACCCAGTCCAGTACGGCGCAGAACACAAGCCCCGTCAGCAGCCGCACATACGCCCACGCGTGGGTAGGTACGATCTGTGCGCCGGTAATGTAGATGACCTGGTTTTTGCCGCAGTCCGCGGTAAACTGCAGCTGTGCGGTTTCGCAGCCGTAGGGCATCCACAGGCTGAACACCGTGCGGGTGCGCTCAGCGGGCAGCTTGGCGGCATCATACTGCGCGGTGGGCATGATCTCATCCAGAAAGCTGACCTCGCCGTCCTCGCCGTCATTCACATAGTTGATGCAAACCTGGTAGCTGCCGCGCGGCAGGTCGATCCAGCGGGTGGTGGCAAACAGGCCGGTAAAGTTTTCCACGCGGGCACCGCGGTCATCATTGGTACATTCCTCCGCGTAGGGAATGATCAGGTCCGGCGTAATATCAATCACGCCGCCTGTGCGGAAATCCCCCACAAAACGCAGCGCCAACACCATAAATTCCACCAGAACCAGCAGCAGGACCAACCCGTTCTGGCGGCTGAAAATTTTTTTGAGCTTTTGCAAACAAGCACGCTCCCTTCTCAACATGATCTTAAGGCAATACCGCACAATTCCCGCCTTACGGCTTAAGCACCGCTCCGGCGGCTGCGG
>OLXD01000432.1_pt1 | contig 20742 bp, 19 predicted proteins | sample 1673881 | NCBI WGS metagenome assembly OLXD01 (sample SAMEA103958131, study PRJEB25191) | human gut metagenome
CTTTGCGCGTCCGCAGACGCGCCCCCAAGCTGCTCTTCCCCCAAGATTCCGTGAAAAACCGAAAAATGCCCGGCTGGCGGTGGGGCGCAGTCGGGCGAAGGTTATTCGGTTTCGCTGTTGTACTTCCTGCACCACGGGCGCAGCGTGCATTCGCCGCACAGGGGGTGCTGGGCCTTGCACACCCTTCGACCGTGAAAAATCAGCCAGTGGTGCGCGTCGCTCCACCTGTCCTGCGGAATCAGCGCGCGCAGCTGCATCTCCGTCTTCAGCACGTCGGGCGCATCCACCAGCCCAAGGCGGTTGCTGACGCGAAAAACGTGCGTATCCACCGCAATTGCCGGAATATGGAACGCCGTGGACATGACGACGTTCGCCGTTTTGCGCCCGACGCCCGGCAGGCGGGTCAGCGCTTCCATGGTGTGCGGAACTTCGCCGCCGTCCTCCGCCAGAATCATCCGGCACGCAGCGATGATGTTGCTTGCCTTGCTCTTGAAGCCGCAGCTTTTCACCAGCGGGTACAGCTCGGCAACATCCGCCTCCGCCATGCTCTTCACGTCGGGGAAACGCGCGAACACGGCGGGCGTGACCTTGTTGACCTGCTTGTCGGTGCACTGCGCGGACAGCATGACCGCCACCAGCGTCTCGTAGGGGTTGGTGAAATGCAGTTCGGGCTTGGGCTGGGGATAGAGACGGTCAAGCTCGGCGAGGATTAACTGTTTGTTTTCTTCAGGTGTCATTCAGGGGGATTCTCCTTCACAAGTGCGTCACTGCGTTCGGCATCCGCTGCACGCCGCGCAGCATCAGCAGCAGCATCACGACATTGACCGGGTAGACGACGACCTGCTTGATGAAACGGTTGCAGACGCTGATCCACGCGGGCATCGTTGCGCCTTCGCCGTAAATCGGGCGGACAAGCTCGCGGACAAACGCGGGATAATCCGCGCCGTCGGACACCGCGGTGAAGCCCGCCATCGCCAGAAAGTAGGTGTTCAGCAGGAAGTGGCACACCAGCGACACGACGAGCAGGCACGCCATCGTCCGCCAGATTGTAACCGGACGTTTATGCAGCATCAGCCCGTAGAAGAAGCCGCCGAGCGCCGCCGTCACGGACAGACCGGGGTTAATCGCCTGCCCGGTGAGGATGGTGCCGAGGGCGTCGCTCCCCCACGCAACGAGCGTGCCGCCGATGGGGCCGAGCAGGTACCCTGCGATGGCGTTGGGCAGAAAGCCGAAGCTGATGCGCAGCCAGTTGCCAAGGTTGATGGCAGTGATGCGGCTGAGGATGATTTGCAGCGCCATCAGCACGCCCATCACGCAGAGCTTCTGGGTGGTCAGCCGGGCGCAGTCCCGCCAATAGCGGGCATGGAAAACAGATTGTGACATCACAAAAAGTGCCTCCTAAGCGAATGATTTTCCCAGATCGCAGGAGGCAGCACCACGGAAGCTCTGATGCAATGCGTACATCCAGAACTTCCCTAAGACAGCGGGATGCGCCGAACCCACCGCGCCGCCGTGCGGCTTCGTTTCATGACAACTCCCCGTTCATGAACACTTAACGCGGATTCAGCTACTCTGCCCGATGCGAATCACAGGCAAGGCTATTGTACGCCATTTTGCCCAAAAGTGCAAGGCTTTTTCGGGATTCCTGCTGTTTTTTCAGGGGGATTGAGGGATTTCCCATGTGTAATACGGTGCGCCCCAGAAACCGGGATGCTCCGTCACGGTGACGTTGTCGCCCTCGGACACGCGGTTGTAGCTCCCCGCCCCAATCTGGAAGGTCAGCGATTCCGTCTCCCCCGACGCCGCGACCCGAAGATGATAATCCCAGCTAAATTTATGCTTTTCCCGCCATTTTTCGGTGATATACGCCGTTTGCGCACTGCCTGCGCTTTGGTCAAACGCAGCGTTGCTCAAACACGCCCAGCTATGAGCGGAAAGCAGCACCACCAGCGCCAGAATCACCGCGCGCCCCCAGTATTTTTCATCGTCCGCGCGCTCGTCCGGCACTTGCTTCTCCGCCGCAAGCAGCATCGGCAACGTCAGCAGCATGAAGCACGCCGTGACAAGCCAAATCGTCGCCGCAGGCTGCATGGTCATGCGGATTTTGCGTTGGAAGAGCAGCAGCGTGGAGATAAACAGCGGCAGAATCATCCCCGGTCGGATAATCAGCGTCTGCTTGCGCTTCGTCAGCGTTGCCGCAATGGCGAGCGCGAGCCAATCGACCGCGTAGAGAATCAGCGCGGCGGCGCGAAACGATGGAATGTGGTCGAACGCAGTTGCCAGCGCGAGCAGCCCCCACGCCAGCAGCGTGACGGTGCTGATGGGCTTTCGCGTCTTGATTTTGGCGGATTTCGCCACGTTAGTCCGCCTCCTCCTGCGGATAGTCCCATGTATAATACGGCGCGCCCCAGAAACCGTCGTACTCCGTCACCAGCACCTCGTCCCCGGCAGATATGGCGCTGAAATCCTCCTTGCTGACCGGAAAATCCAGCGTTCTGCCGTCCCAAACCACGTCCATGTAGCAATAGCGGCTTGTCGCGCGCGTCTGCGTGACGGTGCTGATGTGCGACATGCCGACGTCCGCGTCAAACACCGAGTTCGTCGCAATCAGCCAGAACGCGCAGCTCATCCACAGCACCCCGACGACGATGAACACCCGCGCGGCAAATCTGCCCCGGTCAATGTCGGCAGCGGCTTGTTTCTCCGAAATCATCAGCGGAATCAGCAGAATCAGTGCAAGCAGGATGCTCCGCCACACCAGCGGCGATTCGTCCGGACGCATCCCGATTTGGCAACCGACAATCAGAAACGCCGCCGCCAGCATCGGCAGGAACACGCGCGGAACGGCGATTGTCCCCTTCTTCGGGGCGGTCAGGGCAAGGAAGCAGAGCGCAATCAGCCCGACCGCGTACAGCACCAGCGCAACGGCTTCCAGCGCCGGGACGAAGTGCGCCACCAGCGCCGCCGCCAGAAGTCCCCACGCGGTGTAAACCACGGTTTTCGGCGTGAACGGTTTTCTTCTGGCTTCTCTTGCTCTATTGACCATGCCAATCCTCCCCCTGCGTCTTCGGCAGCGTCACATCGTAGTACGGCGCGCCCCAGAAGCCGGGATGCTCCGTCACGGTGACAACCCGCTGTTCGTCATATCGGTTATAGTCGCTCTTGCTGACGGAAAACGTGTTTGTTTCGTTCGTCAAAGGCTTCGACACTTCCAGATAATAGCTCATCCGGTGCTTCGTCCCCTTTTCCATCCGTTTCCGCGTGATGACGCCCGTCGTCGCCGTACCTTCGCTCGTGTCAAAAGCAACGTTGGTCGCGTAGACCCAGTTGAAGCAGCTGAGGACAATCAGGAACACAATCGTGATGGCGCGCATCCAGTATTTGTTGTTTCCCGCCTTTCCGGACGGAACGCGGCGCTCCGCAAGCAGCATCGGCAACGCCAGCAGCAGCGAAATGATGATAATCCACAGCCACAGCTTGCCCTCTTCGCCGAAATCATAGCGGCGAACCTCTATCGCCAGAAGCCCCGCGCCGAACAGGAACGGCATAAAGTCGTTCTCGTTCACTGCCAGCCCCTTGATTTTGCAGCGCAGCGTCATCGCGTACATCGCCAGCATCCCGGCGGCGTACAGAATCAGCCCGACACGCTGGAAATTGGGGACATGGCGGATGCCGACGGCTTCCAGCATCAGGACGCAGGACAGAATCAGCAGGGCTTTCCGCCTGATTTTCTCTCCCATTTTTCTTCCTCCAGTATGTCAAAAGCGCCCGCCGGAAGTGTTTCCAGCGGACGCCGAGAGCAGCCTTTACTTCAGCAGGATAATCGTCGCGATTTCCAGCCCGGCTTCGAGGATGATGGACACGCCCATGAAGCCCCAGACGATGTTCATCGCGGTATTCGGGTTAAGCAGGATGAACAGCGCCAGCACAACCGCCAGCGCCGCGGAAATCGCCGGGAAGTACCAGCGGATGCCGCTCAGGCGGAGGATGTCCACCGTGCACTGCACCTTATACGCCGCCAGAATCAGCATGGCGATGGCGTACACCCACGTCACGAACGGCAGCGCCGCCAGCAGCACGCCATACTGCGTCACGCACAGAACGCCGAGGATGATGAGCAGCAAGCCCTTGAAGAGCAGCTGCTTGATGACCATTTTTTCTGCTTCGCCGACAAAATACAGCGTGCAGAAGACGATGCCCGTAAGAATCATGACAGCGCCCGCGCCGATGATGAAGGCGGAGGTGACGGCGTCGGGGTTGACGAGCAGCAACACGCCGACGATGATTTCAGCGATGCACAGCAGGATGTTGCCAATCTTGCTGGTCAGAAATTTCTTCATGGTTGATTTTCGCTTCCTATTCTCCGATTGGTTATTTACTTGTTGGTTTGGATTACAGGCGCAATCAGGCTTCCTTCTTGTTCAGGATGTTCATGAACTCTTCGCCGGTGATGGTTTCCTTTTCGTACAGGTACTTCGCCAGCTCATCGAGTTTCGCGCGGTTTTCGGTCAGAATCTGCGTCGCCTTCTGGTACTGCTCCTTGACGATGGAGACGACCAGCGCGTCAATGCGCGCCTGCGTTTCCGCCGAGCAGGACAGGGACGTGTCGCCGCCCAGATAGGCGTTTTCGACGGTCTCCATTGCCACCATGCCGAACTCGTCGCTCATGCCGTAGCGGGTAATCATCGCGCGGGCGAGCTTCGTGGCCTGCTCAATGTCGTTGGACGCGCCAGTCGTAATTGAGCCGAACACAATCTCTTCTGCAACACGACCCGCCGTCAGCGTCGCAATTTTGTTGATGATTTCGTCCTTGGTCATCAGGTAGTGGTTGCCCTCATCGACCTGCATCGTGTAGCCCAGCGCACCGGACGTGCGCGGCACGATGGTGATTTTCTGCACGGGCGCGGAGTGGCTCTGCAGCGCCGCGACGAGCGCGTGACCGATTTCGTGGTAGGACACGATGCTCTTTTCCTTGTCGGTGAGAATCGCGTTTTTCTTCTGATAGCCAGCGATAACGACCTCGATGGATTCCTCCATGTCCGCCTGAGACGCGGCGGTGCGGTGGTTGCGGACAGCGCGCAGGGCGGCTTCATTGACGATGTTCGCCAGTTCCGCGCCGGATGCGCCGGATGCCATGCGCGCAATCTGCGCATAGTTGATGTTCGGCTCGGTCTTAATCTTCTTCGCGTGGACGCGGAGGATGGCTTCGCGACCCTGCAAGTCGGGCAGCTCCACGGGCACGCGGCGGTCGAAACGGCCGGGGCGGGTCAGCGCGGGGTCAAGGGATTCGGGGCGGTTCGTTGCGGCGAGGATGATGACGCCGTTGCTGCCCTCGAAGCCGTCCATCTCGGTCAGCAGCTGGTTGAGCGTCTGTTCGCGCTCGTCGTTGCCGCCGCCGAACTTGCCGCCGTCGCGCTTCTTGCCGATGGCGTCGATTTCGTCAATGAACACGATGCAGGGCGCTTTCTCCTTCGCCTGCTTGAACAGGTCGCGCACCTTGCTGGCGCCCATGCCGACGAACATCTCCACAAATTCCGAGCCGGAAATGGAGAAGAACGGCACGTTCGCTTCGCCCGCGACTGCCTTGGCGAGCATGGTTTTGCCCGTGCCGGGCGGGCCGACGAGCAGAATGCCCTTGGGCATCGACGCGCCGATATCGCGGTACTTCGACGGGTCATGCAGGTAGTTGACGATTTCGCTCAGGTTCTCCTTCGCTTCGTCCTCGCCCGCCACATCGTCGAACTTAATGCTGCCCGCGCTGTCCTTCACATATACCTTGGCATTGGAATTGCCCATGCCGAAGGACATCGCGTCCTTGCCGCCGCCCATGCGCTTCATCATCTGGCGTGTGAGCAGCTGCCCCAGCGCGATAAAGAGCACAATCGGGAAGACGAAGGAAAGCAGGAACGACAGCAGCGGCGACGTTTCCTCCACAATTTCCTTGTCGAACCTCACGCCGTGTTCGGACAGGCGGCTGGTCAGCTCCGGGTCATCCATCTTGCCTGTGCGGTAATAAACAGCGTTCTTATTGGCTTCGTCCTCCTTGGTGACGAAGATAATCTGATTGTCCTGCACTTGAACTTCAGAAATCTTGTCCTCTTCGGTCATCTGGATGAACGTGCCGTAATCGACATACTTCACGCGCGCCTGACTCACCATCGGCACGAGCAGCGTGTTAATCAGCAGCACGACCAGAATCGCGATTGCGTAATAGACAATCAGCGGTTTTTTCGGGGTTTTGACTTCATTCATGCGTTGGTATCCCTCCCATCGATGTTGATTCTACCATGGCTTTATGAACTCAGTTTGTCCTTTTCAGCGAAAAGTTTTCATGTTTTTGCGAGAATACCGAAAATGGGACGGCGGAAATTCTCCGTCATCCCACAAAATGGTTACAGTTGTCCCACCACGTCGTCCATGCTGTACATGCCGGGCTGCTGATTCATCAGGAACGCCGCCGCACGCAAAGCGCCCGCAGCAAACACGCCGCGGTTCTCCGCGCTATGGCTGATGCGGATTCTCTCGCCCGTGCCGAAGAAGCAGACTTCATGCTCGCCCGTGACCGTGCCGCCGCGCAGGGAGTGCATCCCGATTTCCTGATGCTGGCGCTTGCAGTCGCGTCCGTGGCGGCCGAAAACGGCTTCGCGCTCATCCGGATAGGCGGATTTGACCGCGTCCAGGAGCATCAGCGCCGTGCCGGAGGGCGCGTCGAGCTTGCGGTTATGGTGCGCTTCGACAATTTCCACGTCAAAGGCATCGCCAAGGACGCCTGCCGCCTTCTTGGCGAGGGCACGCAGCAGGGCAATGCCGAGGCTCATGTTGCCGGAGCGGAAAATCGGCACGACCTTCGACGCTTCGGCGATTTGATGGAGCTGCTCGTCGGTCAGCCCGGTGGACGCAATCACGACCGGGACGCGGTGCTTCATGGCGTAATCCAGCACGTTCGCGCCGGGCTTCCAGTTGGAAAAGTCAATCACCACATCCGCCTTGGGGGCGTCGGCATAGTTCGCATAGAGGGGGAAATCCGGCTGATACGGGGCGACCCCGGCGGCAATATCCACACCGCACACCACGTCAATGCCGGAGGATTTTGCTTGCGCGGCGACCTCGCGGCCCATGAAGCCGCACGCGCCGCTGATGAGGATGGTCATCTTTTTTTGCTCCTTGTGATAGGAAAAGATAGTCGTTTTTCTTGTTACGCAGGGGATTTCGCCTCTGCGGTGGCGACCAAAGGGCAATGAAAACAGACGAACGTCTGCGATCGCCCTTTGGAAACCTTCGGTTCGCACCCATGTTTATTGAGCTTTACCGTTGCATGGGAACCGTTTTCTAAGTTAGTTGGTTTTTATTGCTGCTTTTAGGCGCATTTGCAGGTGCAAATCCGCTATTAAATCAGTTTCCAGCCGCGCATAATGTCGGCGAGCTTCTGCTGGTTGGCTTCCTGCATGGGAATCAGCGGCAGACGCAGTTCGTTGCGGCACATGCCCATCATGCTCATGGCTGCCTTGCAGGGAATCGGGCTGGTTTCGCAGAACAGCGCCTTCACCATCGGCAGCAGGTCGCGCTGCATCTTGGACGCTTCCGCCCAGTTGCCGGAGAGCGCGAGGGACGTCATCTTGCTCGTTTCGGCGGGCATGACGTTGCTCAGCACGGAAATGACGCCCTGGAAGCCCAGCACCATCAGCGGAATCGTCAGGTCGTCGTTGCCGCAGTAGAAGGTCGCGTTGTCGCCGACGAGGTTGATTTTCTCCATCGCCTGCGCCACGTCGGGGTTCGCTTCCTTCACGGCGACGACCTGCGGCAGACGGCAAATCTTCTGCAGCGTCGCGGGCTGGATGTTCACGCCCGTGCGGGAGGGAACGTTGTAGACGACAATCGGCAGGGTGGTCTTTTCGGCAATCTCCGTGTAGTGCGCCACCAGTCCCTCCTGCGTGGACTTGTTGTAGTAGGGGGTGACGACCAGCTGCGCCGCCACGCCGAAGTCCTTGACGACATTCGCCGCGTGGATGACCTCGCGCGTGCAGTTGCTGCCCGTGCCGGCAATGACGCAGGCGCGGTCTTTCGCGCGCTCGGCGACGAAGCGAATGACCTCAATGTGCTCATCCCACGTCATCGTCGATGGTTCGCCCGTCGTGCCCGCGGCAATCAGCGCGCTCACGCCGCCCGCGATCTGGCTTTCTACGAGGTTGTCCAGCGCGTCCCAGTCAACTTCGCCATTCTTGAAGGGCGTAATCAGCGCCGTACCAGTGCCTGTGAACAATGGCTTCATTGTTATACTTCCTTCCAGATATTTATGGTAGTACCGCCGAATTGTGCGGTTATTTCTGCATTACACCCGGTGCGGAATGTACCCCTTGCGGCAGAGCAGCTCCGCCGTCAGGATGCCGCCGCCCGCCGCGCCGCGCACCGTGTTGTGGCTCAGGCAGACAAAGCGGTAGTCGAACAGCTTATCCTCGCGCAGACGGCCGATGGACACGCCGAAGCCGTTCTGGAAATCGCGGTCAAGGCGGGTCTGCGGGCGGGAGGGGTCTTCAAAATACTGCAGGAAGGGCTTGGGCGCGCTCGGCAGCTCCAGGCGCTGCGCTTCCGTCTCATAGTTCGCCCAGCGTTCCTTGATCTGCTCGATGGTCGGCTTTTTCTTGAAGCTGACGGACACCGCCGCCATATGGCCGTCGGAGCAGGCGACACGCAGGCACTGCGCGGAGATGACGGGCAGCGCGGCGTTGACAATCTTGCCATCCTCCACATGACCCCACAGCTTCAGCGGCTCGTTTTCGCTCTTCTCGTCCTCGCCGCCGATGTAGGGAATCACGTTATCCACCATTTCGGGCCACGTCTTGAACGTCTTGCCCGCGCCGGAAATCGCCTGATAGGTGCACACGCTGACCTTCTCCGGCTCAAAGTCAAGCAGGGGGGTCAGGGCGGGCACATAGCTCTGGATGGAGCAGTTCGGCTTGACGGCGATAAAGCCGTTCTTCGTGCCAAGGCGCTTTTTCTGCGCTTCAATGACGGCAAGGTGATCGGCGTTGATTTCCGGCACGACCATCGGCACATCCTCGATGCCGCGGCAGGCGCTGTTGTTGCTCACGACCGGGATTTCGTGCTTCGCGTAGGCTTCCTCCAGCGCGCGGATTTCGTCCTTCTTCATGTCCACGGCGCAGAAAACGAAGTCCACATGCTTGCTCACTTCGTCAATATCCGCCGCATCGACGACGGTCATGCCCGCCACCTTTTCCGGAATCTCCCATGCGAACGCCCAGCGCTCCCCGACCGCCTCGCGGTACGTCTTTCCGGCACTGCGCGCCGACGCAGCCACACAGTTCACCTCAAACCACGGATGATCCTTCAGCAGCGAAATAAAGCGCTGACCGACCATGCCCGTTGCGCCAACAATGCCTACACGATACTTCTCCATTGGTTGTATCCTCCATCCATGTGTTTCTGCTGTTTTTTTGCGGTATCCTGTCCATTCGGATTGAAAAAAAAGCCACCACAAGCCATCCTGCTCGCGGTGCGCCAAAGACCCCCGATTTTCCATGCAGTCGCCCGCATGATGCCCTGCCCATAAGGAACAGGCGGTGTCTCAGTGAATCAGCGCTCCGCCGGGGATTTTTTTGCCCCGATGACAGTCACGAACCTGTCCGGCCCGCGCCCAAGCACAGGGTCTGCGGCTTCGTTTGCCCTGCCTTTCGGCGCACCACCCCTTCCCGCGGCCTCTGCGGAAGCCATCCTCCGCCGCGGTACACGATGCGTGCGCACCTCTGATTCCGTTCCTATGCAATTATCGGATACCAATGCTATCATAGCACGCTTTTGCTTATCTGTCAATCACTTATACTATTTCCTGATGAAAATGCGCCAAGATGCGCCGCGAATTTTTGTATTCTGGCTAACACGAATGAAACGCAGCGTAGCAGCGCTACGCTAAGTGGAATGAGTGGACGCCAGAATCAAAAAGGCGCAAGCAGATGGCGCAGGTAAATCAGGAAATAGTATCATGAAGATTTCCGCCGTTTCTTCACCAGAAACCGCACAACCCCGCGCAGGGGCTTCGGCACCTTCACGCACACCATCCGCACCCGCATTTCTGTCACCTCCTCCCCACACAGATCAGCACCAGCCCGGCGATTGCCAGCGCCACGCCAAGCAGCGCCGCCCACGCCCACGCCGGGATGCACAGCAGCAGCACAATCAGCCCCGCCGCCACCAGCACGACGCCCGCAATCATCAGCGCGCGCTGACCCGTGCAGATGACCCATTGCCGCTCGCCGCAGGAGCGTTTGCGCATTCGTCTCCCTCCCCGCTCGGTTGATTCGGTTGAGGGTATGCGGGGAATGCGCCGCTTATGCCAGCAAGCCGAAATCCGCGAACGCCTTCGCCAGCCCGCCCGCCTCCACCGAATCGCAGACCGCGTCCGCGGATTGCTTCGCCGCATCCCCGCCATTGCCCATGCAGACGGAAAAGCCCGCCGCGGCAAACATCGGCAGGTCATTCAGGCTGTCGCCGAAGCAAATGCTGTCCGCCGGGTCAACGCCGATTGCCGCGCACACCTGCTTTACGCCGCTGCCCTTGTCGTAGCGGCGGTTGACGGTTTCCGCGTTCACAAGGTCGTGCTGCCGGTCGTCCATCAGTACGAAGTCGAACTCGCTGCATTCCGCCATAGCTTTGTCCAGCTGCGCCCGCGTCGGGGACATGCACACGACGGAATAAACGGGTTCGCCGCCGTAATCGCGCATGGGCTGCATCTGCAATCGCTGCTCGATGGCCTCGCGCCAGCGGAGCAGCTCGCTGCTGCCGTTTTGCACGTCACGGGCGCGGAGAAAATCACGGAAACCCTCGTCGCAGTACGCGCCCATGCGGGTCTGCACGGTGCGGAACACGCCATTATCCGACAGCGCCGTCAGCACATGTGCCTGCTCCTGCGGGGTCATGGGGCAGTCAAAGACGTCGCGGCTGCCGACAACCACCAATCCGCCGGAGGACGCAGCGTAGCCGTCAAAATCAGCGCAATGAAGAAGCGGCTTGAGCATCGCTTCGCAGCGGCCGGTGCAGAGGAACACGCGTCGTCCTGCGCGGCGGGCGGATTCGATGGCAGCGACGGCGGATACGGGCGGCGCGGAATGCCCCGGCTGGGTGAGCGTGCCGTCGATGTCGAGGAAGATGGCGCGGTAATCGTGCATGGTGGATTTTTGCCTTCTTTCTTGGTGCAGTTCTTTCCTTATTATATAGGCTGTTTTGTCGCAGGGGGGCGCTCCTGCGGGAGCGACGAGGGGCAATGGAAACAGAACCGATGTGGCTGCCGGAATCCCTGACATTACAATATGATATTATTCGCCCAAAACGCTGTTTTTCCTCTTGCCAGTTTCGTTTTTCCGGTGTATAATCAGCGGCGGAAGATTTCGCAAAGGAGCAAAATCATGGCATCCAAATCGCACGACCTGACGCACGGGCCGCTCGTCCAGCAGATTATCCTGTTTTCCCTGCCGCTGATGGCAACGAACGTGCTGCAAGTGCTGTTCAACATGTCCGACGTGGCGGTGGTTGGGCAGTTTGCAGGGCCGGAAGCGCTGGGGTCAGTCGGGTCTACCTCGATTCTTGTCACGCTGTTCACCGGCTTCCTGATCGGCATGGGCAGCGGGGTCAACGTCGTCGTCGCCCGGTATATCGGCGCGCGGCACGACCAGGACGTGCACGAGGCGGTGCATACCTCGCTGATTCTCTCGCTGATTGTCGGCGTCATCATCATGGCGCTGGGTTTCCTTTTCACGCCCGCAATGCTCTCCATGCTCGGCACGAAGCCGGTGCTGATGGCGGGCGCGGTCAGCTACCTGCGCATCTACTGCCTCGGTATGCCCGCTATGGCGGTGTTCAACTTTGGCAACGCGGTGCTTTCCGCCGCCGGCGACACGAAAAAGCCGCTCTATTTTCTCTCAATGGCGGGCGTCATCAACATCCTGTTGAACCTGTTTTTCGTCATCGTCTGCCATTTGGCGGCGGCGGGTGTGGCGCTGGCAAGCATCATCTCCCAGTATATTTCGGCGGCGCTGGTGATTTTGTCCCTGCGCCGTTCAGGGAGCGTGGTGCGGCTGGAACGGTCGATGCTGCGGATTGAGCCGCACAAGGCAAGGCAGGTGCTGTCGCTGAGCATTCCCGCCGGTTTGCAGAACGCGATTTTCGCAATAGCGAACCTGTTCATTCAGGCGGGCGTGAACTCCTTTGACGAGCTGATGGTGGAAGGCAACGCCGCCGCCGCGAACGCCGATGCGCTCGTCTACGACGTGATGGCTGCCATTTACACCGCCTGCTCGTCCTTCATGAGCCAAAATTACGGCGCGGGCAAGCGCAAGCGCATCATCCACAGATACTTCATCTCGATGGTGTTCTCCTTCGGCATTGCCCTTGCCATGAGTGCACTGTTGGTCATCTTCGGGCGGCAGTTCCTCGGCATTTTCACAAACGTCGAGGAAGTGGCGCAAGCAGGGATGATTCGCCTGCGCATCATGGGCTGCTCCTACGCCTTCTCCGCCTTCATGGACTGCACCATTGCCGCGAACCGCGGGCTGGGCAAGAGCTTTGTGCCGACGGTTATCGTGATTATGGGCTCGTGCGTGTTCCGCATTATCTGGGTGTACACGGTGTTCGCGTACTTCCACACCATTGAGAGCTTGTACCTGCTCTACATCGTTTCGTGGGCGATTACGGCGGCGGCGGAGATGATTTGCCTGCGCCGCGTCTACCGTGAGCAGATGCAGAAGCTGCCGCCGGACATTGACGGCGTGAAAGCAGCCGCCTGAAAGGAGCGATTTTTCCCGATGACCAGCATTCTGATTAAGGACACGACCCGCGAGGAACGCCAGCAGATTGTCGATGACGCGATTGGCAACATTTCCGCGTCCTGCGACGGCTGCGCGGAGGGCATCATCGAGATGTACCAAGCGTATATTGACGGCGAGATGGAACTGCGGGAAGTAAACGCGGCGTTTAACGCACGGTACGTTTCCGGCGAGCAGGGCGCGGCACGGCGCAGCTGCTTCGGGCGCGGGTGGTAATTGTGCGCAAAGGAATCCCCCTCGGATGAATGGCATCGGAGGGGGATTTTTGTAGGTTCTTCACGGAAAGTTGGGGGGCAAACAAGGGCTTAGGCGAAGCCCAAAAAAGCTACACGCGGAAGGAGCATGAAAGCGCGACCAACCCAATCGCGAAAAGGGGTCAAGGGGGGGACTTCGTCCCTTTTCGTCTGCCCCTTGCAGGGTCAAGGGACAGCGTCCCTTGTGGGGTTTGGGGCAACGCCCCAACTGTTCCTCGTCCGACCAATCCCAAGGAAGCCGCCAACAAAGGCGCAGGCAGCGCAGCGTCCCTGCCAGTAACTTTGCGCGTCCGCAGACGCGCCCCCAAGTTGCTTTCCCCCCAAGCTTCCGTGAAGAACTTTTTTGTGTACGCATTTTGTGCATGAACGCATATGCGCCGGGATATGATAGGAATACGCACCCGGAAAGGATGCAGGAAAGAGAGGAAAGACGCATGGAAGAACGCAAATGTGTCGGTTGGCAGGAACAGGAGACATCCCGCCTGTTTTCCGCTGTGCAGGAGGCGCGGGGCAGCGGCGCACCGCTTCGGCAAGTGTTCGAGGACTTATCCGTGGACTTGGGACGCAAACCCAACAGCATTCGCAACTACTATTACGCCTGTTTGCGGAATCAGGAGCAGAATACGCCGCGCGTACAGGCGTTCATTCCCTTCACGGAGGCGGAGACGCATGACCTCTTGCGTCAGGTGCTGACGGGCTGCGGGCAGGGCATGAGCGTCCGCGCGTGTGTTATGCGGATGGCAGACGGCGACCACAGCCGGATGCTGCGCTATCAGAATAAGTATCGCGCGATTTTGAAGCATCATCCGGAGATGATTGCGCAGGTGCGGCAGGAACTGCTGGCAGAGGGCGTTGCTGCGCCCGCGCAGGGGAAGAATCCGCCTGATGAGGCAGAGAACCGCGCCGCGTCCCAGATGATGGCGGAACCGTGCGTGCTGAAAATGCTGGAGGGCATGAAGGAACTGCTTTGGCGCGCGTCGGCGGCGGAGGAGAAGGAGCAATTGCAGCGTTCGCTCGATCGAATGCGCGTGGAGCAGGATTTGCGGCGGATTGCGTGGGAGAAGGATTATGACGCGGCTGTGCAGCTGATTCGGGAGATGCGGGCGTGCTTGGAAAGCGTTCGTAATTCGCTGGACGGGGAGAAGCGCTGCGATGTGGAGGATTGCCTTGCGAAAGCCGCCTCGTTCCCCAATAAACATGCGGGAGAAGCATGAAAGTGTCACCGATTGAATCGCGTGTAAGGACTAAGGTGGAGGACTTCGGCACGCTTCATTCGCCCCTTGCGTTCCCCCGAAAAATGCGGTATACTGTCCTTGTAAAGGGGGCATCCACATGGAAATCGGAATTCGGCTGCATGATACGGCTGGGAGTAATTTGGAGGAACACCTGCGTAACGCAAAGGAGCAGGGGTTTTCCTGTGTTCATATCGCGATGAGCAAGGTCGTGCCGGGGTTTAAGATGGCGGATGCGCCGGAGCTGCTGACGGACGCGCTGGCGGATGAGGTGCGCGGGCTGCTGGAGAAGTACAATCAACGGTGCGTGCTGCTGGGGTGCTATTTGAACCTGTGCAGCCCCGATCTGTCAGCGCACGAGCGCACGCTGATGAATTATCGTGCGCATTTGCGGTTCGGCAAAAAAATCGGCGCGCTGATGGTCGGCACGGAAACCGGCGCACCCAATATCGGTTACAAATCCTGCCCGGAGTGCCGGACGGAGGAGAGTCTGCGCCTGTTTATTGAGCGCGTGAAGCCTGTTGTCCGCTGGGCGGAGGAAGAGGGCATGATATTCGCTATCGAGCCGGTCACGCGGCATATCGTCTGCACGGCGGAAAGGTGTCAACGGGTGCTGGCGGAGGTGCACTCCGAAAACCTGCGGGTTATTCTTGACGCGGTGAACCTGCTCGACCGCGAGAACGTCCATCAGGCGCAAGAAGTCGTAACGGATGCGATTGCGCGTTTGGGGGATTCCGCCGAGCTGCTGCACATCAAGGATTTCCTGCCCGATGGCACGGACGAGTGCGCATGGGCGCGGCAGAATATCGTGAATGTCAACATGTTTGATGGGCTGCTGTCGATTGCGCCGGGGCTGGGGCAGATGGATTACCGCCCGCTGATGCAGCTCGCGAAACGCCGGAATCTGCCGATGACGCTGGAGAACACAAATCCGCAGAACGCGGTGTCGGCACGCCGTACACTCGAAAAGACGCTGGAGGAATGCTGAATGGCAATGGATTTGCAGCGCCTGATGAGTCTGCTGCGCCAGTGTATGCAGCGCTACGATATGGTGTCGGCGGGGGATAAAATCGCGGTCGGATTGTCCGGCGGCAAGGATAGCCTGACGCTGCTGATGGGGCTGAAAAACCTCCAGCGGTTCTATCCCGTGCCGTATGAGCTGTGCGCGATTCATGTCGGCAGCGGTGCGCCGGGCAGCGAGGCAGACGTGGAGACGATGCGGCAGTTCTGCGAAGGATTAGACGTGCCGTTCTATTTTGTGGATGCAAAGGTGTACCAGATTGTGTTTGAAATCCGCAAGGAGAAGCACCCGTGCAGCCTGTGCGCCAAGCTCCGGCGCGGCGCGCTCAACGACAAGGCAATGGCGCTGGGATGCAATAAAATCGCGTATGCGCACCATCAGGACGATTTCATCGAAACGAGCCTGATGAACCTAATGCTGGAGGGGCACTACGACTGCTTTCCGCCTGTGACGCACCTTGACCGCACGAACCTGCAAGTCCTCCGCCCCATGCTCATGGTCAAGGAGCGCGACGTGATTGGCTTTGCGCGGAGAGAAAATCTGCCTGTTGTCAAGAATCCATGCCCTGCCGATGGGCATACGCGCCGGCAGGACGTGAAGGACTTCATCCGGCGCAGTCGCGACGTCTTTCCGCAGGGACGCGAATGCCTGTATGCGTCGCTGCTGGACTATTTCGACCGAAATGTGACGAAAAATGCAAAAAACGGGCGAAAATCCTCCGAAAACGATATTTTTGGTGAAAAACAACAAAAGCTTTCGTAAAAAATACGAAAAAATGGCGCATTTAGCCGAAAAAATGTACAAAACGCCCGAAAACAGGGGAGTAACGCTGTAATGATGACAAGTAACCTACTTGACACCATCCGAAAGTAGTGTATAATGGACAATATACGTTGGTATAGGTGACTGATTGCGGGGATGCGGTTCGTCCACTTGCCAATGTATAAGAATGGCTGAAGTGTCACTAAGAACCGAATTTGGCAGATGCGAAATGCCCTCCGACGCAAAATTATCGGGGGGGGGTATTTTGTCTGCCGATTTTGCAACCTCTGGTTTCACACCGCCCGATGGAAAGTAGGACAAGCCGATGATTACCATGCAGGAAATGGAGAAGGAGCTGGCCATTTACCGCAAGAACTTTACCGCGGTTCGCCTCATCAGCGAGGCAGATATCTTGCGTACAATTGAAGCGCGCAAGTACAATCCGGCTTCACGCGCCTGCCCCTGCCGGGATGGGCGGATGACATCGCAGGGATGCCGAAACTGCATCGTTCTCCGGGCGTACATGGAGAAATGCAAGAAAATCAAGCTCGAATACGATGACCCGAATGTCTATCAGGTGACAGCGCGTTACCTGCATGTCGAGGGCGGGCGCTATGTGCTGGAACTGGTGCAGAAACTTGACGACGACATGATGATTGACGCCGAGTCGGGCGAGAAGCTTGCCAATCGCCTGTCCAGTTATGAGGACAAGCTGTACCACGATGCGCTCACGGGGACGCTCAACCGCCGCTATTACGAGGAACACATGTGCAAAACCGTCTATGAGGCGGGCATTGCCATGATTGATGTGGATAACTTCAAACTTTATAATGATGTTTTCGGGCATCGCGCGGGCGATGTTGTGCTGGAGACGATGGCGCAGTCCGTTAAGCTGCATACCGCGAGCGGCGATTTGCTGGTGCGCCTGGGCGGAGACGAGTTCCTGCTGGTTATGCCCGGCATCCCCGCTGACCGCCTGTACAGCCGCCTGCTGCAAGTGAGCGAGGCGGTGCACAATACGCCTGTGCCGGGGTACACGAATCTGCAAATTTCGATTAGCATCGGCGGCGTGATGGGCAACGGCCGCCTGCTGGAAACTGCCGTGGAGCAGGCTGACCAGCTGATGTATCAGGCGAAAACGCATACGAACATGGTTATGACGGAGATGATGCTGGCGCAGTCGTCGGAGCAGGAGAGTGAGCTGCACGCGCGGAAAGAACGCATCCTGATTGTGGATGACTCGGAGTTGAACCGCGCGCTGCTGACGGAAATGCTGGAGGACGACTACGAAATTCTGGAAGCTGCGAACGGGCAGGAGTGCATGGACATCCTGAACGCGGGCAGCGATAAAATTTCGCTGATGCTGCTGGATCTGCTGATGCCTGTGATGGACGGCTTCGAGGTGCTGGCGTCGATGAACCGCAGCCACATGCTGGAAAATCTGCCGGTTATCATGATATCCAGCGAGGACTCGGATGCTTTTATCCGCCGCGCCTACGAGCAGGGCGTGAGCGACTACATCAGCCGCCCGTTCGATGCGAAAGTAGTCTATCGGCGCGTTTACAACACCATTAAGCTGTACGCCAAGCAGCGTCGCCTGGTGTCAATGGTCACGAGCCAAATCCTCGAAAAAGAAAAGAACAACATGCTGCTGATTAACATCCTGAGCCATGTGGTGGAGTTCCGGAACGGTCAAAACGGCTCGCATGTGCAGCATATGCGGCAATTGTCGGAGCGGATTCTGGAGACGCTGTGCGCCAAAACCGACCGCTACCGCCTGACCCCGCAGGACTGCGACCTGATTGCCCTTGCGTCGTCGATGCACGATATTGGTAAAATCGCTATTGATGCGAAAATTCTGAATAAACCCGGCAAGCTGACACCGGAAGAGTTCGAGCAGATGAAGCAGCACACGATTCTTGGCGCGAAGATGCTCGACGACCTTGCGGCGCACCACAACGAGAAGCTGGTGCGCACGGCCTGCGACATTTGCCGCTGGCACCACGAGCGCTATGATGGGCACGGCTATCCCGATGGTCTGGTGGGGGACGAAATCCCGATTTCGGCGCAGGTCGTTTCGCTGGCGGATGTGTACGATGCACTCATCAGTGAGCGCGTCTACAAACCCGCGTACAGCCATGAACAGGCAATGTCTATGATTCTGAACGGCGAATGCGGCGTGTTTAATCCGCTGCTGATTGAGTGCCTGAAGGAACTTCGGGAGACGCTGCGGTGCGAGCTTGACGTGCCGCCGCTTAACGTGAAGCGCGAAAAAGCACCGGGCGACGGCGCAAAACCTGCGGAATCCAAAGAATAAAAGACGACCCGGCTGCCGGAAATATCGGCGGTCGGGTCGATTCTTACCACTGGTTAACGTGTACGCGGTTTTCTTCGTAGCGGCTGGGGCGCACTGCGCGCATGTCGATATCCTCCGCCGGATAGCCGAGCGCGAGTATCGAGTGCGGTACAATCGTCTCCGGCAGCTGGAAAATCGCCGCCTGCCGCTTTACGCGCTTTTCGTCCGGCCAAGTGCCGAGCCAGACCGATCCGATGCCGAGGTCGTTCGCCGCTAACGTCATGTTCTGCGCGGCAATCGCGGCGTCAATCACCCAGAAATCCGGCGCGGGCGGAAAAGCGCGGTCGAGGTCGCCGCAGACAAGAATCGCCGCCGCTGCCTGATTGAGCATCCGCGCGACGCGTCCGTTCGCCTCCGCCATCTGCGCGAGCTTTTCCCGGTCGGTTACGACAATGAACGCCCATTCGCGGGCGTTGACGGCGCACGGCCCGCTCATCGCGGCTTCGAGAATGGTGTGGAGTTTGTCGGGTTCAATCGGCTTGTCGGCAAATTTGCGCACGCTGCGGCGGGTGAGGATGTTCTGCATGGTTTCCATGGAAATTAGGCTCCTTTCAATGATGATATATAGTGTGCTTTTTGCATTGCGCGGGAGTTTCGCCTCTGCGGACGAGATTCCACTGCGACCAATAAAGTTCCGTGAGAAAATGTCAGCAGCGGAAGCATACGCTGCCATCCTCAGCATAACACATTTGTGTGCGCAAGACAACGCGCGCCACCGAAAAAATCGCGGGTGGAAAATTGTGCAGCCGCGAAGTTTCCCGGCGGGTCATGTACAAATGGGAAAGAATGCGGTATAATAGTGAGGGGTGATAAAGATGCTGGTAAAAAAAGCAGAAGATCGTGGACAGCTTGAATTTGTAAATCTGGAGAACATGGTCCCACAGGATCACTTGCTGCGAAAGATCGACGCGGCAATCGATTTCAAAAAGATATACGAATTTGTGGAAGATCTGTACTGCGAGGACAACGGCCGGCCAAGCGTAGACCCAGTGGTGCTGTTCAAGATTGTGCTGATCCAGCATATATACGGGCTTCCTTCGCTCCGCCGAACTCTGGAAGAAGTGAGCATGAACCTGGCATACAGGTGGTTCATTGGATATCCGCTGAACGAGGCGGTACCGCATTTTTCCACGGTAAGTTACAACTTCAAGCACCGGTTTAACCACGCCACGGTGGAGCATGTGTTCCGGTGGGTGCTGAAATCCGCGGCAGAGGAAGGATATCTGGACACGGAAGCGATTTTTGTGGATGGAACCCACATTAAAGCAAGTGCGAACCTGAAAAAGCAGGCTGGAAAGGCGGTTCCCAAACAGGCGAAACGGTACGCAAAAGAACTGTTTGAGGAAGTGAACAAAGACAGGGAAGAACACGGGAAAAAGCCCTTTTCGGAGGACAGCGGGAAAAAGCCTCCGGAGGAGAAGGAAACGGTGGTGTCCACCACCGACCCGGAAAGCGGCATATTCCACAAGGGAGAACACAAGAAATGTTTTGCTTATGAAGCGCACACAGCCTGCGACAAGCACAATTTTATCCTCGGTGTCCATGTCACCCCCGGCAATGTTCCTGACAGCACAGCCTTTGATCCTCTGTACGATGAAGTATGCCAGTATTACCCCGAGCACAAAACCGTGGTGGCGGACAGCGCCTACAAAACACCCTGGATCTGCAAGAGAATCTTCGACAGCGGCCGCGTTCTTTCCACCTGCTATACCCGCCCCAAGACCAAAGGAAACGGCCACCCCTGGTGGGCCTATGTGTATGACGAATACTTTGACGATGTGATCTGTCCGGAATACCGTGCGCTGCATTATTCCACCACAAACCGGGACGGCTACCGGGAATACAAGAGCCGGGCGTATCTCTGCAAAACATGTCCCACAAGGGGCATGTGCACCGAAAGTGCCAAGTGCGAAAAAACGTTCTTGCGCCATATCTGGCAGGACTATGTGGAAATGGCGGAGGATATCCGGCACATGGCGGTGTACAGAGAGTTGTACCGTCTGCGAAAAGAGAAGATTGAGCGTGTGTTTGCCGATGCGAAGGAAAAGCACGGCATGCGTTACACGCAGTACAGAGGCTTGGCCCAGGTGACAAACTGGGTGAAGCTTAAATTTGCTGCCATGAATCTCAAAAAACTGGCCAGGTGGCTGTGCCAGGAGAGCCTTGACTCTCTCTATATTCTCCTCCTTTGGCCGCTACATGACCCAAACCCGGCGTATGCCTGACGCATAGCCGGGTTTCTCGACAGCCTGAAGCGGGAGCCGGAGGCTTTGCCTCCGGTTCC
>OLXD01000450.1_pt1 | contig 20010 bp, 29 predicted proteins | sample 1673881 | NCBI WGS metagenome assembly OLXD01 (sample SAMEA103958131, study PRJEB25191) | human gut metagenome
TGTCTTAAAACCATGACGAAAGCAACCTCCTCCGGGCAAGGTATTGCCGATACTGCGCATGCGAGACCCGGAGGTGCGATGGCGGCAAAGACGCCGAAATCCCGGCGTCGGATGGCTGCTGTTCCCGATTTCGAACAGACCTTTATGAGCTTGATGGATATTCATTTACGTGCAGCACTCTATGTCAGCATCGAAACCAAGCGCAAGATACTGGAGATCGTCAAGAAGATCGGCGGGGAGCGCATGACCGCCACCTCTTACGTCGAACACATTCTGCAGCAGCATCTGGAGCTGTATAAAGACGACATCAACCGCATCCATAAAGAACAGATCACGAAAGACCTCTTATGATGATGAACATGCTTGCAATCGTAATCAGCCTGGCATGCGCCGGCTTCGTGCTCCTAAGAGAGCTCTTATTCAAACACTCCGGACAGCGGTGTCGGAAAAATCACAAACAGGCACCGCCCGTCGCTCGTCTGCCGCTCGGTGCATCCCCGAAACCCGAAATTCTCGTGCCGAAATCCTATCGGTGCGGACTGGAGCGGACAGGGGCGGACATGCGTTCCACATCGGCTGTCGGCGAAGCTATATTTGCCCCGGCATCGAAACCCGCGATGCAGGGATGGGGCACCCTCGTCGTGCAGCCCCCGATCGGCGAAGACGGCGAACTTGTGGAGCCCGAAGCTCCCGCCGACACCCGATCTCCGCTTCCGGCTCTCCCCGCCAGAGCAGAACTCCGTGACGCGGAGGTTCATGCGATGCTCGGAGAGCTGGACTTCGGAGAGAGCGCCGTCATGGGCGATGCCACGGCCGAGGAACGGCAGGCCATCGCCAACTTCGACATCCGGGCCTATGCTTAATTAAAAACGACCTACGACATGAAATGGAATAACGAATACGGCTGACGCCTTTTCCGCAGCAGGAAATACGATGTATCCGGTCGCAGAATGCCCCAAAGGCAGGCTGCGGCCTTTTTCACACCCTTAACCAAACTACTTGAACGATGAAAAAAAAAGCAATTTTCATGATTTTCTCCCTATGCTCCGCACTTGCCTCCTTTGCACAGGGTAACGGCATGGCCGGCATCAGCGAGGCCACGAACATGGTAACATCCTATTTCGACCCGCTTACGAAACTGATCTTCGCCGTGGCGGCGATCCTCGGACTAGTCGGCGGCGTGCGCGTCTACTCGAAATTCTCGTCGGGTGACCCGGACGCTTCGAAATCCGCCACGGCGCTGTTTCTCTCATGCGTCTTTCTGGTGATCGTCGGTACGGTCTTACGTTCGTTCTTCCTCTAATAAACGATGGCCGAATACCAAGTGAACAAGGGAGTGGGCCGTCAGGTCGAGTTTCAGGGCGCGCACGTAATGGTTCTTTGGCAAATGCGTCGATAGCAAGACGTTAGGCAAGTGTTCGATAGCCTATCATCGATCGGCTTATCCGAAAGGGAAACCGGACGGGGAGTATAGCCTGCCGATAAACTGATAAGTCATACAGTTACCAAGTATGCGACTGAATCAGGAGATGAAAGATAGATACGAGGATAAAGTCTGGATTGATTGAACGATAGTCCAAGTGGCACAACTCGAAACTGTGGCGGAAGGTAACTACAGACGCCATACTGTAACACACTCGATTCGACCTTGGAGGGTTGGGTGCAGAACAGGTTACAGCACAACTGCGATAAGCAGAAACGGATGAAAGTCGTATCCGACAATCTATCAAAGCTATGTTGCCGAAGAATTAAACGTGGATTGCCTAACCCGGAATGCCGAAAGGCTATTAGGTTTCAGACCTATGAAAATCCGGTATGGCAACGGAGCCACCGTAGTAGTCCGAGCGAGGGAAAGCCTCGTACATGGCGAAGGGTGGCAGCTAACATTTTTAATACAAATTAACGGATAATGTGTGAGACATTATGAGAAATCCAGAGAGAGTATTAAACAGTCTGTCAGAGCACAGCAAAGTTTCGAGCTACAAGTTTGAACGGCTCTACAGGGTTCTATTCAATTCGGAAATGTTTCTCCTCGCCTACCATAATATACAAGGTAGGCAGGGAAATATGACGGAAGGTTCCGACGGTAAAACTATCGACGGAATGAGCCTGAAACGGATTGAAAATTTGATTGATGCGCTCAAAGATGAGTCGTACCAACCAAAACCGGCAAGAAGGACGTACATCCCGAAGAAAAACGGGAACATGCGACCTCTCGGCATACCGTCTATCGACGACAAATTAGTGCAGGAGGTATTGCGAATGCTGTTGGAAGCAATTTATGAAGGTAGTTTTGAGAACATCTCGCACGGTTTCCGACCCAAACGCAGCTGCCACACCGCACTGATACAGGTGCAGAAGAATTTTACTGCGGCCAAGTGGTTTATCGAGGGCGACATTGAGGGATTTTTCGATAACATCAACCATGATGTACTTATCGGAATCTTGAAAGAACGTATCGCAGACGACCGCTTTATCCGGCTAATGTGGAAATTTTTGAAAGCTGGCTACATCGAAGATTGGACATTTCATAGAACATACAGCGGAACACCGCAAGGTGGCATCATTAGCCCGATACTGGCTAATATCTATCTCGACAAGCTGGATAAGTACATGAAAGAGTATGCCTGTCAATTCGATAGAGGCGACAGACGGGCAATGAACCTTGAGTACAAACGGTATTCCAGGAAAATTTGGTGGCTCGGCACAAAGCTGAAGCAAACCGAGGATAAAGATACTCGGAAGGAACTGATTGACGCGATTAAGCAACATCAGAAAAACAGGATGCACTTACCCTCTGTCGATGAAATGGACGAGGGATATAGACGGATTAAGTATGTGAGGTATGCCGATGATTTTATTATCGGAGTGATTGGCAGTAAATCGGACTGTGAGGCCATCAAAGAGGATATTAAGAATTTCCTCGGCGAGAAACTGAAATTGACGCTCTCCGAAGAAAAGACCTTAATCACGCACGGCAATAGAAAGGCAAAATTCCTCGGCTATGAAATCTATGTCCGACCATTCACGGATAAGACGTTAAGAGGTGAGAAATCGGGAGTACTTATTAAGGCTTACGGCAAAAAGGTAGTGTTGGAAGTGCCAATGTCCACAATGCGGGATAAACTTCTCTACTACGAGGCGATGGAAATTCATCAATTCGAGGGTAAAGCGAAATGGAAACCCACAAGCCGGACAAAGTTGCTACATCTGGACGACCTCGAAATACTGGATGCCTATAACAGAGAAATCCGAGGTTTTGCAAACTATTTTTCTATCGCAAATAACAGTTCACACCTGAATTCTTTCAAGTACATCATGCAATACAGTTTGTATAAGACTTTTGCACGAAAGTACAGTACGACAGCCCGAAAGATTATCGCAAAGTATCGACATCACAAAGATTTTGCGGTTTTCTATGAGGACAAGAAAGAAGGAAAGAAGATGCGGGTATTCTTCAACGGGAGCTTTAAGCGTAAAACAACCGCGATGGACGCGAGTTGTGATTATGTAGCCAACACGATTTTCAATACCACTGTATCAAGCCTTATACAAAGGTTAAAAGCGGGTAAGTGTGAATTGTGTGGCGCAACGGAAAACATTGAAATACACCACGTCAAAAGACTCAAAGACTTAAAAGGCAAAGAGCCATGGAAAATCCAAATGATTGGACGTCAGAGAAAGACGTTAGCTGTATGTATTCCCTGTCACAACAAGATACATCATGGGATAATAGACTGAATATGTTAGTGGAGAGCCGTGTGCGCCGAGAGGTGCAAGCACGGTTCGGAGGCGAGTTCTTGGAAACCTACCGTAGAAATACGGCAAGGCACCGGGTTCTTAAATGCAGGAATATCGTGCGCCGGAATTACGATCGTCGTATTCTTTGTGATATTACGACCCTTTTTCTCCTTGCGGCGTTTAATCAGGAAGGTTCCGAATCCGCGCAGGAAAACGTTTTCCTTGCGGATCTGGGCGGCACGCACCTCTTCCATAAAACCTTCCACGACAGCTAAAACGGTCGCGGCCTCGACGCCCGTTTCCCGGGCAATCTGCTTTACAATTTCTTGCTTTGTCATCGATGCTTAATTTTATAATTTATATGTCGTTATTCAATCTACGAATCGGTTGCTAAGATCCATCCGTTCGTGAAGGATGCGCACGACCTCGATCGCCCCGTCGTCCGGAATACGGTAAAAGACGATGTGTTTGTTGACCTTGAAGCCGTACACCTTCTCCCCGAGTTCCTTGTATTCCCGGCCGAACAGCACGGGATTGCCTGCCAGCTTGCGGCAGGAGGCGATCAATAACCAGTAATAGGTGTCCGCCTGTCGCTCCGACCATGTATCCGCCGTATAGTTCCAAATGTCGGAGAGATCCTCGACCGCTTTGCGGGTAAACCGAATCTCAGCCATTCGCCCGCTTCGCTTTCAGAGTTCTCAGATGCTCCGCAGGATCGAATCCTTCGGCCACGCCGCTGTCGATTCCTTCGCGGATGGCGGCTTTCAACTCCGTCAGACGGCTTTCGTTTTCCTCCAAAAGCCGCAAACCGGCCCTAATAACCTCGCTGGCGTTATTATAACGTCCCTGTGCGATTTTCGCTTTAATGAAATCCTCGAAATAAACCCCGAGGGCTACCGATGTCGTTTTCATAATCACGCTGTCTTTACGCAAAATTACCAATATTTAATAATAAAACAAAATCCCGGCCGGATTTATTGCCTCGGCCGGGATCGACGATTCGGATTTCGACTTTTCAGGTATGGGTCATCCAGCCGTGAAAGGGACGGTCGATAAAACAGCACGACCGATCCGGACATCCATGATAAACCAATCCGCCGACAACGCCCAGACTCCCGTCGGGATAGCGTTCCTTGAAGAGGAACGAATAGGGCGCGAAGTCCCTGTAAAGTTCGATCTGGCACGGATGATGGGGATTTTGCTCACGGCGTTCGAGGCGCTCCAAACATTCCCGAAGCGTGCTGTCGCCGATGCTTTCGGCGTATTGCACTACCTTATCGTAGTGCTCCTGACACATGATTTTCATAAGGCTTGATTTTTAGGTCTATTTCCCCATTCCGGGGTGTTGTTCCAGAAAGAGCATCCGCTGCCGGATATAATGCAGCAGCGGTTCTCCGTCGCCGACAGATTCCATAATGTTGTTCGTTCCGCCAATATCCTTCAGCACTTTCAATGAGAAAGAGTTGTGTATCTGCCCCGAATCGAACTGCAAATCGTGTCCGGACTCGGTAAAGGTGATGCAGACAGGTCTTCCCCGCTTTGTTCTGCCGAAAACCGTGATAGCACCACGCAGGTCTATCGGATAAAACTCGTCGTTATTCTCCCAGTCGATCTCAGGAGTCAGGCGGACGATCTCCGCCATGACCGGACGGAGCAGCCCTTCCGTCCAATGCGGATCATTCAACCGCTCCCGTTCTTGCTTCAGATGTTCAATCTCCCGATCGATCTCCTTGCGGCGCTTGTCGCACTGCGTTTTATGCAGGCGGTAGCGCGTAATGATATTCTCAATAGCATTATATTATGCATACCAACTGCACCGCAGGGGCTGCCCGTCCCATTTCCACGCAGTACGGTATGAGTCGATGCGGATATAATTTTTCGACAGACGGTGCGTATGGGTCTTGCCCTTGAAAACATCGGGCAGCGGGACGGTCGTTCCGCACATATAGCCGTCTTCGGTAGTTCGCTGGTCGAGCTGCCGCAGGTCTACCGCGCTGCCGCGGATCGCTATGACCTGATAGAAGTCGATATTGGTCTGCTCCCAGCCCCACGACGAGTAGAGGATGTCGCCGACGCGCAGCGAACGTCGGAACTCCTCACTCGACCGCGCTACGGCTTCGTCATGGCGCCGGAAGCGCTCGGCCTCCTGCCGGATACGCTCCATAGCCTTGTCGTATTCTTCCGGGGTGTGGGCCTTGTAGACATACCGGGGGCGCTTTATCCCCGGTGTCCATGCCGCGATACAGCGGCCGTTACGGCCCTGAAACCGGACAAGCGAGATATTATAGACCAATTCGGGGGCGAAGCCCGTCCCCTGCGCGAGTCGCGCGGCGTTCTTGTTGATGCGATAGGTTTTCATTGTTTCTGAGATTTAAGATTTGGGGTATCTTCTTCTACGACTTGGAAGTTGTCGGGATTCCAGCCCTTCATGAAAAGAGCAGCTTGTGCGTCGATGACGCTCGGAAAGATGCGGCGGTGCTGCCGCGAAAAAGAGATGCGCCCGGCCGAAATCCGCCGCACAGGGCGCCCCCGGTGTTCGAGGTGGCAGCGGCATGGCACGGGACGGTAGTGCAGGAAGCCCCGCATGCGCAGCAGCAGGCCCCGTTCGTACTCCTTGTCCTCGCGGCAGCGTTCCCACGCCTCGTATTTGTCGATGCCGTCGGTCAGCAGCGTGTAACCGACAGCCCGGTCATAGCGGGTTCGGCCCTGCCAAAGGCCCTTGAAAAAGAGCGACAGAAGTTCCAGTTCGAGCGTCGGACGGCCTTTCGTGCGCAGAATTTCGGTCAACGATTCGACTTCGTTGTAACGGAAGTCGAGCGGGCGGATGTTGTTCGCCGCCATGCGCACCATCACCCGTGGGTCCGAAGTAATGGTGATACGTGTTATAATCTGATAGCTCATAATGATATGCAATTAAAAGACCGCAGCTTTAGGGCTGCGGCCTGATTTGACAATACGTGAAGTGTCGTGTTATTTCGGATTGGTCGTGTCCCGGAGCTTCAATCCGAAAGCACCGCAGGCTGTACGCAGATCTTCGCTGAACTTGCTGCTCTCGCAATAATAATCGCCCATCCGTCCGGCCAACTCCTGCAGATCGCTGTCTGTAATCGTCGCAGTATCGTATCCGTGTCTTTCGAGTACCGCACGGTTCAGAAAGGCGATGTCGAACTCCGCATTCGGATCGTCCTTGTTCGGAACGCTTTGCAGCTTCTCAGCGGTGAACCTGTAAATCTCGTCGAGGAACTCCTTCTCCGTCCAATCCGTATCCTCATGCTGCCGGGAGAACTCGTCGCCCCAGGCAATGAGCGTCGCGGCCGTATCGCGGGAGTTGTCCGAGGGCCGGAATTTCCTGCGCCCAGCTTCATAGGCGATATCGACCAGCACCTCGGCATAGTCGCGCAGGGACACATTGCCCGGAAGCGCTGCGGACTGCCTTTTCATAAAGGCAGTAATGGCCTCGGCATAGATCCGAAGCTGCAAACGGTCGCGCTCCGCGGCGGCTTCGTCGCGGTTCAGCCCGAATTCCGGGGATTCATGGCCATCGAGGAAGTTCTGCAATTCACCCAGCCGGAAAACGTCGTAGCGCGTAGGATATTCCGGCAGGCAGCGTTCCACAAAATCTTCCGTAAGATCGCTTGTCGTCTGCGGCGCAGCTTCGGCGGACGGGATGAAATCGTATTCTTCCAGCCATTCGACGATGCCTTGCAGGGTATCGCAGGAGAGATTTTCAAGCGGAAGCGGGAAACCATCCCCGCCGTCCATCAGGCAGACGGGCGTCAGCCCGTCCTCACAAAATTCGAGGGAGATTACATTGCGACAAAGGCCGTCGTGTTCGATTGTAAGAGGCGACTCATAATACTCCTCGTAGGCGAGGCCGTCCGTATCTGCCAGCCGCTCGCGGTCTATCGCATCGGCCTGATAGGTTCCCATGCGCCCTTGCCGGCTGGCGATGACCGAACGGATGACACCGATCTGATAAGTGCGCAGTTTTTCGAGTGTTTCTTTGTTTTTAATAGTCATAGAGAATCAAGTTATTTATAAGAAAATTCCGGTCTGACGAAATAGCAGACCGTGGTGTGCCGCCCGTGATCCTTGACGAGTTTTACGGGTTGGGGCGCGTTGTAGATGCGCCGCTCTGTAACGGGAGCATCGAGCGCATCCCATTTCTCTTGCAATACGGCGGTCTGCTCGTCCCGATAGCACCAGACGATGACGGATTTCGGGTCGGGAGCCGCGAATACCGTTCCTTCGTAATCGGAGAGAAATCGTCGGAACTCCTCCTCCGAGCCGAACGAGATGCACTCGCCCCAGTAAAGATCGCTGCTTCGGCACTCCGTATCCTTGTAAAGGCTGATCTTGCGCCATTTCTCGGTCGAGAAATCGCCGTAAAGCGATTCCGGTTCCCGGTATTCCCACAACGGCACCTCGGCGCAGAACCGGACGACTCCGTTGCCGCAGGCGCCGCAATGTCCCCAAGCACAGAAATCCCCCGGCACAGCACCGGAAGGCTTCAGCTCTTGCGGCATCACGGCTGTAAAAGGCCCGCCGCTGACCGCGCAGCCGATGCCGCCGGCTGTCGCCCACACGAAAGGCACGTAAGGGCACAGGCAGATCGAGCGCGTTCCATCTTCACGGACAGCCTCGATCAGGGCATTGCCGTGGAAATCACCGTGGCGCGTGGTATAGCGCACCCGGTCGCCGACCTGCGGGACACGTGGGTTGCGGGTACGTTCGATATGACGCACCAAAGCATTGGCGGCATCTACATCCGCCTGCGTCAGGTGGTGTTCATGGTCGTAAAGCGTATTCATCGGCAGCAGCGTTTCGCAGCTGTACCGATCTTCGGCTTTGGATTGTTGCATATTGCTGATAATGAAAGCGCCGCAGTCTTTCGGCCGCGGCACAGGTTGAACAATCGTTTATATTCGGTTTTTGGATCAGGCGGCTTCGGCCGGAATCGCTCCCGGGGGTGCCGGCTCCTGTTCGCAGGCCAGCCGTTCGGAGATCATCCGCGCGGCACGGTTCACATCCGTGAGGATGTCGAACAGGTAGGTCGGCTCTTTATGGAACTCCGCCAGCCAGTCCTTGATATAGGCGGCGCTCTCCTCACGAGGCGTCGTAGCGAAGCCCAGCATCGCACCGCACAGGGCCGCCGTAAGTTCGGCGACCAACTCTTCGCGGATGTAGTCGGCATCTCTGTAGCAAGCGCCAAAAGGACGGTTCAGACGCTCCGCATGCCCCGTACTGTGCGTGACTTCGTGGAGAAGTGTCGTGTAGAATGCCGCGCCCTCCGGGAACTGCCGTTTTTCGGGGCAGACGATCCGGTCGAGCGTCGGTGAATAGGACGCCCTGTTGCCGGATTTGAGCAGGATGGGACAGAGCCACGACTGCTCCGCCAGCATCCGATCGAGCACCTCGCATGTCAGACCGTCCGAGTAGTCTTTCGGCCCGGTCGGTGTCGTAAGCGAAGCGTAGCGCTCCGGCTGCTGTTCCGACATATCCGTCTGGTCGATGTTGAAGACCGGGTAATAGCGCATCACGGGCAGCACGTCGTATTGCCGCCGCTGCTCCTGCGGCAGGCGGTAATAGTCCGCCAACTCAATCTTCTTGCGGGTCTCCTTATGGCGGATATACAGTTTCCAGAAGAAGACCGGAAACGAACCGGAGCCTTTGAGGATGTTCAGGCCCTCCTCCTTGGCCTGCTTGAAGGTCATAAAGAGCGGCGTACTGTAGCCTGCGATCTCCGAGAGGAACAGCAGCATCAGGATATTCCCGCCCCGGTAGGGCGTGCCGCGCAGGTTGCGCGGAAGACCGTGCGCAAGGTCGGCGATCCACGGCTTGCGCCACGCTTCGGTAAGCGTTTCCATTTTCTTTATCATCAGCTCCGTCAGCTGCGGAGCGATCTTTTCAATCAGATTCTTATTCATGGCTCTTCTCTTTAAGTTATTCTTCCTCCGGAGCGGTAGCTTGCCGCCAGAGACGGATCTTCTCGCCGTTCGTCCTGCCGTTCCACCACATGTCGCAGGCATCGCGGAAAGCCTTGCGATCATCCTTCGGGCTGAAATTTTCCGGATTCAGTCCGGTGATAATTTCCCGGTCTTCTTCTGTCGTTCCGTCATTCCACCACGGCTCGACCGTATCGGACATCAATTCGCTTTCGCGTACCTGACGGGTGTGTTCTGCACAGTCGTCGCACCATAAGTCATCTTTGTCTTCCGCCATAGACTGTACTTCGTACGTGTTGCTGTCCACCCAGACTTGGCAGGATACCCGCAGCGAACCGCACGCCCCGCAGCGCCACGGATCGGCGGGCATCTCTACTGTCGGTTTTTCTGCAATAGGTGTCTGTTCCGGAATCTCTGAAATCTTATTCATAGCAATAATAATGAAAAGACGGAGCAGGCTATGTCTGCTCCGTCGGTTATTTAGTTCATGTTGTTACTATGCCGCCGTTTTCATCTCCTCAGGCATCCGGATATCGGGTTCGATATCCGGGTCCATAGGAATAATCAGCGGCTCCGGGGTGGGTTCTATAGCGGGCGTCTCGTCCGGCAGCAGCTCGGGCATCTCCGGTTCGGCATCCGGTGCCTCCTGCATCGAAACCGCCATCTCCTCGGCCTCGGCTTTTGCCTGCAAAGCGTCGATCTGTTCCTGAAGACGGGCTTTGCGACGCTCGTAGACTTTCAGATACTCTTGCTGCACCTTCTGGCTCTGCTCCGTGAAGTTCATATCCGCGAAGCGGCACATCATTCCCGTCAGGAGCGTTTCGTCCGTACAACGAAAGTCCGGAGCCGCCGAGCGGAAGTAGTCCACCAGATACGCGCGGACCAGCGCCGCCTGTTGCTTGGCCGTGATACGTCCCGCCGCGGCAAATTGCTCTCGGTCGGTCAGGTAAGAGCCCTCCTTAGGCCGGAAACCGCACTGACGGAGTTTCGAATCGCTCATCACGCGCTGCATCACGGCGTAGTAGAACATCTGCTGCTCCTCCTTCTGAAAGGGCTTGTTCGCAACCTTCACATCGAGGAAGACACGCTTCATATCGGTCGTGATATGCTCGTAGCAGATTTCCCGGTAACGACGCTCCTGTTGCAACAGCCCCTCCAGCGGCGAAGGCGGAACGACGGTGACGAAGACCTTATGCTCATCGTCCTGCCCCTCGTTTACTGTCACTTCCCGCTCCTCGTCTCCGATCTCTTCGTAGCGGATTTCAATATCGAGGTTGCCGATGACGGCGTATTTGCGCACGCGCCCTTCCGAGATGTCGAACTCCAACTGCTGCGTCTGTTCCGTAAAGCGGATCATCCGGATCTCATGCCTCTCCTGAGCCTCGGCAAAATCCACCTCTGACACGTAATTTTCGGCCTGCGGAACGTCGGGCATCTGCGGAGCTTTGTCGTAGTAACCGGCATTGTATTCCAGTTCTTCGACGTGGTAGCCCTCCTGTTCGAGTGCTTCGAGCACTGCGGCAGGCGTTTCGCCGTCTGTGGCCAGTGTCGTACGCGGATCGTCCTTGAGGAGTTTCACGGCCTTCTGTACCAAAAACTCGTTGTTCTTGCGGATCATGCACTCGCGGTTTTGACAGCCCGCGCAACCGCCCGTACATTCGTCCTTGAACAACACCTGATTGGCCGTATTGTGCTGGCAGGAAAGGCACTCCGTCTTATCGAAGTTGTAGCTTTCCAGCTTGGTCATATAACGCTCGTAGAGCCGCCGGGCGATCTCCTTGATCCGCGCCGTCTTCCACGAGTTGTAACACCCCTCGGCGAAATGATCGTTGTAGACCTCCTGCTGGATGTCGGCGGGATATTTGGCGATCTCTGTAGCGACGCCCACCGAAATCTCCTCTTTGTCGAGCATCCCGGCCAAGGCGTCGATCAGTTCGCAGAGTTTTAGACGCGAGCGGATGTAGGCTTCCGACTTGCCGAACTTGCACACCAGCGACTCGATGGTATGGCGCCCCGACTGGATGGCCTTGTTATAGGCCGCGGCCTCCTCGCGCGGTTTCACGTCCTCGCGCTGCAGGTTCTCCGTGATGGCGGCATCCTCGGCCTCGGCGTCCGACAACTCCCGGATAAGGGCCGGGATGAATTTCAGGCCCGCCATTGCAGCCGCCCAATAGCGGCGCTCGCCGTAGACGATCTCGAAGCCCTCGTCCCTCGGACGCACGCAGATAGGTTGAAGAACGCCCGACTGTTTGATGCTCTCGGCAAGTTCCAGCAGCGTATCCTCGCGGAAATTCTTGCGGGGATTGTAGGTCGAATTGACGATTTTGTTCAGATCCAGCAGCCGGACATCCGTCTCGGGATGGGCTGCCGGTTGTTCGGCAGGACTGGTTTCTGCGACAGGATTCACAGCTCCGATATCCGTTGCCTGCGGTTCGGCGGGTTTCATGTCGGGACTCCCGGCTGCAACCGGGTCTTGCGCTTGCACCGCAACGGCCTCGGAAACGGCCGGCGTCCGAACTGCGGTCTTACCGCTCTGCTTCGATTTCGAATTTGCTTTCGCAGTCTGCATAACATGTAACAGTTTTTACCGTGTGTCTCACGTGTTTTCTGCTCGCACGAATTTTATTGTTTTTATCGCGCAAGCAATGAATAATATGTTATGAGGCTTTATATCCCGAACGGATCGGTTGCCTCGGGAAGATTCATAAGCCCGCGGCGCAGGCGCAGGGGCGGAAAAATACCGCAGCCACGGCGAGGATGATTTTTCCGCCCCGGAGCCGGAGAGGGAGGCCTGGCCGACCGGCCCGGGATTATCTTTCCCGGGGCAACCGGCAGGATAGGTAATTTCCATTTATCTTTGCCGTGACAAACATCGGAAGCAGCAGCTTCGATGTCATATTGAAACCCGTCATTTCTGGGTATAATCGGATCGAAGCATCCGGCAATATCCTACATTCGGTCGGATTCATCTCCGTTTCCGGTATATATCTCCGGAAAATTTGCCGGTTCCATACGAACAGTTAATTTTGTAATAGATTCAGTTTATCGGAATGCGTAAATCGGTATTCATACTGCTAACGGTTTTCACGGCCTGCCTGCTCTGCAAGGAGTCGGAGAATATGCCGGGCACCTCTCGGAAATTCATGGATGAAACATTCCTAAACCGTGAGGAGGAGAATTTACTTGCCAGGCAATGGCAATGTGAATATATCTATTCCGATTTAAGTTTCACCAGTGTCTTGCCGGAGGCCAAAAAGACACGCTCGACCGTATCCATGTTCCGGCACGGAGCCCATAGGCGCTTGCGTGCCACGGTTTTATCAATGTGTTGCGTCACATACGGGATTTCGGGCGTCGCAGGACTCGCAGCAAGGGTACACGGAAAAGGTTTCGTGGCCGGCCTACATGCCGTAGACTATTACGTCTATCGCCTGCACCGGCTCATTATTTAGCCATATGGCAAGAAGACTCGCAAAGGCCGGGTAAAAACATGGAATGTCCGGAAAACGGGAAAGTTGTATGTCCTGTTTTCGGGGGAATAAAATGCCCGGCTGTCTCACGCTCGAAATTCGTTTTTTATACGTGTCGCCCCGATGCATATACGATAAATATCGCTCCGGACGGCTCTGTTCTTTCGGAGAATCCTAAAGATGGAAATTTACGATGTACCGATATGCTGACGCGTTCCGTTGTTCACGACGGAATTTTTTATGTTTTGAAGAGAGCTGTCGTGATCTCACACAACGGCCTGTACGGGTAGATGAAAAGTGTCTTTGGAGGGAGTTTTCGGTATTCCCATATGACGGTATAAACACTCCGGACACCGTTTCCCAACAGTATCCGGAGCTGACAAAATTGTGCTTGCGGTATTTTGCACAGGATAAAAATACGGATTCTTTTCGAAAGCAGCAAGCCGTGCCCCGGTTTTTCAGCTTCCGGCGGTTCATCCTCGAGAATTTGCGTTTCTTATATCGCCGCCCGTTTTAGCAATTTTTCCCGCGGGCCGATATTCGGTTTGTATATTTTAATAGACCGAAAATAATTATTTTGGAGTCCTGAAAAACATAATCTCCGTAAGCTGTATGGTAGAATTGGATAAAAGCCAAAAGAAAATTGCCCGAACACTCATAAGCCGGGCCTTGGAGCGTGAATGCTGTACCTTTCTGGCGAAACTCAAACGACTCCTGCAGGATGAAAAAGCGCAGTCCTGCCATGAGAAATATTTGGAAATATATAAGAGCATACAGACATTCGACAAAGATATAAGTCGTCAGTATGACGGTCTGAACGGCTCCCGCTATGCTTTGACGGTATTCAGCCTTTTCTATAACGGAATCCTTACGGAGAAGGATCTCTCGGAATTCGACGACAGAACCCGGGAAGCGTTCTTGGAGCACAGACGGCAGTGGAATCTGGAGTTGTAAGCCGGCAGCACGGACATATACCGCATATGAACCCGGCATGCAGAACCCGAAGGAGCCTCGCAGAAAAATTCTTTCGGGAATGGAATGCCGTGCACCGAGGGAACCGGCCGAAAAAAATAGCATCACAAAGCTGTTTTTGTGAAAAAATATCTATTTTTGGATCGTGTTAAACTACTAAATTCCATACGACCATGAATGAACTGGTAAAGACTATCGACGAGCTGTATGCGGCATTCAAGACCGACGCAGAGCTTCAGGCGGGAAAAAACAACAAAGCTGCGGGACTGCGCGCCCGTAAGGTGTCGCTGGAGCTTGAGAAGAAACTCAAGGAATTCCGGAAAACGTCGCTTGCGGCAGCTGCCAAATAGCTCGTTTTCATCGCATGACGCAGGGTGTTCTTTCGAAGGACACCCTTTTTTGTCCCGGCGGTTTCGGCCTTACCGGCGGAGGAAATGACGGCAGCCCTGTCGAAGATTCAGCCCCGGAGTTTCCCGTCGGTCGTCAGGGAGGGATTCAACCGCTCCCGAAGGCTCGTATTGCGTTTCAGCACGGACACGTTGCGGACGGCATAGGCCAAGGCTTTCATTGCGCCGATCAGCACGCAGATCTTTTTGGCGCGCGTAATACCCGTATAGATCAGGTTGCGCTGGAGCATCACGAAGTGGGTCATCAGCACCGGCATGACGACGATCGGATATTCCGACCCTTGGGCCTTATGGATCGTCGTGGCGTAGGCCAGCGTCAGTTCGTCGAGTTCCGTGACATCGTACTCGACCCATTTGCCGTCGAAATCGACTTTCAACGTCCTCTCCTCCGTATCCACCTCCCGGATATAACCCAGATCGCCGTTGAACACATCCTTGTCGTAGTTGTTGCGCTGCTGCATCACACGATCGCCCTGACGATAGGTATAGCCGCCGCGATTGAGGCTCGGGCCCGAAGGATTCAGTGCCTGCTGCAACAGCAGGTTCAGGTTCGCAGCGCCCACGATACGGCTGTCATTGTCGAAATATCGCACGGCCAGTGCCGCCATCTGGCAGGCCGTGCGGTCGGGTGTCAGGTATTGCGAAGCATAGACGCCCTTGCGGCGCTGCCGCTCGCACATTGCATCATACGGCCAGTTATCGCCGCCGTAGAGGAATGGCAGGTCATTGTGCTGCTGCCAATAATCGAGAATCTCCGGCAGCGTATCCGGCCAATAGAAATTGCGCCGCAGATAGTAATTCTGAAGCGCATAGCGTTTTGTGATTCTTTCAAAGATTTTCATTGGATCAGGTTTTAGGGTTACTCTTTTTTCTGCCGCGGCACCGCAATCCAGTCGGGATTCAGCGTCATACGCCAATCGGGATCGCCAGTGCGGTAAGCGAGGAGCTGGGCGGCGTAATCGTGAGCTTCACGGGAATTTTGGGCCCGATAGTGAAACATCCATTTCTGACCGCACCGGGGACATTCCCAGACGACCATCGTACCGGCAGAGGTCTCGGCAAGGCCCAGCATGCAAGGTACTACGTATAGTGCGGCGGTTCGAAATCACATTCATAACAGGTATAAATACCGCGGTTATAGCGTCCCTGCGGTGGAACGCGCAGGGACAAAGGAATATCGATCATATAAGTATATGGTTTAGGTGTTCGTATCTTCAGGCGAAGCCGCGACTCCGTCGTCTTGGCAATAGTCGAATTTCATCAGCTTTGCGACACGGGCGTACTCCTTATCGTAATACGTATCGTATTCCTTTTGATATTCCTCCTTGTAATGGGTTCCACCGTCGGGATCGTCGGGGTCATCGGCTTCGACGAATGTTTCGAAAGGTGCACCGTGTGCGTTCAGCAGCCGTCCGACGGCCAGATCGCAGGCAATATCCATAATCGACGCGTTGATCGCGTCCTTATGGTTACGGTAATATTCGTGTAAATTCATGGTTTCGTTCATTAAAATGTTCTTGGTTTGAGTTATTGTATTTCTGCGGACATCAGGTCGGGGTCCGCAATGCAGATCGGGTTTGTTCCGGGTATTCATTGGGCAGACTCTTTCCGGATTCGGATTTGCTCCTCTGCGAATTGTCTGTTCCACCACGCCTCGCAGGCATCGACAAGCATTTGATACTTCTCTTCGGAAGGTTGTCCGTGATGCAGTTTCCGTCTGCGGCCGAGTAAATCATAACCGTAGGATCTCCATTATTGTTTTCTATATCCAGTGGATATTCCGTTCCGGGAATCTGATAAGCAGCATCTTCCTGATAGGTCGGATCATTTGACAGTTCATCGAGTTGACCGTCAGCACATAGATCCTTGATCTTCTGGACTGCCGTTTCGAGATTCTCGGCTTCAAAACTGAAATACCGGCAATCTATGACAGTAATTTTTTGATTCCGATAAAATTCATAGCGTTTCATTGCGCGATTATTTGAGGTTAATACTTCGATACTTCCAGTCCTTTTTTCGTCATGCTCATCGAGAAGCCCGCCTCATGGAGCTGTTTCAGTACCGAAGCGTTGCTCTCATGGATAAGAAGCGGATAGACTTGGGAGTAGTTGTCGGCGATCGGTGTGTTGAACGACACCGTGATCCGGTTGTTCCGGGTGATGATTTCCAGCGCACGCCGGAAATCGGATTCCTGCATCTTCATTTGAATGTGTCTTTAACGTTTTTTGAATACGGGACGTAGTTCGCACGGAAAAACTTCGGCTTCCGAAGCCGAAGAACAAATCCGGATGATGTCATCGTCAGAGGGTTCCTCCACGTCGTCATTACCCGAACATACGGTATAATATCCCGACGTTTCATCGGCAGGATCACGCCAGAAGACCCGTTGCCCGGGGTGAAAGACCTGCACGCGCGGCAGCTTCTCCCCGTCGAGGGTCTCCGGAAGAGCGATTACTTCCCGAACTGCAAGCCGGGGATGTTTGTCGAAAAGCCAGTCTACCTCGGATTCTTCGCCGAGAGTCGTTCGGATCGTGTTCAGAACCGTTCCGCATTGTTCGGAAACAAGACGTGCGGCCTCCTTGCCGGAAGCCGCACGCAGGGTAAAACAGCCGTTGAAGGTATAGCTGACCTTCAGTTTGAATTTTCGTCGCATAGTATTTAAGAGTTATTGTTTTCAGACCATTCGTCAAAAGCCGTCGCGTCATAGATGCCGTACCGGCGTATTTCAGCGTACGCCTGTCCTTCCCGGAGCAGGGGCTGCCGGGAGACGAACGTTCCGGAGAAGTTTGCCAAAGCCAGCGGAACGAGCCACTGGAAATCGCTGCCCCGACCGCCCATGACCTCGCACGAATGAAAATCGGCGGGAAGGGTTTCGGAATCGAGGCGACACATAGTGAAAAGAGCAGAGATGCCGTTGATCTCGGCCTCGCGGAAATCCCTGATATCCGCGAAAGGAATGGATGATTCGTATGCCATGATATGGAAATGACGCCGCCCGCTCGTTGCGGAGCAGGCGGCAGGTTATTAAAGAAAGATTCGGTACCACGCCCCGAGCAGATAGACATTACCTTCCACATAGAGCGAGTATAAGTCCGTAGAGACAATCCGCAGGAACAGAGTCCTGTCGCCGCGCAGTTTCCCGATCTGGCGCCGGAACGCCTCGGCGGGAAAGGGTTTGCGCGAGATGAACCGTCCGCGGATCTCTGCCTCCGAGGGGAGGTATTCGTACAAGCGGTAATTGAGCGCCAGCCAGCGAAGGATTTTACGGCGGGTTTTCGCATCGTCCGTCCGCAGTGTGAAACGGTTGAAACAAAGATTGTTCATCGTAAATCGGAGTTAGTTCAGTGACAAGGCCTGACAGAAATAGTCCGTATAATCGAAGTCCAGTCCCAGCCCAGAACAGGCCGTTTCAAGATCGCCGTAGCACAGAGCCCCGGCATCCCGCAGTTCCCGCAGGTTGCGAAGTTCCGCGGCCAAATATTCCTCGGCGCGACGTTCGCCGCAGCGGCACGCAGTGCAGATATTTTCGATAATAATGTTTCGTTCCATAGTCGTTTAAGGTTTAGGTGTGAATTTATTGTCGGAGAGTGCAAGGAAATCGTCGAGCGTGCGGCACCGATAGTCCAAAGAGATCTTTTCGCTGTAATCCGTCTGCCGGATATCGAAAGTATAGGTCAGGCCGTTACGAATGATCTGGCCGTGACTTTTGTCATGAACCCAAACCACATCGGACAGAGCCTCCAACCGGTTGCGGTACCCGATTATTTTGCGTTCGTTCTCCGCATCGATCCGTTCGAGATTCCGGAAACCCTGCGTGAGGTATTCCACCCAGTCGTCGATCTTCTTTTTGGTGAAGACCCCGATACGGTTCGGAGCGGTTTGTTTGTCGAAAGCCTTGCCGTAGGAGTAGTTGTCCGCATATCGGAAGAACGACCAATCGAATCGGAGGTCGTAATAGGGTTTTGGATAGAAATATTGGCGGACGAGAAACAGGATGTCGTTTCTTCGGAAACCGGTGCACGCCTCCTCGAAATAGTTTTTCAGGCTGTCCTCGGCATGTGTAACACGGTAGAACAAGGCTGCCTCCGGAACGAACTCCTGCACTGTTTCCAATACGGCCGATGCGCTTCGAATAGCCCGCTCTATGTTATCCTCGGCATTGGCGAGCAGCAGCTCGTCGAAGGTCGACTGATCGATCCACTTTCTCATCGCTGAGCAACCTGCCTGCGGCAGGATTCCGTTTCCCGCAGGTAATCGTTCAACGCAGGCACAAGGATCGTACACTCGGCATCGGGCTTTCCGAGAAAACATTTCACCTTTACCGATGCCTCCACGCCGTCCCGGGCGTAGGTCTTGAAGCGGTAGTCGTAACCCGCCACCGCAATCTCGAATTTTTGATGTTTCATCTTCAAATGGATTTTGATTTGACATACGGCCGGCAGATCCCCGCTATGAAAGTGAGAAGCCGGCTTCGGGGCGGGATTATCAGCGACGGCACGGACAAGGCAAATTTTTGAGGGGCGATACGACCCGAAGGGTGGAGATCGTGCGAAAAAGCCGAAAAGGGCGTAAGCCCCTGACGCTATCTTGCCCCGAGGCCGGCGTTCACAAAGGGATTTTTAATTATTATTCGTGCTGTCTCAAAACAAAAAGAGACTGCTGCGGATGCAGTCAGTCCCTTTCAGCACGAACGGATCAGCGCACCTCGAACTGCGGTATCCGGGAGAGGGTCTTCCGCAGCTTCCGGCGGTAGAAAAGTTCAGTAAGCGCAAGCAACTCGTAGGCATCGTACAGCATCTGTCCGTTGACGGCACGGGCGCGGATCATCCGCTTTTTACGGCATTGTTCGAGCTGGTGGCAATCCATACCCAGCACCTCGCAGACCTTGCGGGCCGAGAGGAACATCGGGCGGTCACTGTGGCTCAACAGGTGTTCGAAAAGCAGTGTGGATTGTGTCAGCATGAAATGCGTGCGGAGCAGTTTCTCCAAAGCTCCGGACTCCACCAAATAATACTTGTCAGGCATAGGGTTATGAATTAAAGGTTCCTGATCCGGTTTTTAAGTTCTTTTCGCTGCCGGCACTCCGTGTCGATCCGCTCGACAAAACGGTTTATCTCGGCAGCGGAGAACATAAGACGGCGCCCGAAGTGGAACCCGGTGAGCTGACCGCTGACGTAGTAACGGCGCAACTGACGGTCGCTGATCTTCAGCAGGTCGCAGACCTCGCTCACTTCAAGGATCGGCGTACCGCAAAGCATATTCCGGTGACGTTTCATATAGGCGATATCTTCGCGGATCTCTCGGACGATTTCCAAAATCTCATCGAGTCGTTCCATAATCGGGTTGCAGTAGGTTTTCGCCGCAAAGATGCAATGACCGAATGATGAGTTTATACAAGTATGTAAATACATAATATATTTATTCCAATCAGCAGTTGAACTGCTGTGATTTATAAGTTTAACTGAGGTCATTTAA
>OLXD01000459.1_pt1 | contig 19740 bp, 16 predicted proteins | sample 1673881 | NCBI WGS metagenome assembly OLXD01 (sample SAMEA103958131, study PRJEB25191) | human gut metagenome
CAATGCCGGATCAATCGCGGTATTCTTCCAGCTTGAAGCACTCGAATACGTCACCCTCTTTGACGTCGGAGAACTTCTGCAGGGTGATGCCGCATTCATAGCCTTCGGCCACTTCCTTGGCGTCATCCTTGAAGCGCTTCAGGGATGCAATGGCATCCTCGCAGATGACGATACCGTCACGCACCAGGCGCAGCTGGGCATCGCGGGTGATCTTGCCGGAAGTAACACGGCAGCCGGAAACAGTGCCAACGCTGGAAATCTTGTAGACCTGGCGAACCTGTGCTTCGCCCAAGGCGACTTCGCGCACCTTGGGGGCCAGCATGCCCTTCATAGCGTCGGAGACATCGTTGATGGCATCGTAAATGACGCGGTACATACGCATTTCAACACCGGCCTGCTCGGCTTCGGCCTTGGCAACAGCATCCGGACGGACATTAAAGCCGATGATGATGGCGTTGGAAGCATCGGCCAGAGAAACATCGGACTTGGAAATCGCACCAACACCGGCATGGATGACGCGCACGCGCACTTCGTCGTTGCTGAGCTTTTCCAGGCTCTGTTTCACAGCTTCGGCGCTGCCCTGAACGTCAGCCTTGACAACAATGGGCAGTTCCTTCATATCGTTCTGGGCCATCTGGTCAAACAGGTTATCCAGGGTGACCTTGGTGTAAGCAGCAAACTGCTTTTCCTTGGCTTCGGTGGTACGCTTGTCAGCCAGTTCACGGGCCAGGCGTTCATCCTCAACAGCCTCGAAGATATCGCCGGCGGTGGGCACTTCAGTCAGGCCGGTGATCTCCACAGGGGTGGAAGGACCGGCGGATTCGATCTCAACGCCCTTATCGTTGCGCATGGTACGCACACGGCCAACGGCGGTACCGGCAATCAGACAGTCGCCCTTGTGCAGGGTGCCGTTCTGAACCAGCAGGGTAGCAATGGTGCCCTGGCCCTTATCCAGGCGGGCTTCCACAACGGCACCCTTGGCGCGGCGGTTGGGGTTGGCTTTCAGCTCCATGACCTCTGCTTCCAGAACAATGCGTTCCAGCAGGTCCTGGATGCCTGCGCCAGTAGCGGCAGACACGGGGATGCAGGCAGTTTCGCCGCCCCAGTCTTCGGGCACGATCTCGTACTTGGTCAGCTGTTCCTTCACGCGCTCCGGGTTAGCGGTCGGCTTATCCATCTTGTTGATGGCAACGATCAACTTGACATTGGCAGCCTTAGCGTGGTTGATGGACTCGATGGTCTGGGGCATGATGCCGTCATCGGCAGCAACGACCAGAACCGCGATATCGGTCATATCCGCGCCGCGGGCACGCATGGCGGTAAAGGCTTCGTGGCCCGGCGTATCCAGGAAGGTAACGGGGCTGCCGTTGACATTGACCTGGTAAGCGCCGATGGCCTGGGTAATGCCGCCGGCTTCGCCTGCGGTGACATTGGTGGAACGGATGCGGTCCAGGATGGAAGTTTTGCCGTGGTCAACGTGGCCCATAACAACAACGACCGGCGGACGTTCGACCAGCTGATCGGCGCTGTCCTCTTCCTGGGTGAACAGGCGCTCTTCGATAGAAACATGAACTTCATGCTCCACCTTTGCGTGGAATTCCTCTGCGATCAGGGCGGCGGAATCAAAATCGATCACATCGGAAGCAGCGTGCATTTCGCCCATCTGCATGAACTTGGCAACAACCTTGGCCACGTTCTGCTTCAGGCGGGTAGCCAGCTCGCCAACGGTGATCTCATCGGGGATGGAGATCTTGAGCTGGGCGTTGCGGGCCTTTTCCAGCTGGATGCGCTGCAGACGCTCGAACTCAGTCTCGCGCTTGCCCTTCTGGAACTGCTGGCGCTGACGCTGACCGCGCTGGGTGAACTTCTGCTTGTTGCCCTGCGGGGTGGGCTTGCGGCGGTTCTCGGTGTTCTTGGTGGAGGCCAGATCATCGTAGCGGGCGTCGAAGCGGTCCACGTTCATATCCACAGTGCGGGTATCCACGGTGACCTGATTGTCCTCGCGGCGGACAGAAACTGCCTGTGCGGGGGCTGCGGTAGCCTTTGCGCCGGTCTCACGTGCCAGTTCGCTGAAGGAAACGGTCTTTTCCTCGCGCTTCTTATGCTGCTCGGGCTTCTTGTCGCCGTGCTTGCCGTTATTGTTATTATTATTGTTTACCTTGGGCTGCTCGGCCTTTGCGGCGGGCTGCTGGGGCTTTTTGTCAGCCTTGGGAGCCTCGGGCTTCTTTTCAGCCTTCTTCTCGGCCTTCTTCTCAGCCTTGGGCTCCTCCTTGGGAGCCTTGGCGCTGTTCAAAAACTCGTCCAGATTTGCCACGCTGTTGTCCTTGCTGAACTTTTCCAGCAGGTAGTTCAGCTCGTTCTCCTCCAGATTGGAGCTGTTCTTCTTGCCGGTGCTGCCCATAGCGGCCAGTTCGTCCAGCACCTTCTTTGCAGAAAGGTTCAGATCCTTTGCAAAGTCACTCACTTTATATTTTACGATCATTCGCTCATATCCTCCTCATTTTTGATTGCTCCGCAGTCCGACAGGCGGTCGAAGCAGAGCTTTGCGAGGTTGCGGTCGGTCACCGCGTAAACAGCCACGGGCTTGTGGCTGATATCGGCCAGCTTATCCTGTGTCAGCGGCATGGTGAACACGTCCACCAAGTCCCCCACAGCGTAGTTCAAACGCTGCAAGGTCTTGGGGCTGATGTCCGATGCGGTCATCACCAGCCATGCCTTGCTTTTGACGCAGGCTTCCTCCACGGCATCAAAGCCCATGGTCAGCGCACCGGCCTTGCGGCACAGGCTCACGGCCTGATACAGCGCCTCCTCCGGGGGCAGCTTGGGTTTTGCGGGGGCGTTATTCTTTTTTGCCATCGGCTGCGGCCTCCTTTGCGGCTGCGGCCAGCTGTACAGCCAGCGCGTCGTATACCTCGGCGGGAACCGGCTGCTCAAAGCAGCGTTCCAGCGCCTTTTTCTTTTTTGCCTTGGTCAGACAGTCCGGGTCCGGGCAGAGATATGCGCCGCGTCCCGGCTTTTTGCCTACCAGATCAATGCTGATCTCCCCGCTGGGTGCGCGCACCACGCGCACCAGCTCCTTTTTGGGGCGGCTGGTCATGCAGCCGATGCACTGGCGGGCAGGGATCTTTTTTTGTGCCATCCGGTTTCCCTCCTTCGGCAGATGGTGCCGGGCTTATTCAGCGTCTGTTGCGTCCTTCTTGGGCTCCTCGTCCTCGCCGTAGTAGCCGCTCTCGGGACGGATATCAATGTTGTAGCCGGTCAGGCGTGCGCACAGGCGGGCGTTCTGACCCTTGTTGCCAATGGCAAGGCTCAGCTGCTGGTCGGGCACGGTGACGCGGCAGGAGCGGGTCTCTCCGGGCAGCAGTTCCACCTTGACCACCTTGGCGGGGCTCAGGGCTGCGGAGATGAACTCCGAGATATCCTCGCTCCACTTGACGATATCGATCTTCTCGCCGCCCAGCTTTTCCACAACAGCGGCCACGCGGGCGCCGTGCTCGCCGATGCAGGCGGAAACAGGGTTGACGTTGGGGTCCTTGGACCAGACAGCCATCTTGGTGCGGGCACCGGCCTCGCGGCTGATGGCCTTTACCTCCACAGTGCCGTCAAAGATCTCGGGCACTTCCAGCTCAAACAGGCGCTTGACAAGGCCGGGATGGGTGCGGCTGATCATCACGCGGGGGCCGCGCTCGGTGCTGACCACGTCCACGATGTAGACCTGCAGGGTCTCGCCCTCGGTGTACACCTCGCCGGGCACCTGCTCGTTGCGGGGCAGGATGGCCTCGCCGCCCTTGCCCAGGTCGAGGGCAACGATGCCCTTCTCGGGGTCAACGCGGGTGACGGTAGCCTGCACGATGTCGTGGGCGCGGGACTGGATCTCGCTCAGCTGCTGGCTGCGCTCGGCCTCGCGGATGCCCTGACGGATGACGTGCTTTGCGGTCTGGGCGGCAATACGGCCAAAATCGCGGGTCTTGAGCGGGGTGATGATGCGGTCGCCCACCTCGTAGCTGCTGCGGATCTTGCGTGCCTCGGTCACACCGATCTCGGCGTGCTCGTCGTACCAGTCCTCGTCTGCCACGATATCCTGGATCAGTGCCACGTCAAAGCGGCCGGTGTCGGGGTCGATATCCACCCGGATGTGATCCTCCTCGACCTCATAGTTCTTCTTGACGGCAATGATGATAGCCGCCTTGATCTTTTCGATCAGGTATTCTGCGGTGATGCCGCGCTCATGCTCCAGCATGGAGAGCGCTTCAAAAAAGTCCTTATTCGCTGCTGTCATTTTTCGGGTTCCTCCTATATATTTTGTTCTCTTTTCTCCATCAGAGACGGTTCTTCTCAGTTGAACAAATCCTCGTCGTCGCACAGCTGCACGCCGGAGGCTGCATTCACCTCAAAGGTCACGGGGCCGTTCTCGGTTTCCAGCGTCACGGTGCTGCCCTCGCGGCCGGTCAGGATGCCGGACAGCTCCCGCACGCCGTCAGCGTTGGGGCGGATGAGCTTTGCCCGCACTTTCTGGCCCTTGAGCGCCTCGTAGTGCTCCGGGCGGGTCAGCTTGCGGCCAAGGCCGGGGCTGCCCACTTCCAGATAATAGCTCTGGTCGATGGGGTCTGCCTCATCCAGAATGGGATCCAGTGCGTGGGACACCTCTGCACAGGTGTCGGTATCCATGGTGCCGTCCCGGTCGATGAGGATGCGAAGATACCAGTCCGGCCCTTCCTTCTCAAAGACCACATCCCACAGGCGCAGGCCCATGCCCTCCACGACGGGGCGGACAAGCGCTTCGACTCTCTGGGCGGTGTTGCCGCCAGACTGCTTCGCCATAAAAAACCTCCAAACAAACAAGAAACGCGGACCTTGCGGCCCACGTTTCAGGTTAAACTATATCGTACTACTAGAATATATCATACTCTTGCGATTTATGCAAGCATTTTCGCAATTTTTTTGCCGTTGCGCACTCTTTGGGGCTTTTTACAGCACCCAGACGCCGTTTTCAAACAGCGGCACGGTGCGGCCGTCGCGGCATTTACCGGTGATGCGGCTGTCCTCTGCACCGATCATCACGTCCTCGTGCAGGGAGGAGTGGTTCATGCCGCGGGCTGCCAGCTCCTCCTTGGAAAGGCCGGTGCCGCCCACGGTGGTGCCGGGGTAGCTGTCGCCAAAGGCGATGTGGCAGGCAGCGTTCTCGTCAAACAGGGTGTTGTAGAACAGCTTGCCGCTGCGGTTGATGGGGCTGGAGGCGGGCACCAGTGCCACCTCACCGATGTGGCGTGCGCCCTCGTCGGTGTCCAGCAGCTGACCCAGCAGATCTGCGCCCTCGTCGGCGCCGTGCTCCACCACCTTGCCATCCTTGAAGGTAACGTGGAAATTCTTGATGAGCTGACCGTTAAAGACGTAGGGCTTTGTGCCGTAAACGATGCCGTCCACCTTATCCTTATGGGGCGCGGTGAACACCTCCTCGGTGGGGATGTTGGGCAGGAAGGGCACACCCTTCTCGTTTTTGCTGCCGGCGCTCTCCCACACCGCCTGTTCCGCCAGACCCACGGTCAGGTCGGTGCCGTTGGCGCTTTCAAAATGCACGCTTTCCAGATCCAGGGCGTTCATCTTTGCACCCAGCTCGTTCAGGCGGTCCAGATGCTTCTGCCACTCCCCTACCGGATCGCCGCCGGTCACACGGCAGGTATCAAAGATCAGCTTCCACTGTGCTTCAATGGCGGCGGCGGTGTCCAGCTCCGGGAACATCTTCTTTGCCCACGGCTCTGCGGGCAGGGCGGCGATGGACCACTGCACCCGGTCGTTCATGGTGTACTCCCGCCACGGCTGCATAAAGCTGCGGTTCGCGCTGTTCACCCGGCTGATCTTGGCACCGTCCAGCCCGGCAAACAGTTCCGGGTCGTCCGCGATGAGGTGCAGCACGCACACACTGCCCTCGCTCTCGGCGTAGTCCAGATAGCGGCGCAGCTGCCAGCCCTTGTGGTCGGTCAGGGCCTCCTCGCTGCCCAGCTCCATGCGGATGCGGGTAACGGCGTCATCCTGCCAGTTCACCTGCACGTCCCGCGCACCGGCCTCGTAGGCGCTGCGCACGCACAGCCGTGCCAGCGGCGCACCCTCCAGCGGGCAGTTGATGATCAGGGTCTGCCCCGGCTGCGGGTTCACACCCACCCGGACGATAAAATCTGCATACTTTTGCAGCAGTTCGTTAAAGTTTTCCACGTTAGAACCTCCTGTGGTGCATAGCCACCGTTGTTTTTTCTCAGTATACCGCGTTCCGGCGTTTCTGTCCACTATGGGCAGAGCTGCCGCTCACCCTTCTGATTTAAAAAAGGCGCGGGTCAGCTGCACCACCGTACCGGAAAGCAGCAGCAATGCAATGAGGTTGGGGATGCTCATCAGGCCGTTGAAGGTGTCGGCGATGCTCCACAGCAGACCAAGATCCATGGTAGCGCCCAGAATGGCTACCAGAGCATACACCACAAAGAAGGGGCGCGCCACTTTGTTGCTCTTGCACAGGAACACCAGAAAGCGGGAGCCGTACAGACCCCAGCCGATGATGGTGGAAAAGGCAAAGCAGCACAGCGCCACGGCGGTAAAAATGGAAGCCCAGCCGCCGTAGGTGGTGGTAAAGCCGGAGATGGTCAGCTCAGCACCCGCAGCTGCGCCGTAGCCGACCGGGGTGCCGCTGCACAGGATGACCAGCGCGGTCAGGGTGCAGATGACGATGGTATCGGCAAACACCTCAAAAATGCCGAACATGCCCTGCTTGACCGGCTTTTTGGTGTCGGCGCAGGCATGGGCGATAGAGCCGGTGCCAAGACCGGCCTCGTTGGAAAAGATGCCGCGGGAAACGCCCTTTTGCATACTGACGAACAAACTGCCGATGGTGCCGCCGGTAAAAGCAGCAGGGTTGAACGCACCCGCTACGATGGATTCCAGCACATAGGGCAGGCGGGAGAAGTTGAGCACCACCACGCCCACCGACAGCACAATGTAGAATAGCGCCATAAAGGGCACCAGCTTCTCGCTTACGCTGCCAATGCGCTTGATGCCGCCCAGCAGCACCAGCGCCACCAGCACCGCCACAAGGATGCCCACGATGAGGTTGAGGGTGGGCAGAAAGCTGCCGCCCACCAGCCCGTATTCCAGCAGAGCGGTATCCACTGCTGCCACGATAGTATTCACCTGCGTTGCGTTGCCGGTGCCGAACACGGTCAGCACGCCGAACAGTGCGTACAGCACGGCCAGAAACTGCCAGCGGTGGCCAAGGCCGTTCTTAATATAGTACATCGGGCCGCCCACCCACTCGCCGGTGTCGCTGCGCTCCCGGAAATGCACGGCCAGCGTCACCTCGGCAAACTTGGTGCACATCCCCAGCAGCGCAGAGCACCACATCCAGAACACGGCACCCGGGCCGCCGATGGCAATAGCACCCGCCACACCAGCAATGTTGCCGGTGCCCACTGTGCCCGCCAGCGCGGTGCACACCGCCTGAAAAGGGGTCATGGCACCGTCCGAAGCATCCCGCTTGCGGAACATCCGGCCCACGGTGGTGCGGATGGCGTAGGGGAATTTGCGGATCTGCAAAAAGCCCGTGCGGACACTGAGCAGCAGCCCCACGCCAATGATGCATACCATGGCGGGGATGCCCCAGATAAAGCTGTTCACCGCCTGATTGACGGCGGCAATGGTCTCGATCATATACTTCCACATCCTCTGTAATATCTTGCGCACTGACAGTTTTTGTCAAAACACGAAAATTATTTTACCGTACTTTTCCCGTAGTGTCAATGAAAAATAGGGACGTTATGAAACGCCCCTATCAGAAATTCTTATTTTTTATGTGTGACCGCCCGGCGGTAGACGATACCGGAGACCACCGCCGCCAGCACCTCGGTAAGCCAGAAGGCGTGCCATGCGCCGTCTGCGCCCAGCCAGTTACACAGCAGTGCAGCCAGCGGCATGATGAAAACGACGTACCGGCACAGGGCGATGACCAGCGATTCTGCGCCCTTGCCCAGCCCCTCCAGTGCACCGGAGGCGGTGGTGGAGACTGCCGAGATGACAAAGCCGATGCTGATGATGCGCAGCGCGGTCTGCCCGGCGGCGATGGTTTCGGGGTTCTGGGTGAACAGTCCCATCAGCTGCCCGGAAGCAACCTGACAGATCACCGTGCCCGCCGCCATGATGGCAGCGCTCATGAGCAGGGTCAGCTGGAACAGCTTTTTCACCCGGGCGTACTCCCGCGCACCGTAGTTATAGCCGATAAGGGGACGCATGCCCTGCACGAAGCCGTTGGCAGGCAGGTACAAAAAGGTCTGCAATTTATAATAGATGCCCAGCACCACCACATAGCTCTGAGAAAAGGCCGCCAGCAATCCGTTAAGGAAGGTGACCAGCAGCGAGGGCAGCGCCAGATTCAGGATGGCCGGAACGCCGATGGCGTACAGTCTGCCATCCAGCACTGCATCCGGGCGCAGACAGCTGCGGCGCAGCCGCACCGGCAGCTCGGTACGCAGGTAGACTACAAGGTAGACCACCACGCTGAGCACCTGACCGATGCCGGTAGCCAGTGCCGCGCCTGCAATGCCCATGGCAGGCACCGGCCCAAGCCCGAAGATGAGCACCGGGTCCAGCAAAATATTGCACACGCAGCCGGTGATGAGCGCGACCATGGACACCTTCATGCGGCCCACCGCCTGAAAGATCTTTTCAAAGGCCAGCGAGACCATGTTCACGACCAAAAACAGGAACACAATGGTAGAGTAGGTGATGCCGGCGGCGATCAGCGCCTCGTCCTGCGTAAAGCGGCGCAGAAAGCCGGGCATGATGGCGATGCTGACCACCATCATCACCACGCCGTGCACAAGGCTGAGCACAAAGCCGTGGGTTGCGGCCGTCTCGGCCTTTTCGCGGTCGCCCGCGCCCAGATACAGCGCGATCATGGCGTTGATACCAATGCCAAAGCCGATGGCAATGGCGTTGGAAAAGTTCTGGATAGGGAACACCAGACTTAAAGCGGTCATGGCGTCCTCGCTGATGCGCGCCACAAACAGGCTATCCACGATGTTGTAGAGGCTGTTCACCAGCATGGAGACCACGTTGGGCAGCGCCATCGAGAGCAGCAGCGGCAGCACCGGCTTCTCCTTCATAAAAGTTTCGTTCATTGAAAAAATTCACCTGCTATCTGTAAAAGTTCAAAGCGTGGAAGGCGCAGCACCGGCCTGCAGCCGGTTTCCGGCGCACAAAAAAGCCACACAATGGCCCTTGTGAGGTCATTGTGTGGCGAAAAGTAGCAATGTTGCTGTAAAAATCCACACGGTTTTTATGATCGCGGCAGCTGTCCGCGATATGCAGCCTGCGCATTTGCGGGCTGCAACTCCAGCAGAATACCACATCCTCAGCGGCGTGTCAAGGGGTTTTGGTACAAAAGTATGACTTTTGTAATCACTTGACCATTTTTACAGCAGGCGCTACAATAAGGCAAACCGGCTCTGAGGGAGGGCATTATACATGAAATGGATGATCGCATCAGACCTGCACGGCTCCTATTATTATGCGCAGCAGCTGCAGCAGGCCTTTGAACGGGAGCAGGCCGACCGCCTGCTGTTTCTGGGAGACCTGCTCTACCACGGCCCCCGCAACGACCTGCCCCGGGATTACGCCCCCAAAAAGGTGATTCCGCTGCTGAACAGCCTTGCGCCCAAGCTGCTGTGCGTGCGGGGCAACTGCGATGCCGAAGTGGACCAGATGGTACTCACCTTCCCGGTGCTGGCAGATTATGCCGTGCTGCCGGTGGGGCAGCGGCTGGTCTACGTTACCCACGGCCATGTGTTCAACCTGAACCATCTGCCGCCCCTTGCCCCGGGGGACATTCTGCTCCACGGCCACACCCATGTGCCCGCATGGACAAACTTCGGGCAGGGGAACCTTTACCTGAACCCCGGCTCTGTAAGCCTGCCCAAGGAAAGCACCGCCCACAGCTACATGACCTTGGAGGGAAGCACCGCCTGTTGGAAGACCATGGAGGGCGTGTGCTACCACCAGCTGCAGTTGTGATAATGTTGTGATATTCCAGTTTTTCCCGGCAAAAGCTGGAAAATGCCCTTGACGAAATGCCTGAAATGCTGTAAACTAAGTACAACCTTTAAAAATAGAGGGAGCTGTAAGCTTTGTACTGAACGCAGGCGGTGCAAAGTGTAGCAGTAAACCCCATAAGGCATCATAAAAAGACACCGGAGGCTTTGCATCAGCTTCCGGTGTTTTTTTGTGCGCCGCCGGGCTATCTTTTGCAGCGCGGTCATGCTACAATAGAAAGAAAACGTGAATTGCAGGAGGAATTATGGATTTTTACGGAACCATCGGCCCTGCCTGTGCCGATGTAAAGCTTTTGCAGCAGATGGTGGAAGCCGGTATGACCGGCATCCGCATGAATCTTTCTCACGGGCCGCTGGCAGCGCACAAGGACTGGCTGGTGATGCTGCATAAAGCCGGGGTCAAAAAGCTGCTCATTGATTTGCAGGGGCCGGAATTGCGCATCGGCCGTCTGCCACAGCCGCTGTCCCTGACCGCCGGGCAGACCGTGCGTCTGGGCGCGCAGGGCATCCCCTGCCCTGCCGCGCTGGTGCACAGCGTGCAGCCCGGGCAGGAGCTGCTGCTGGATGACGGCAAGCTGCTGGCTCGTGTGGACGTCGCAGAGCCGGAAGCGCTCGTGTGCACCGTAGTGCGGGGTGGGGTGCTGCAAAGCCGCAAAAGTCTGGCAGCACCGGGGGCGGATATCCAGATGCCCACCCTGACCACCGAGGACAAGGAGAACCTTGCCATCGCCGCCGATTGCGGCGTTACCGGGGTCATGCTGCCCTTTGTGCGCGGCGCTGCGGATATCCGCAACCTGCGGCAGGCGCTGGCAGAGGCCGGTGCACCCGGGCTGAAGATTCTTGCCAAAATTGAAAACCTTGCGGGCGTACAGGCGCTGCCGGACTTTTTGCCGCTGGTGGACGAGGTGGTCATTGCCCGGGGCGACCTTGGCAACGCGATGCCCCTGTGGGAGCTGCCCCGCTGCCAGAAGCAGCTCTCGGCTGCCTGCCGGGCAGCCGGGGTGCCCTTTATGGTGGTGACCCAGATGCTGGACAGCATGCACACCCGGGCTGTACCCACCCGCGCCGAGGTGAGCGACATCTACAACGCCGTACTGGACGGCGCATCCAGCCTGATGCTCACCGGCGAGACCGCCGCCGGGCAGTATCCGGTGCAGGCCATGGAGTATCTGGTGCGCACCGCCCGCACGGCGATGTGACAGGGGCTGATTCAGAATGCCCTCTGCTGCGCTTTGGGCATTTTTAGCGGAAAGACTATTTATATTTGCCAATCGGGAAAATCTGCGGATTTTCCCGATTGGCCTTTTCACGGAAGGGTCTTAGCGGAAGATATTTTTCCGCAAAAAACGGCAAAGGGATAGCATCTTTTGTCTGCTTCCTGTATAATACAGGTAAAATCTACAGGTAAAATCAACTGAAGTCAGAAAGGTTTATCGTTTATGGGCATCGTAGTCATCGGAGCTGTTTTTGTGGATATCAAGGGCTATCCCCTTTCCACCTATATCCCCGGCGGGCGCAACGCCGGACGCATCGAGCAGGTACACGGCGGTGTGAGCCGCAACGTGGTGGAGGATATCGCCAACGTGGAGCTGCGCCCCACCTTTGTGGGTCTGGTGGATGACACCGGCATGGGACAGGATGTCATCGACAAGCTGGCAAGGCACAAGGTCAACACCCGCTTTATCCAGAAAAAGCCGGACGGCATGGGCACATGGCTGGCCATTTTTGACAACGACGGCGATGTGCACGCCGCCATCTCCAAGCGACCGGACACCACCCCGCTGACCGGCCTGCTGCAGGAGCAGGGCGATGAGATCTTTGCAGACTGCGATTCCATTGCACTGGAGCTGGACCTCGAAAAAGAAACGGTGAAGCAGACCCTGCGCTACGCTAAAAAGTACGGCAAAAAGGTGTTTGCCGCAGTCTCCAACATGAGCATCGCCATGGAGCGGCGGGATTTTTTGCAGCAGATCGATTGCTTCGTCTGCAATCAGCAGGAGGCCGGGCTGCTGTTCTCGGACGACTACGACCACCTCTCCCCGGACGAGATGTGCCGGGTGCTCACGGGCAACGTGCGCAGCGCCAACATTCCCAGCATGGTGGTGACCATGGGCGGGCAGGGCGCGGTATACGCCTGTGCGGACGGCAGTTGCGGCATCGTACCCGCCAAAAAGGTGGACGTTATGGACACCACCGGCGCGGGGGACGCCTTCTTTGCCGGCACGGTCATCGGCCTGACCTACGGCAAAACGCTGGCAGACGCCTGCGAGATCGGCAGCCGTCTTGCTGCTTCGGTCATCTGCATCACCGAGAACGTCTGTCCCCGCTTCCGCCCGCAGGAGTTCGGGTTGGATGTGCCGGTGGTGGACTGACGATTTAAACGGTTGAATTTTTGCGCAAAACCGCATTTTCCCCCTTGACAGAAGCGGCAGTTTCTGGTATCAATAAAAAAGATAAAGGGGAGTAAAGGGCAGCCCGCCGGTCAAGGCTTTTTCCGGCAGGCCGCTGCATGGCAGCGTCATCACGGCAGCAATGCCCGATGTCATGTGTTCGCTTGAGACTTTTGTCACAGATCTTACGCTGTGGCAAGGGTCTCTTTTTTCTTGCCGCAGCATCAAAACAAAAGGAGGCAGAAAAACAATATGAATTTCTGGAACACATTCGCCGCGCTCTTTTCAAACTTCGGGGCGCTGACATGGCAGATGGTGGTCATGTGGGGCATCGGTGCCCTGCTCATTTACCTTGCCATCGTCAAAAAGATGGAGCCCAGTCTGCTGCTGCCCATGGGGTTCGGTGCCATTCTGGTCAATCTTCCCGCATCCGGTGCCATCACGCAGGGAGACACCGTTGGCCCCATCTCTGCCCTGTTCGAGGCAGGGATGTCCAACGAGCTGTTCCCGCTGCTGCTGTTCATCGGCATCGGTGCCATGATCGATTTTGGCCCGCTGCTGGAAAAGCCGTGGCTCATGCTGTTTGGCGCAGCGGCACAGTTCGGCATCTTTTTCACCCTGTTTCTGGCCGGGTTCTTCTTTGATATGAAGGACGCCGCGTCCATTGCGGTCATCGGCGCAGCGGACGGCCCCACCGCCATTTTTGTGGCAAACACCCTGAAATCCCAGTATCTGGGCGCTATTATGGTGGCAGCTTACAGCTACATGGCGCTGGTGCCCATCGTGCAGCCGCCGGTCATCCGTCTGCTGACCACCCAGAAGGAACGCCGCATCCGTATGCCCTACGAAAAAGGCAATGTCACCCAGCTGACCAAGATTCTGTTCCCTGTTGTGGTCACGGTGGTCGCCGGTCTGGTAGCCCCGGCCAGCGTGGCGCTGGTGGGCTTTTTGATGTTCGGCAACCTGCTGCGGGAATGCGGGGTGCTGAACTCCCTGAGCGAGACCGCCCAGAACGTACTGGCAAACCTCATCACCCTGCTGCTGGGTCTGACCGTAGCCGGGCAGATGACCGCCGACAAGTTTGTCCGGCCGGACACTTTGCTTATCATGGCGCTGGGTCTTGTAGCCTTTATCTTTGATACCGCTGGCGGCGTGCTGTTCGCCAAGCTGGTGAACCTCTTCCTGCCCGAGGGCAAAAAGCTGAACCCCATGATCGGCGCGGCAGGCATCTCGGCCTTCCCCATGAGCGGACGCGTGGTCAACAAGATGGGTCTGGCCGAGGACAACCAGAATTTCCTACTGATGTATTCCATCAGCGTCAACGTTTCCGGGCAGATCGCATCCGTCCTTGCCGGCGGACTGATCCTTTCCCTGATGGCTTAACGGAGGTGCCTTTATGCTTCATCTTTCTTCCTGGATGACCACCCTGCCCATGATGCTCATCGGCATGACCGGTATCCTGCTGGTCATCGGCTTTCTCGTGCTGGTTGTGATGGCGCTGAACTGCCTCACCCGCCGCAAGTAAGAGCAAAAAATAGGATAAGCAAGCCGCCCGGGAGGATCTGCAGATCTTCCCGGGCGGCTTTTTTCACAGGCGCGGACAGTGCAGTTTTTGCAAAATTCATCCCCGGGCGTCCTGCCGGGTGGTGCTGAAGTACTCCTTGGGGGTCATGCCGTACTCCTTTTTAAAGGCGCGGAAAAAGTGGTTGTAGCCGCCAAAGCCGCTGGTCTTGTACACCTCGGTGATGGGCAGCCCCTGCTCGATGAGGGTGCAGCAGCGGTCCAAGCGCGCCTTTACGATATAGCGGTGCACCGTCTGCCCGGTCTGGCGTTTAAATTCCCGGGCAATATGTTCCCGGGAGACGAAAAACTCCTTTTCCAGCCGCTCCAGCGTCAGTTCCTCGGTAAGGTGCGCCTGAATAAACAAAAACACCTCATCCAGCATCAGGTGGTGGCGGCTGACCGATGCGGTGTGGAACTCCGCATGGATGCAGGCACGCAGCGCCAGCACCACGAACATTTGCAGAATACCGTGCTCGAACACCGCTGCACCGAACTGGGTGCGCTCCTGCGAGAGCATCAGCAGCTTCCGGGCAAGGTTTTTCAGCAGCATATAGATCTGGCTGTCCGGGCGCACAGCCACCTGCCGGAAGGGCACCACGTTGAAGCTTTTTTCAAGGTCGGTGTCCGCGTCCGAAAGCTGCGCCAGCGTCTGGGGGGACAGCTGCACCCGAATAAGTTCCAGCGGGCCGTAAGCACCGGCGTATTCCAGTCTGCCGCCCTGACCGGGCTTGAAGATGATGAGATTCTGCTGCTGTGCGGGCAGCACCACCTCGCTGCACCGGAACACACCGCTGCCCCGCATGACCAGAAACAAATCATAATACGCGCCGGAATAAAATTCCCGGACGGCGCTCTGCTCAAAAAGATAACGCTTGGCTGTATAATTCACCAAAAAGTCCTCCATAAAACTGTCATATATAACAAATTGTTGTACACAACAGAAAAGCACAACTGTTATAATTGCATAATACATCAATTTGCGATAGTTTTCAATCATTTTTTGGATATGTATTGATGAAAAATTAACGTATAATGCAAACGTAGAAAAGAGACTTGTGCGAAAAGTCTCGTGGTTTCACTGTTTTTAAGGAGGATAAAACACAATGGACCAGAAAAAGACCGTCCGACCCTTCTCCATGAAGGACAAGATCGGCTATACACTGGGCGATCTGGGCTGCTGCTTTACCGAGCAGTACCGCGCCATGTATCTGTCGATCTTCTACACCCTGATCCTGCAGGTCAACCCCTTCCATGTGGGTATCCTGCTGCTGGTCACCAAGATCTGGGACGCCGTGAACGACCCCATCATCGGCGCGATCGTGGACTCCCGCAAGGCCACCAAGGGCGGCAAGTTCATCCCTTGGATCCGCGCCTTCTCCTTCCCCATGGCAGTGCTGTGCATCCTTGGCTTTGTCAATGTGGGCAACATCAACTACGGCCTGCGTCTGGCCTACATGTTCGTCACCTACGTTCTGTACGAGGCACTGTACACCTGCGTCAACGTGCCCTTCGGCACCCTGTCCAGCGTGATGACCGATGATGTCAGCCAGCGCACCGCACTGTCCCGCTACCGCAGCCTTGGCGGCACCATCTTCATGACCGTCATGGTCATGATCGGCCCCCTGTTCCTGTATGTGGACAACAAGCCCGTGGCTGGCCGCTTCCTGATGCTGGCCTGCATCTGCGCTCTGCTGGGTCTGCTGTGCCTGCAGATCACCTGCGTGTGGTGCAAGGAGCGCGTGGAAGTGCCCGAGCGTCCGCAGGGCGAAAAGCTGAACTACCTGCACGTGCTCAAGGAGATCTCTCACAACAAGGCTCTGCTGGGCGTTATGTTCTTCAGCCTGACCGGCATGATCGGTGCTTCCGTGGTCAACGGTCTGAACACCTACCTGTATAAGGACTTCTTCGGCAACGTTAAAATTCAGGCTGTCTCCGGTATGCTGAGCGTGCTGTACGCCGTGCTGTCCTTTGCCATCACCCAGCCTCTTGCCAACAAGTTCGGCAAGAAGGAGTGGTGCTGCATGGGCGCCGGCTTTGCCGCCATCGTGTTTGGCATCCTGTTCTTCTTCCCCGTCCACAACCCCGTGGCCTTCATCGTCATCAACGGTATCTGCTATCTGGGCGCTTCCGGCATGCAGGTGCTGATCTGGGCCATGGTCAACGACGCCATCGACTACCATGAGCTGCAGACCGGCGAGCGCAACGAGGGCATCGTTTACTCCACCTACTCCTTCTTCCGCAAGCTTGCAAGCGCCATTTCCGGCAGCCTGTCCAACTTTGTGCTGGGTGCCATCGGCTACAACGTGACCGCAGGCGCTGTGCAGACCGCAGGCGTTGTGAACGCCATCTGGAAGAGCTACACCGGCGTCTACTTCCTGGGCTACGGCATTGCAGTTGCCATCCTGTTCTTCGTCTACCCCCTGACCAAGCAGAAGACTGCCGAGATGCTGACCGAGCTGAAGGCTCGCCGCGCCGCAAAGGAGAGCAAGTAAACCATGAAGATTTTACAGGTCCAGTTTAAAAACCGCAATGGCCACACCCTGCGCGGCATCGTGACCCTGCCCGATACCGAGGGCAAGGTACCCTTTGTGGTGCACCTGCACGGCTTTGCCGGCAGCTGCAGCGGCTACAAGTCCATGTACACCCACCTGTCCCGCGCTCTGGCAGCGCAGGGCATCGGCAGCGCCCGGTTCGATTTCTACGGCAACGGCGAGAGCGACGGCGAGTTCGAGGATATGAGCTTCGACGGCCTGCACACCGATGCACAGGATATCTTTGCATGGGCCGCTGAGCAGCCCTATGTGGACAGCGAAAAGCTGTTCCTCTCCGGCCAGAGCATGGGCGGCTACATTGCCGCCTCCTGCGCACCGGTCATCCAGCCCCACGGCCTGATTTTGCTGTGCCCGGGCGCCGGGATGTGGTTCGGCTGCGCACAGCGTGCCGACGGCGTTGTGCAGACCGGCAAGGACTACACCGACATGGAGGGTCTGTGCTACAAGATGGCCTTCAACTACGAGATGGCCAAGCACCCCGATCCCTTTACCGAAGCCAAGGGCTACAACGGCCCGGTGCTGCTGCTGCGCGCCGACGATGACCGTCTGGTGGACGAGGGTACCTGCAGCCGTTACGCACAGGTGTACACCGCACCCGATGTGGACACCATTGCAGGCGGCGGCCACAACTTTGCCACGCTGGCAGCCCGTGCCGCCGTGGAGGAAAAGACCGCAGCATTCATCAAAGCAAATCTGTAAAGCAAAGCGTATCTGCAAGGAGGCTTTTGTATGGAAAACGTAATTCTGCAGCCCATCGAGGTGGGCGGACAGACCTTTAAAAACCGCATCATGTTCCCCCCGCTGACCACCGGCTACGAGAAAAACGGCATGATCAGCGAGCAGGACATGGGCTTCTACACCCGTCTGGCAAAGGGCGGCGTGGGCTACATCGTTATGGGCGATGTGGCACCCATCAACAGCTTTTCTCCCACCCCCAAGCTGTTTGACGACAGCCAGATCCCTGCCTTCAAGGCACTGGCCGACAGCGTACACGCCTACGGCACCAAGCTGGGCATCCAGATCTTCCACCCGGAGTACGATGTGGACGCCATCAACAGCCTGTTTATGCAGAAAAAGTTTGACGAGATGCGTCAGCGCCTGCACCACGACATGATGTTCTTTACCGATGAGGCCAGCGAGGAGATGCTGATGTCCATCATCGATAAGATGTGCGCCTGCGCAGTGCGTGCCCAGAAGGCCGGTGTGGACGTGATTCAGATCCACGGCGACCGCCTGAACGGCTGCCTGTGCTCCACCCGCATGAACCACCGCACCGATAAGTTCGGCGGCAGTCTGGAGAACCGCGTCCGCTTTGCCCGTATGCTGACCCGCGCCATCCGCAAGGCTGTGCCGGATATGGTCATCGACTACAAGCTGTCCATCGTCACCCCGCAGCGCGGCAAGGGCGGCATTGACGAAGCCGACGCCGTGCAGTTTGCCCAGTGGCTGGTAGAGGACGGCGTGGATATGTTCCACGTTGCCCAGGCCAACCACACCGGCAACATGGCCGACACCATTCCTCCCATGGGCGTACAGCCCTACGGCTTCTTTGTCAAGATCGCCGGGGACATCAAAAAGGCTGTCAATGTACCGGTCAGCGCCGTGGGTCGTATCGTGGACGCCGACATGGCTGCACGCGTCATCGAGAGCGGCATGGCCGACATAGTTGCCATGGGTCGCCCGCTGCTGGCAGACCCCGACTGGGGCACCAAGATCGCTGCCGGGAAGGCCTGCGATATCCGCCGCTGCATCAGCTGCAACAAGGGCTGCACCGATGCCATCCAGAACCGCCAGTTCCTCTCCTGCGTGCTGAACGCGGAGAACGGCTACGAGAACACCCGCAGCATCCAGCCCGCAGCGCAGAAAAAGAAGATTGCCGTCCTCGGCGGCGGCCCTGCCGGTCTGGAAGCAGCCCGTGTGGCAGCGCTGCGCGGCCATGACGTGACCCTGTTTGAAAAGACCACCACTCTGGGCGGTCAGCTGAACATTGCCTGCGTGCCTCCCCGCAAGGAGGAGATGCGCCGTGCCGCACAGGATCTGATCCACGCAGTCTGCAACGCCGGTGTGCACCTGTGCATGGGTCAGACCCGCACCGCAGAGCAGCTGAAGGACGCCGGTTTCGAGGCCGTCATCAACGCTGTGGGCGCACACAGCGCCGCACCCCGCATCCCCGGCATCGACAGCGTGAACGTTGCCGACGCGTGGAAGGTGCTGGCCGGTGAGCAGCAGGTGTACGGCACGGTGGCTGTCATCGGCGGCGGTATGGTGGGCTGCGAGACCGCAGAGTATCTGGCTGCCCGCGGCTGCAAGGTGTCCGTTATCGAGATGATGGACAAGATCGCCGCAGGCGAGAGCTCCACCATTCTGCCCACCCTGCTGGAAAACTATAAGACCTACGGCGTGGAGCAGTACCCCAGCCACAAGGTCAAGGAGTTCCGCATGGACGCCGTTGTCTGCGAGAACAAGGACGGCGCAGAGGTGACCATCCCCTGCGATTACATCGTGCTGGCTATGGGCGCACGCTCCAACGAATTTGACGCTGCTGCGCTGGAAGCTGCCAGCATCCCGGTGTATTCCATTGGCGATGCCGCCGGCAAGGCTGCGGATATCTCCAACGCCATCCGCACCGGCTACGATACCGCCTGCCAGCTGTAAAACAAAAATATCGTTCTATTTGTGGGTCAGAAACGCCTGTGGGCGCTTCTGCCCCACTTTTTTTACCCTCTCAGGCAAAGCCGTCAGGGTTTTGCCTCGCCCTCTCAGGCGCTCCCGCGCCAATTCTCCCAAGGGGAGAGCGGACACGCCCGGAAACTTTACGGGTTAGCCGGGAACTGTACCGCCCCGCTTAAGCCTTCACCCACCGGGGGAAGGTGGCGCGTAGCGCCGGATGAGGGGCAGCACCAGCTCCCCCGAAGGGGTAGCCAAGGTTTAACATTGCTAAAGTTAGGCATCATGAGGAGACTTTCGGCAGTGCTCTTGGCTCTCCCTTTGAGGAAAGACTTCCACCCGCTCCGGGGGAAGATGTCGCGGAGCGCATTCAAAATCATCCCACATAAAAAGGCTGCTGCACAAAACCCTGTGCAGCAGCCTTAAGGCAACACCGCACAATTCCCGCCTTACGGCTTAAGCACCGCTCCGGCGGCTGCG
>OLXD01000460.1_pt1 | contig 19702 bp, 17 predicted proteins | sample 1673881 | NCBI WGS metagenome assembly OLXD01 (sample SAMEA103958131, study PRJEB25191) | human gut metagenome
GAGCGGAACGAAGCAAAGCCGGGGCGGAAAAGATGCTGTGCGAATGACATGCTTTCGATGAGAATTAGTATAAAACAGCGAAAGCGCCCTGCCGCCAATGTTCTGGCCAGCAGGGCGCTTTTCTCATCTCCGGGAGAATACGCCAAATCACGCCCTGCTTTCTTGATGCAGCGCGTAATAATAACCAACCGCGAAACGGTTCAGCATGGCGTTCCTGCTCCCTTCGTCTGTTCTTGGCATCTATCATAGCGCAAAAAGCGCAAAAAAGCAAGAGGAAAATTGTTTCTCTCCTGCTTTTCTGCATATTTTTATGTGGATTCATACTATTTCCAAATGAGAATGCGCCAAGGCGCGAGCAGATGGCGCAGGCGAATGCAGGAAATAGTATTAGTCGTTGTTCTGCGCTTCCATGTCCTCCAGATAGCGTTCGAGTTTGCGCTTGACGCGCTGGAGGGCGTTGTCGATGCTCTTGACGTGGCGACCCAGGTTGTCCGCGATTTCCTGATAGCTTTTCCCATCCAGATACGCCGCCAGCACTTCCTGTTCTAAATCCGACAGCACCTCGTCAATGCGCTGATGGATACCGCGCAAATCCTCCTGACTGATTATCAGCTCTTCCGGGTTTGACGAATGCCCTTCAGCGCAGACGTCCAGCAGCGTGCGGTCGCTTTCCTCGTCGTACAGCGGTTTGTTGAGCGACACATAGCTGTTCAGCGGGATATGCTTCTGTCGCGTCGCGGTTTTGATGGCAGTGATAATTTGGCGCGTGATGCACAGTTCGGCAAAGGCGCGGAAGGACGCAAGTTTCTCCGGCCGGAAGTCGCGAATCGCTTTGTAGAGTCCAATCATGCCTTCCTGCACGATGTCCTCATGATCCGCGCCGATGAGGAAGTAGCTGCGCGCCTTGGAACGGACGAAGTTCTTGTACTTGTTCAGCAGATATTCCACCGCCACCGAGTCCCCCGTGCGGCACAGCGCCACCACGTCCTCGTCCGTCATGCCCTCATAGACCGAATGGGCGGCACTGCTGCTCAGCAGCGGCACGGAAGCAGGCTGTTCCGGTTCGCCGGGCACAGCCTGTCTCAACGGAAAATCCAGCAAAAATGCATCGTCTTCCGGCAGCATCGGCTCTTCCTGCTCCATCGGGTCATTGTCCTGATTCATTGCATTCATTCGATCGTCTGACAAACTGTTCACCTGCTTTTCGGGCGGCGCAAGGCGCGTCTCCCGCTTCACTCTCCGCGCCGCAGCTTTTCCAGCCGTGCGCGGATGTCCTCCGGCATTCGGGAAAAAATCGTGTTTCGGTTCATGTTGGGCTGATTCTGGTGCGCCGACATGCCGCTTTTGCGCATTTCGCGAAGTTCGCGCAGCAGTTCCCGGCTGGTCATGCGAATCGCGCCGCTGGACAGCACCTGCGATTGCTCCAGCCCGTCCGACGTAGCGACGCGCAGTTCCCGATAGCGCGGGGTCTGTGCCGCGGCGCGCTCGATGTAGCTGTCCGCCGTTTCGCCGTGGCGGGTGAAAATCAGCGTCAAATCGCCGTGCTTCTCTTCGGTCGTCGTCGTGCGCTCGGACTGGTAACCATCGAACACCAGCAGGATTTCCTCGCCCGAAAATCCAGCGTAGTCCTCCAATTGACGCATCAGCCGGTCGCGCGATTCGTCCAGCGACCAGCCTTTCTTCTCCGCCTCGCTCCACGCGCCAATGACGTTGTAGCCATCGACAATCAGCAGCGGTTTCATGCCCGGCGGCTGGACAGCACGCGGTACATCACCACGCCCGCCGCAACAGACGCATTCAGGCTGTCCAGATGTCCCGCCATCGGCAGGGACACCTTCTGGTCGCAGTTTTCCAGCACGAGATGGCTGATGCCTTCGCCCTCGCTGCCGACAACCAGCGCCACGCCGCCCTTGAAGTTGACCTTCTCGTAGTCCGTGCCGTCCATCGTCAGCGCGTATGTCCAGATGTTGCGCGCCTTGAGCATTTCAATCACACGGGTCATGTTCACAACGCGCGCAACCTTGATGTGCTCAATCGCGCCCGCGGATGCCTTGACTGCTGCCGGGGTCAGCCCGACTGCGCGGCGTTCCGGCACAATCACACCGTGTGCGCCCACGCACTCGGCGCTGCGGATAATCGCGCCCAGATTGTGCGGGTCGGTGATGCCGTCCAGCAGAATCAGGAACGGGTCTTCGCCCTTTTCCTCCGCTTCCGCCAGCATCGCCTCGACCGTGCTGTACTGGTACGCCGACGCGAACGCCACCATGCCCTGATGGTTCTTCGCCAGCTCGTTCAGGCGCTGATGTTCCACTTCCTGCACCGGGATGTGCGCTTCCTTCGCCATCTGCACGATTTCGCGCGCAGAGCCGGTCAGCTCGCCCTTCTGCACCAGCAGCTTTTCGATATCACGACCCGCCTTGAGCGCCTCACGAATCGGGTTGCGCCCTGCCAGCAGGTTCTCCTGCACTGCTTCTTCCGCCACGGGCTGCGCCATCACGGGCGCAACAGCCACCGGGCGGTACTCCGAATCGCGATAGGACGGTGCCGGACGCTCGTCGGCCATTTCCGGGCGGCGATCATAGCGGTCGCGGCGCTCGTAGGGCTTGCGGTCGCCATAGGACTTCTTCTCGCCGTAGGGCTTGCGGTCGTCATAGGACTTCTTCTCGCCGTAAGGCTTGCGGTCGCCGAACGACTTCTTCTCGCCATAGGGCTTGCGGTCGCCGAACGACTTCTTCTCGCCATAAGGCTTGCGATCGCCGAACGACTTCTTCTCGCCATACGCCCGATTGTCGTCGCGCTTGCCGCTGGGACGGCCGCCGTGGCGCGCCCCGCGGTACTCCGAGCCTTCTTCCACCCACTTTTCGCGCCCAAAGGACTTCTTGCCCTGCGGCTTGTGGGACGGTGCATTGTCATAGTATGCCATATTTCAAATTCCTCTATTCTTATTCATTGTCGGTTGATTGATTCTGCTTTTTCTGTTCGTCTGCCAGCGAATCGAGCCATTCGCGCCTTGTCCGGCGAATCTCCCCTGCCTTGCCGCAGGATTTTTCCCCTTCCGGACACGCGCCGCGCAGACATCCGGGCCCCGCGTCCGCAAACAGCGCCGGGGCAATTTCCATGCACAGGCGGTGCATCTCCGTCGCCAGCGCACGGATTTCCCACTGTGCGCGGCTGCACATGCGCAGGCTGAAGAAGTGCCGCAGCTCGCGCACGTTCATTGTCACCATCATGCGCGTTTCGCAAGCGCCGGGCAGCACGAATCGGGCATCCTCATTGCCGCCCTCGCCCGCGCCGAGCTTCTCCTGCCACCCAGTATACCACTGGTGCATGGTGTCCATCTGCCGCTCAAACTCCGCGACAGCATCTTCACCCAGCGCCTCGATTTTCGGCGGAACGATGTAGCCGAAGCCCTTCTCGTAGCTGACGTAGCGCTGGCTCTGCACCGAGAAGCTGGCGAGCCGGTGGCGGGTAATCTGCGCCAGCAGGACGCGCGACACGCCCTCCATCGCAAAGGTGAAGCTGGCATGTTCCAGCACGGATTCATGCCCCATCGACAAAATCCGGCTGACGAATTCGCTCTGGTCGTCACGGCTGACGCGCTGCTGCAAGCTGTCCACTGTCGCGCGGGAATAGCACAGCCGAGCGCCGAGCGCCACGACCTCCTCCGGCAAAAGCGTATGGCGAATCAAGGCGACTTTCATGGTTGAGCGGGGCATGATGCAACCTCCTGACTTTTTCGGAACAGTTCAAGCAACCGTGCCTCCTGCCCAGTCAGGTACAGATACCCGACGAGGGCTTCCAGCGCCGTTGCTGCCTGATAGTCCATGGCAGTCTGATTTCGGGGCGCAGCGTGGTGCGCGTGGGTATTGCGCCCGCGGCGGACAATGGAAGTTTCTTCCTCGGTCAGCGCTCCCTCGATGCGTGTCAAAGCCTCCGCCTGTGCGTGCGCATTGACGACCGTGACCGCTGCCTGATGGCAGTGATGCAGATTATACCCCCGGTACAGCAGGCGCGACCGGGTCAGCAAATCATAGACCGTATCCCCGATATACGCCAGCTGGAGTGGATTCAGGCGGCGTGCATCATCTTTGGTCATCGGCGCTTCTTCGCGCAGGGTCAAAGGCATTTCCTCCTTCATATGCCCGAAAAAGACAGGCATACCGAATGAAGCGTCCTTTACAGACACAACCAGTGTATTATACCATATTTTCGCCCTGTCCGACAAGGGTTTTCCGCACCTTTGGGGAAGAAAATTTGTCGCGCGTGCCGTTTTCCGGACACAAAAATACCGAACCGCGATTGCGATTCGGCATGTGGTACACCATTAGGGACTCGAACCCTAGACACCCTGATTAAGAGTCAGGTGCTCTACCAACTGAGCTAATGGTGCACATCTGCGAAGCATCCGTCTACCTTATGAGCGGCGTTTGCATCAGCAGATAATATTATAGCGCGATTCAGCGATTTGTCAAGAGGGAAAATCACTTTTTTTCGAGAAAAATCAGCTTTTCTGCGCATTTTCATGTGTCCACGGGGCATTTCGTCCGTCCAGACCCGCCAGAATGCCGCTTCCAAAGGCGAACATCAGGTTGAAGCCGCCGCAGTCGCCGTCCACATCCAGCACCTCGCCCGCCGCGTACAGTCCCGGCAGGCGGCGATTTTGCAATGTCGCCGGATCAAAATCCACGACCGACGCCCCGCCCGACGCCACCTGTGCGCTCTCGAAGCCCTTCACGCCGCGAATCGGCAGCAGCCACGCATCCGCCGTTTTCGTCAGGCGCTCCGCCATGTCCGCTGTCATCTGCCCGCATAGGCTGCTTTCGGTTACGCGCCAATCCGCCTGCCGCATCAGCGCCGCCGACAGTCGCGGCACGCACAGCCCCGTCAGCAGCTCCGCCATCGGGCGCTGCGCCCAGTTTTTCCGGCGGTGGTGCAGTTCCCGGCGGAACTCGCCCGCATCCGCGAAGCCCATGCCCTTCACCAGCGACACGCGAAGCATCCGCCCGTCCTTTGCATACCGTGCGCACTGCATCACGCACACGCCGCTGACGCCGTAATCCGCGAACAGCAGCTCGCCATCCTCCTCATGCAGGACGCTTTTCCGGTCGATAACCGCCACCTGTGACTTGACGCGGATGCCGCTCAGCCCCTTGATTGGCGTGCTATCTGTGATGATTTGCGTCAGCGCGGGCGCGAAAGGCGTCGCGGGGCAGCCGAGATTCGTCAGCAGACGCAGGGTGCTGCCGTCGCTGCCGAGCTTGGGCTGGGCGCATCCGCCGCCGCTGATGATGACGCGGTTCGCCCGAAAGCGCTGCCCATCCGCCGAGAGCGCCGTCCAGCCATCATTTTCGCGGTGCAGTGCCGTGATGGATACGCCCGTCACCACCCGCACATGCAAGGCGGTCAATTGCAGGCGGAGCGCATCCAGCACGCTTGAGGCCTGCGAACTGACGGGGTACACGCGCCCTGCCTCTTCCTGCCGAAGCCGCAGTCCAAGATGCTCCCAGAAGGCTTTCTGTTCCTCTGCGCCGCAGTGAGACAGCACAGCCGCCGCGAACGCCGCATTTCCCGGATAGCGCGGCGCACCCGTGTTCATCAGGTTGCAGCGGCCGTTGCCCGTCGCGAGGATTTTTTTGCCAACGCGATCCATTTTTTCCGCCACCGTGACCGTATCGCCGCATTCCGCCGCCGCAATCGCCGCCGCCAATCCCGCTGCGCCGCCGCCGATGACCAAAACGCTTCCCATAATCTGTGTTTCCTCCGCTTCTTTCCTGTATGCCGCGCTGCCTGATGACATAGGCTATCCGTGTCATAGGAGGCGATAACTTTGACGCAGCAAGGCAAAAAGGCCACTTGGCGCTCACTCGTCGCGCTGGAATCCGCCACGCTCGGCGCAGGGGCGCTCGTCGGCTACCTCACCCGCGACAGCATGGACTTCTTCCACGCTCTGAACAAACCCGGCTTTGCGCCGCCGGGCTGGCTCTTCCCCATCGTTTGGAGCATCCTCTATGCGTTGATGGCGTACTGCATGTGGCTCGTCCTGCGCGCGCAGGGGCGCGACCGTTTCCTGCTGCTGGGGCTGTATATCGCCCAGTTAGCCGTCAACCTGATGTGGCCCGTGCTGTTCTTTATCCTGAAAGCGCTTGGGCTTTCCTTCTTTTGGCTGATTCTGCTGCTCTGCCTGATTTTCATCATGGCGGTGCAGTTCGGGCAGCAGAAGCCCCTTGCCGGATGGCTACTCGTGCCGTACCTGCTGTGGGTGACGTTCGCGGGCGTGCTGAATTTCGCCGTCGCCCGCATGAACCCCTGATGCACGCTCCATGGCGTAAATCTTCCGCAGCGGCGCAGTCAGTGTGCCGTCCGGCTCGTAAATCATCAGCGGCGGTTCAGGGTGCAGCATCGGGCGCGCATCCTTGAGCGCCTCAATCATCACCAGATTCGCCGCCTTTTGCGCCGAGGGGTAAATCAGCTGGAACCGCTTCGGCGCAAGCCCGGCTTTCTCCATCTCCTTCATCACTTCCAGCATCCGCGCCGCCGGGTAGATGACCGCCATCCGCCCCTTGCCGCGCAGCAGATGATACGCCATCTTGAACCACGCCGTCAGCCCACTTTTCTGCTGATGGCGCGCCAAGGACAGCGTTTGCGCCGGATTCGGCAGTGTCGTGCCATGATGCCCATACGGCGGATTGCACACAATTACGTCGATGCTTCCGGGCGCAAGCACCTCGTCGGCACTCTCCACCGGCAGGGCGTGGATGCGGATGATATGTTCCAGCCCGTTGAGCTGCACGCTCCGCCGCGCCATATCCGCCATATCCGGCTGAATTTCAAACGCATCGACGCTTTTCGCGCGCCCCATGCCCGCCAGCAGCAGCGGCAGGATACCCGTCCCCGTGCCGAAATCAGCACAGCGATCGCGGCTTTCCGCCCGCACGAAGCTCGACAGCAGTACGGCATCCATGCCGAAGCGGAAACCCTGCTCCTTTTGCAGGATGCGCAGCCCCGCCTGCTGCAATTCGTCCACCCGTTCGCCGGGCAGGATGGTCAGTTTTCCGGCGCAATCAGCGTCAATCGGCTTGTCAGACAATAGCCTTCCTCCCCTTCTTCTGTCCGCACACGACACCAGATTTCGCCCTTTTCCAGCACGGTCAGCACCAAATCCGCTTCGACTTTCGCCGTTTCGGGCGCATCGGCGCTGCACCACTGGTAGAGCGTTTCTGCCTGGCGGATGCTCGCTGTCCACCCAGTCACTTTTTCCAGCGTCACGTCCAGAATCGGCGTATCGCTGATGACGACCGCACCGGGCGCGCTGTCGCTCAAATACTGCGACGCGCAGTAGCCCTCTTTGCCGCCGTAGCGGATGTAACTCCAGCCGTTTTCCTGCGAAATGAATGTCACCAGTGCGCCGCGCGGAAGCCACTGCACAATCGCCGCGCCCGTATTGGGCGACTGCCGCATCGCCAGCGAATCCGACTTTGTGCTGACGTATTTCTGCCCCAGCGGCGCGTCCGGCTGCTCGCAGGAGAGCGCATCCGCCGTGAAATAGCCCGTCATCTGCCCGACCGAGGCATAGCACCAATTGCCGCTCTGTGCAAGCACCGTCACCTGCGTTCCGCGCGGGATCGTTGCCAGTACTGCCGCATCCGCAGCCATCGCCTGACGAAGCGGCGCATTGTCCGCGCTCACCCACGCAACATAACCACCGATATCCGCGTCATCCTCCACCTTCGCAGGCGGTTCGGACGCAGCTGGGACAGGCGTTGGCGCTTCGCTTGGTTCGGGGGATGCCGTCGGTTCGGGCGTTGCGCCCGGTGTGGGCGTCCCACTCGGTGTGGGCGTCGCCGTCGGCACATCAAAGCGCAGGTACTGCGTCATGACGTACCCGGTCAGGCTGCCCCAGCGAACGGCACACCACGTTTCGCCGTATGCCGTGACGATGATGCTCGTTCCCTTCGGGATTTCCGCCAGCACGGGGTATTCTGTGCCCGCACCCTGCCGGAGGTTGAGCGTCGAGGCGGTGGAATTGACAATCGCGGTCTGTTCGCCGCTTGTCGTCGGCACAGGCGTCAATTCGATGCCGACGGCGCTGAAATCAAGGCTGCTTGCCAGCACATAGCCGTCAATGCCGCCCGCCGTCACGCGGCACCAGCTGCCGTCGCTGCTCTGCACGGCAATTTGAACGCCCTGCGGCAGGTTCATCAGCACCACCGCAGCAGTAGACGGGGTCGCCCGAAGCGCTGTCGCCGTCCTGACCATCGCAGAACGCCCGGTCTGGCTCGTTTTGCCCGGATAAGTATCGCTGAACGTGAGATACTCCGCCGCGCAGTAGCCTGTTTTCGCGCCGTACTGTACGCTCGCCCAGCCGTTCTCCACCGCGAACACGCACAGCACCGCGCCGCCGGGGATGGTGGACTGCACCGCCGCATCGTAACTGCCGGACGCGCGCAGATTCAGCGAATTCGTGCCTGTCACGGTCGCCCAGCGGGTGATGGGTGTCGGGTTTTCGTCGCTCTGCGTCGGCGGCGTGCCGGTGAACGTCAGGTTTTCCGTGTGGACGTAGCCGACAATCCGCCCGAAGCGGATGAGCGTCCAATTTTCGCCCTTTGCCAGCACGGTCACGGCGGTTCCGGCGGGCAGCGTCGTCAGCAGTGTGCCGTTATCCGAGGCGGTCAGGCGCACGTTCAGCACGTCCTCCACATTCACCAGCGTCACCATGGCCTGATTAGGCGCGGCGGGCGAAATCGTCGCGGGGGCTTCAGTCGCCGTCACGGGCGCGTCGCCCACGGGCGGCAGAATCGTGTGCGTGAAGGTGTACTGCATCCGCACGCAGTTCTCGTAGTAAAATCCGAGAATCTGGTCGTATGTATATCCTAAATTCGCCATCTGCTGTGCCCCGCGCTGGCTCATGCCGATGCCGTGTCCGTAGCGCCTGACGGTCAGCACGAACGTCTCCCCATCCGCCTTGACCGACCAGAGTTCGTTTTTCGTCGTGTTAATGGACAGATTGAGTGCGCTTTCCAGCTCGCTGAAAATGTCGAACGTCAGCGTCAGTCGGCGCGTTTCGCCATTCACAAGCGCTGTCACGTCAAAATCCAGCTTCGTATATAAGCGGCTGGGCGCGGCGTACTTCGGTGTGTGCGGCGTAACGGCCTCGATGCGCAGAATCGTCGCATTCGGCGCTTTCGCCTGCAACAGGCGCGTCAGGCTTTGATTCTGGCTCGCGTGGGAAAATGCAGCGTAAATCGTCATCTTGCGCGTGCTGCTGTACGGGTTCATGCGGTCGAACGGGTCGTCCTTAACCGTCAGGTAATTCACGCCGGATGAGCCCCACGCATTGCGGGCGGATTCGGTCTGTCCGCCGTTGGACGCGGTGTAGTACGTCCCGGTCAGCTTGCCGTCGTTCATGGCGACGATGCCGCGCGTTGCGTCCACCGCCTCCGCCGCCCGGTCGCGCTCCGCCGGACTGCCGTTGTACACCTGGTCAGCGGTCGTGTCCACAACGTCGTAGACCTTCGATGCGTTCGCATTCATGGCGCGCAGGGTGTACGTCCGCGCCGCAACCGCCTGTGCTTTCAGGGCTTCCAGCGCCGATGATGACCCCATTTCATACGGCACGACGCCATAGAGGTACGATTCGATATACACATTCGCCACGACATAGAGCCGATACGTCCCGCTTTCCAGCTTCGACACAAGGTGCAGGTCACCGGGGTAGACGTTTTGCGGTCTTCTTGCCTGTGCAATGCGGAATCCGCCGTCCGTCTGCCGCCGCCTGAGCGCCATCTCCCGCCCCATGCTGACCGTCTCGCTGCCCCGCGTCAGGCGGATTTCGCCCGTCGCGCTGCTGTGGCTGATGCTGACTTTCTCGCCATTCGCCAGCGCCATCGTCTGCCCGCCGCTGACCGCCATTGCGCCGACCGCCGTCACTGTGAGCGACGCGGGATTGCTGCCAATGGACAGCAGGCGCACACGCACCATGCCGTTGCGTGTGGCAGCGCTCCGCTCCAGCGGCGCGGAGTGTACGGCAACATCCGCCGTGTCCTCGGCGAATGATGCGGGCATTGCGGAGAGCATCAGGAAAAGCATCAGAAGCAGGCACAGCGCCCGCTGGTATCGGAATTGCACGGGAAAATCCTCCTTGTGGTGGTACTTCTCCTCCATTGTAGCAGAAAGCGCCCGGCGTGTCATGCAGATTGTAACAAACCGCGCTGGAAATTTCCGTCACGCACAAAAAGGCAGGCGCTCCGACCTGTTGGGTTCAGGTCAGAACGCCTGTCGGATGATGCGGATTATTCCTGCGTTTCCGTTTTCTTCGCGCGCGGCTTGCGGGCGGGTTTGTCTGCCTTTGCCGCTTCCTTCGCCGCCTTGTCCGCCTCGATTTCCGTCTTCGTGCGGCGCTTGCGGGCGGGCTTCGCGGGGGCTTCCGCGGTCACTTCCGCCGCAGCGGCTTTTGCCGCCTTGTCAGCTTCAATTTCCGCCTTTGTGCGGCGCTTGCGGGTGGGCTTTGCAGGCGCTTCGGCGGCTTTCGCGGCTTCCTTGGCTGCCTTCTCCGCTTCCTTCGCCGCCTTGTCCGCCGCAATCTGCTCCTTCGTGCGGCGGACGCGCTTGGGCTTCACGGGCGCTTCGGGTTCTTCCTTCTCATACGGATACGGGACGACCACTGGGTTCGCCTCCGCGTCGTCATCAGAAGATGCCTTCTCCTGATTCGATGCGGAGTCATGGTCGAAACGCCCGCTCACCAAGCCTTCGTACAGTTCCATATATTTCTTAGAGGAGTTCGTCCAGCTGTAATCGCCAGTCATGCCGCGCTGCTGGAGCGTGTGCCACACGTCCTTGTGGTTCTCGTAGTAGTCGATGGCACGGTTGATGACATTGAGCATGTCATTGGCGTTGTAATTGAAGAACGTGAAGCCATTGCCGTCGCCAGTGTACTCGTTGTAGGACAGCACCGTGTCGCGCAGACCGCCCGTTTCGCGGACAATCGGCACTGTGCCGTAGCGCAGGGCAATCAGCTGGCTCAAGCCGCACGGCTCGAACTGGCTGGGCATAAGGAACATGTCGCAGCCCGCGTAGATTTGATGCGCCAGCGCGTGGTCCATCGCGAACCGCGCCGCGACCTTGCCCTTGAACTCGCCTTCTGCCCACGAGAACAGATTGACATAGCGGCTCTCGCCCATGCCCAGCACAACCAGCTGCACGTTCTCGCTCATCAGGTCGCCGATGATGTAGTCCACAAGGTCAAGGCCCTTCTGGCTGCTCAGGCGGCCGACCATTCCGATAATCGGCACATTCGGGTCAACGGTCAGACCGAGCTTCTCCTGCAGTTCCGCCTTGCACTTTGCCTTGCCGGACAGGTCATCCGCGGTATATTCCGCCGGAATGCGCGCGTCCGTCGCGGGATTGTAGTCCGCCATGTCGATGCCATTGAGCACGCCGAACACTTCATGCTTGCGCGCGCGGAGCAGCCCATCCAGCCGCTCACCGTAGTATGCCGTCTGAATTTCCTCGGCATAGGACGGGCTGACGGTGGTGATGATGTCGGAATACACCAGCGCAGCCTTCATGAAGTTCGCGCAGCCGTAGCACTCCAGCTTGTCGTCCGTCCACAGGCTGTCGCCCAGACCCAGCACATCCTGCACTTCGCGGATGCCGAACACGCCCTGATACTGCAGGTTGTGGATAGTGAACATGGTCTTAATGTTCGCGAAGAACGGCAGGTGGGCATACTGAATTTTCAGCAGTGCGGGCACCATGCCGGACTGCCAGTCATGCGCGTGAATCACGTCGGGCTGGAAGTCCAGCAGCGGCAGGGCGTTCAAGGCCGCGCGGCAGAAGAAACCGAAGCGTTCGTACTCGTCGCCGCCCATGCCATAGATATACGGACGGCCAAAATAGAACTTGTTGTCCACAAAGTAGAACTTCACGCCGTCCTTTTCCAGCAGCTCAATGCCGCAGTACTGACGACGCCAGCCCAGCGCGACCTCGAAATCAGTCACATGGGTCATCTGGTCAACATACTGCTTCGGCACCGCCGCATACAGGGGCAGCATCACGCGCACGTCGTGACCCTGCTTCGCCAGAACAGGCGCCAGCGCGCCGACAACGTCCGCCAGACCGCCGGTCTTGATAAACGGGACGCACTCGCTCGCCGTAAAGAGAATCTTCATCGTTTCTATCCTCCATCAGAAATATTTCCTGCCGGGGGCAAGGGAAAAGCAATCAGGGAAATTCAGCGAATTAAGCTCAGATACGATTTTCAGATGAGAATGAGCCAAGATGCGAAGCGAATTTTTTCTTTCCTGCTAACTGGAGTGAAACGCAGCGTAGCAGCGCTACGCTAAGTGGAACGACCGGACGCAGGAAGGAAAAAGGCGCGAGCAGATGGCTCAGGCGAATCTGAAAAGCGTATCCAAAAAACCGCACCAACAGTATAGCACATATTGGCGCGGTTTGCAAATCCGAACCGCGTCAATTCGATTTAGGCGATTCGTTTGTTAGATGACAACATTCTTCGCGATAACAATCGGGTACGCCGCCGGGCCGATGAGCCGCGCGCTGCGCTTGATGACCGTTTGCTTGTCCAGAATGCAGTTTTCGATGGAAGCGTCGTTGTGCACCTGACCATCCTGCATGATGATGCAGTTCTTCACATGCGCACCGGGGGCAATGCGCACGCCGCGCGCCAGCACAGAGTTCTCCACCGTGCCTTCGATAATGCAGCCATCCGCCACCAGCGAGTTGACGACGGTCACATTGTCGCCATAGCGGGCGGGCATCTCGTCGCGAACCTTGGTGTACACAGGCAGCTCCGCCGTGAACAGACGATGGCGAATCTGGGTATCCAGCATATCCATATTGAACTTGAAGTAGCTCTGCACGGAGTCCATGCGCCAGCACAGGCCAGTGTACGCCCACGCATTCACGCGCGCCGTGCCTTCCGTCACCAGACGGAGCAGCACATCACGGTTGAAGTCATGATAGCCGTGCGCCACGCCCTTGTCCACCAGCGTGCGCAGCAACTCACGCTTCATCACGACGACCTCCATGCTCGTCAGCGGCAGGTTCGGATGCGTCGGATCAACTTCCATGTCCGTCACCATGCCGCTTTCATCCACCGCCAGATAGCAGCCCAGTTCGTCGCGCTGCATGTTCGGATCAGCGGTGTACATGATGGTGATGTCCGCGCCGCTGTTCTGATGATACGCCACAAACTCCGCGATATTCGCGTTGTAGATGATGGTGGAGTTGCTCAGCACCAGATATTCCTGCTTGGAGCGGGAGAGATAGTTGGTGTTGGAGCGCAGCGCATCCAGCATACCAGAGTACACGCCAACATTCTCGCGCGTCAGGAACGGCGGCAGCACCTTGAGGCCGTCATTCTTCCCGTGAAGATCCCACTCCTTGCCGGAGCCGATGTGATCCATCAGGGAGTGATAATTCTTCTGCATGATAACGCCGACGTTCTTGATGCCGCCGTTGACCATCGAGGACAGCAGGAAGTCAATGACGCGGTAGCGGCCGCCCACAGGCAGCGCCGCGATGGCGCGGGTCAGGGTCAGCTCGCGCAGATTGGCGTCATTTTCGCCGGTGTAGATAACACCCATTACGTTTTTCATTTTCTTACATCCTTTCCGCTGCTGTGATTATCAGAATTTGGTGTTTTCGTCCACCTGCTGACCCGCGGTCACGCTGACACCGGCGGGAAGGGTGACGCCCTGACCGACGACGGCGATATTGCCCGTCTCTTCGCCGACCATGCAGCCCGCACCAATCACGGCGTTCTCCGCCACAATCGCCCGACGGACAACCGCGCCGCGCTTGATGACCGCATAGGGCATGACAACCGAGTCAATGACGCTTGCACCCTCTTCGATGGTCACGCCTGCGAAAATTACGGAGTGCTGCACAGAGCCGTAGACTTCCGAGCCTTCCGTAACCAGCGAATCGCTCACGACAGCGCCCTTGGCGATGTAGTGCGGCGCAAGGCCCGGATTCTTGGCATAGATGCGCCACTTCTTGTCGTGCAGGTCAATCGGCATGGGCACGCTGAGCAAGTCCATGTTCGCTTCCCACAGGGACTCAATCGTGCCAACGTCCTTCCAGTAGCCCTCGAAGTTGTATGCCACCATGACCTGCTTGTCATTCAGCATCGCGGGGATGATGTTCTTGCCGAAGTCATTGGCGGATGTCTTGTCTGCCTCGTCCGCGGTCAGGTACGCGCGGAGCTTCGCCCACGAGAAGATGTAAATGCCCATGGACGCCTTGTTGCCCTTTGGGTGCTTTGGCTTTTCCTCGAACTCCACTATGCGGCCCTCGCCGTCCGTGTTCATTATGCCGAAGCGGTGGGCCTCCTCCATGGGCACGGTTCGTACGGCCACGGTAAGGTCGGCTTTTTTGCTTATATGGTAATCCAGCATCAGGGCATAGTCCATCTTATATATATGGTCGCCTGAAAGTATGAGCACATACTCGGGGTCATATCTGTCTATGAAGGCCATGTTCTGGAATATGGCGTTGGCGGTGCCTGAATACCACCTCCCTCTGTTGCTGGACTGGTAGGGGGGCAGCACGAATACGCCGCCGGAGTTGCGGTCAAGATCCCAGGCCTGGCCTGTCCCTATGTAAGCGTTGAGCTCCAGAGGCTCATACTGGGTCAGCACGCCCACCGTATCTATGTTGGAATTCACGCAGTTGGAGAGAGGAAAGTCTATTATCCTGTACTTTCCTCCGAATGGCACGGCGGGCTTGGCCATGCGGTTAGTCAGCACGCTCAGCCTGCTTCCCTGCCCGCCTGCCAGAAGCATGGCAACGACCTTTTTTCTTACCATATAAAACCTCCTCGTACATCCATGGGAAATTGTGTTCAGTAAATGAAAAGGCTTGTTTTTAATATGATCTATGATAGCGTCCCGCCCCGGCGAAAAGGGGCGGGAAAATGTTTTGCATCGGGTAAGGATTATTGCAGCTGCTGGCCGGGCTCCGTCTCGTTCACGTAGTAATACACCGCCTCGTATGGCGAAAGCATTATGTCCGCATAATAACCGTCCTCCAGCTGCACCGTCTCAACGTCCTTTATCTCGCGCAGGTCCACATTTGATATGGCCTGATCCAGCGTGGCCATGAAGGGCAGCCGCACCCGGTAGGGATAATGCTCCACAGGGGTGAAGTTAAACAGGCAGAGTATCTTGTTGCCCTCGGCGTCCTTTCTGAGGAAGGCCAGCACGCTGTGTGCCCGATCGTCCACGGAGATCCATTCGAAGCCGTCCCAGCTGTCGTCCAGCTGATACAGCGCCGGGGTACGGGTATAGAAGTGGTTCAGCTCCCTCACGAACTGCTGCATGGCCTCGTGGGTGGGGTAATCCAGCAGCAGCCAGTCCAGCGACTGGCGGAAGTTCCACTCTATGAACTGGGCAAGCTCTGTGCCCATAAAGGTCAGCTTCTTTCCGGGATGGGCCATCTGATACATGAGAAGCAGCCTCGTCTGGCTGAACTTATCCGCGTATTCCCCCGGCATACGCCCTATGAGGGACTTTTTGCCGTGTACCACCTCGTCATGTGACAGGGGCAGTATATAGTGCTCGGAAAAGGCATAGCACATGGAAAAGGTCACTTCGTCGTGATGGTAGCTCCGAAAGTAGCTGTCCATGGACATATAGTCCAGCACGTCGTTCATCCAGCCCATGTTCCATTTATAGTCGAAGCCCAGACCTCCCTTTGAGGTAGGCGCGGTCATTCCCGGGAAGGCGGTGCTCTCCTCCGCTATCAGCAGCGCCCCTGGGCATTCCCTGCGCACGGTATCCGAAAGCTGGCGGAGGAAGTCTATGGCCGCTATGTTTTCCCTGCCGCCGTAGCGGTTAGGCAGCCACTCCCCGTCCCGCTTGCCATAGTCCAGGTAAAGCATGCAGCTCACGGCGTCCGCCCTGAGCCCGTCTATATGGTATTCCTTCATGAGGAACACGGCGTTGGATATGAGGAAGCTCCTCACTTCGTTCTTTTCAAAGTTAAAGAGGGTGGTACCCCACTGGGGCTGCTCGCTCCTGCGCGGATCCGGGTGCTCATAAAGGGGAGTGCCGTCGAAAAGCCTCAGGCCCTGCTCATCCCTGCAGAAGTGAGTGGGCACCCAGTCCACTATCACGCCCAGCCCCGCCTGATGGCATTGGTCTATGAATTCCTTGAACTGCGACGGGTTGCCGTAGCGGGAGGTGATGGAATAATATCCGGTAACCTGATAGCCCCAGCTGTCGTCCAGCGGGTACTCGGATACCGGCAGCAGCTCTATATGGGTATAGCCCATCTCCTTTACATAGCCTACCAGCCGCCGGGACAGCGCCGGAAAGTCCAGCCCCTCTACCCATGAGCCCAGATGCGCCTCATATATGTTCATGGGGAGCATGTGGCTGTCCTCATTGCGGCGGGCGGCCATATAGTCCCCGTCGCCCCAGAGGTAGCCGTCCTCAAGATCCCATATGACGGAGGCCGTATTGGGCCGCTTCTGGCTATAAAAGGCAAACGGATCCGCCTTGTATATTATTTCACCCATGCGGGTCTCAATTGCGTATTTGTATGTATCGCCCTGATGGGCAATGCCTATGAAAGCCTCCCATACTCCGGTTTCACCTATGGGGTGCATGGGATCCGCGTCCATGTTCCAGCCGTTAAAGCTGCCTACTACCCTTACGGACACCGCGTTTGGCGCCCATACCGCAAAACGGTATACTTCATAGCCCCTGTGCTCGGCCTTATGGCAGCCCAGAGTGAGGTATGCATATGAATTTGTACCTTCGCCCCAGAGGTAAAGGTCCGCGTCGCTTATCTTATCCCGCATATTCTCCTTAAGCCTCTTGCATAGTATTATGTATATTCTACACCAAAACCTCCCCGGCTGTATATAAAAAAATGTGATAGGGCTCCCTGCCTGTTTTGTTTCGTTTATCGCAAAAAGCATATTTTGTTCTTCCTCTGCCCATGATATAATATAGGAAATTGCCGTACAAAGGAGAAGCGAATATGTCTATAAACAAGGATATGACCATCGAAGAGATACTGCACGTTGACGTCGCCATAGCCGACCTGCTCATGGAAGCCGGTATGCACTGCCTGGGCTGCATAATGGCCCATGGTGAGAGCCTTGAGCAGGCATGCGCCGTACACGGCATAGACTGCGACGCGCTGGTAGATACCATAAACCAGTTTCTTGAGAACAAATAAGAGGGAATAACGTTCCTCCGGCCCAGTGAGCTGAATTTCAAAAACGGCCGGAGATATAGAGCTCTACGTCGTGGTGGGGCAGCGGCAGGATGACGCTCCCCGCCGGACGCCGGCGGCTCTATTTTTTTTGCAAAAAAATGCCCATCCGCTCAACCGGCAGATAGGCTGCGGACGGTTATCCGTCCCTTTCCATTATTCGTTTTATCAGTGATTTCCCAGAAGGTAACTGAACCCCAGCAGCACATACAGCACCCCGAACATGTATGGCATAAACATCTCCTTTAAGCCGGGGTTTTTGCGCCAGCCCTATAACTTCCGAGCCGTATGCCCCTGCGCCCAGTATATACGCCACGAATTTCAGTATGTTCCAGTAATGATATATGGGCTCTATATGCAGCATGGACAATATGAACAGCCCGCCCGCTATTACCACGAATATGTTGCGCACCGTCAGAAACGTATGCTGCGTCTTGCTCAGCCTGTGGCTTTCCGGCGGATCGTGAATTATAGCCTCGTCGCCCTCCATTATATGGATGGCATCTTCGGCTATGGCTTCAGTTATACCTGTTCGGTGATGTTCCTTGTTTTCCTGCATCTGTCCTCCGAAAAATATGAAAATCGATCAGGCGGAGCGTTCTTATTTATTGAGGTATTTTATATGTTTTATTATAAAATATGAGTCGCCGCTTGCCAACCCCGGTTTTTATATTTTTTTAACGGAAACGGGCATTTTATTAACCTTACCAGGCGCGCAGGCATCTCCATTTATCCTGTAGCAAAGAAAGTTTATTTTTCAAGTTCACTCCTTATGTACCGCATTACGGCGCCGGAAATATCCGCTCCGGTGCTCTTTTCCATGCCCGCAAAGTGTGCGTTGGAGTTTACCTCGCAAAGCAGCGGGCCCTCTTGTGAATGCAATATGTCCACACCGCCGAAGTCCAGCCCCAGCAGTCTTACCGCCTCCAGCGCAAGGTGTTTTTCCTCGTCGCTGGGCACATACGCCTCCGCACTGCCGCCATTGGCTATGTTGGCCCTGAAATGGCGGTCGTTGCTGCGCCGCATGGCGCCCATCACCTCTCCGCCCACTACGTATATGCGCACATCCCGCCCGAAGCTTTCCCTGACCGCCTGCTGCATGATCATGGGCGTGGCCTCGTGGGAGCGTATTATTTCCGCCGCCTGTTCCTCCGTATCCGCAAGATATACCTGCTTGCCGAAGGAGCCGCGGCATTCCTTGATTATCAGCGGCAGGCCGAGATATTCCGCCGCCCTTTTCAAAAAGGCCATCTCTCCGTAGCCTACGTATTTGTACGTCTGGGGCACCGGCACCGTCTTGGGCATCGGCAGCCTGCCTGAGAGCGCCGCATGGGTCAGCGCCTTGTCGTCGCAGAGGGCAACAGCCCTGGCGCTGTTGAAAAGACGCAGGCCGCATTTTTCCAGCATCTGTCCCAGCATTATATCCTTATCCCAGAATATGCCGAAGGAGTATCGGTCTATATCGAAAAGCGGCTCTCCAGACGCTATATCGAAAAGCAGACTGTCGTTGCTTTGCTGCTCTATGGCTATGTTTTCCTTTTCAGCCGCTTCCATAAGGGCCCTGAAAAGGCTTTTGAAGCTTTCCTCGCCTACAAAGCCGTTAGTTATAAGCATTCCTTTTTTCATGAGCTTGCCCCCTCTGTGTGCATGAAAAAAGGATACCACAGCCCAGTGCCTATTACAAGGCGGCTCAAGCCCTAAAAAACAGCTCAGCTTCAGATTGCAAACGCAGTTGCTCTGTGGTAAAATAGTCAAAGTTGATATTCGTTTTGACTATAATAAGCTTTTTTATGAGAAAGGAGCTATTGAACTATGAGAGAAGCCGCAAAACCCGCCCTTGAGAAGCTTGATGAGCTTGGCATTAAATACTACTACTATGAGCACCCATTGGCCAAGACCATGGAGGACTGCGAAGGCATAGGCGCCGATGTTGGAGCAAAGCACTTTAAAAACATCTACGCCTGCGACCATACCGAGACCAACTTCTTTATCATAATCATCCGCGCCGATAAGAAGTTCAGGACCTCCGAGGTGAGCCGCAAGCTGGGCGTATCCCGCCTGAGCTTCTGCACCGACGAAATGCTGCAGGAAAACCTCGGCGTAGTTTCCGGCGCCGTCACCCCTCTTGCCCTGATGAACGACAAGGAGCACAAGACCCTTCTGGTAGTGGACAAGGATATCCTCCGGGACGAGATGGTATGCTGCCACCCCCTCACCAGCGACGCTACCGTCGCCATGCACCGCTACGATCTGATCAAGTTCGTCCGGGCCTGCGGCAACGAGATAAAGTTCCTCGACATAGGCGACGGCGAGCACACTGAGGAATAAAAATCAACGCATATTTTAAAAAGTGGCTTTTAAGCCACTTTTTTCTTGTACACCGAAAACCACTCGCTTGGCGAATGGTTCAAAAGAGGCTTCTGCCGATGGGGAAAAATAAAACTCCCTCTGTTATAGT
>OLXD01000461.1_pt1 | contig 19677 bp, 13 predicted proteins | sample 1673881 | NCBI WGS metagenome assembly OLXD01 (sample SAMEA103958131, study PRJEB25191) | human gut metagenome
AATTACAAAGTGCAGACCGCCTGCCATCCGCAGGACGTGAAGCATTATGACACGGAACTTCTACGCAGCAGATTCATGATGGACAAAGTCATGGCTCCGGATGAAATCAACGTAACCTACACCCTCTACGACCGATTGATTTACGGTGGCGCCATGCCGGTGAACAAGACATTGAAGTTGGAAGTGTTCCGTGAACTGGGTCCGGAAATCACTTACTTCCTCGAACGCCGCGAACTGGGTGTCATCAATACCGGTGGTGACGGAGTGGTTACTGTAGACGGTAAGGAATACCCCATGAAGTATAAGGAAGCCCTTTACGTAGGCTGCGGAAATAAGGAAGTAACCTTCAAGAGCAACGACGCTACCAATCCCGCCAAGTTCTACATCAACTCGGCTCCGGCCTACAAGCCCTATGTTACTCAGCTGATTACTACCGATGCCAAGCTTCAGAAAGCCAACCCCAAGAAATATGCACTGGGCATCTCCGACCATTATGGAAAAATGGAAGACAGCAACGACCGTATCGTAAACCAGCTGATTGTGAAAGATGTACTGGAAAGAGTGAAAGACGGCGGTACCAACCAGTTGCAGATGGGACTCACGGAACTGGCTCCCGGCTCTGTATGGAATACCATGCCTGCCCACACGCACACTCGCCGCATGGAAGCTTACTACTACTTCAACCTGAAACCCGGCAACGCTATCTGTCACCTGATGGGCGAACCGCAGGAAGAACGTTTGATATGGCTGCACAACGAACAAGCCATCACTTCTCCCGAATGGTCCATCCACGCTGCTGCCGGAACCAGCAACTATACTTTCATCTGGGGTATGGGCGGTGAAAACCTGAAATACAGCGACAAAGACGAAATCAAATACATCGATATGAAATAAAGTTGCTCTGCAACGTCCGATAGGCATGGACTTAAATAATCCATGCCTATTTTTGTCATTTTCTACATCCTTTTTACTCAATATTACACCTCGAACAACACACAAACCCCTACATTTGCATCAAAATATAAATCTATTATCATGAGTACATTTCAAAACACCGCAGGGCGGATGACCAATTACCGTTGGATTATCTGCGCCATGCTATTCTTCGCGACAACCGTCAACTACCTCGACCGCCAGGTTCTTTCATTGACCTGGAAAGATTTCATCTCCCCCGAATTCCACTGGACCGATACACACTACGGCTACATCACAGCTATCTTTTCCATTGTCTATGCCTTAGGCAATCTGTTTGCCGGACGTTTCATCGACTGGATGGGAACGAAAAAAGGGTATTTATGGGCCATTGCCGTATGGTCTATCGGCGCTTGTATGCACGCCCTCTGCGGACTTGCCACAGAAATGACCCTCGGCATTGAAAATGCCGCCAACATGATTAGCGCTACCGGTGCATTGGCCTCTACCATAGCCATCACCAGCGTTTACTACTTCATTGCCGCCCGTATCATACTGGGCATCGGTGAAGCAGGAAACTTTCCTGCCGCCATCAAGGTGACTGCCGAATATTTTCCAAAGAAAGACCGTGCCTTCTCCACTTCCATATTCAATGCCGGCTCTACCATCGGAGCACTGATAGCCCCATTGTGTATCCCTACCCTGGCCCGCTACTTCCAACGCATGGGCGTGGGTAACGGCTGGGAAATGGCTTTTATCGTTATCGGCGGATTGGGTTTCATCTGGATGGGACTGTGGATATTCATGTACAAGAAACCTGATGAAAATCCACACGTAAACGCAGCTGAGCTGGCATATATAGAACAAGACAAAGACAATGAGGAGGATAAAAAGGCGACTACTCCGACAACCAAGGATGAAAAGAGCATTTCTTTCCTGCAATGTTTCAAATATCCGCAAACCTGGGCTGTATTTTTCGGCAAATTCATGACTGACGGTGTATGGTGGTTCTTCCTCTTCTGGGCACCCGCATACATTTCGGACGTTTACGGATTCTCCTCAGATACTCCCACGGCACAGATGCTTATCTTTGTGCTCTATGCCATCACGATGTTGTCCGTCTATGGCGGGAAATTGCCCACCATCATTATCAACAAAACCGGTAAGAACCCCTACGCCGCACGCATGCAGGCCATGTTCATCTTTGCACTGTTCCCGCTATTGGCATTGTTTGCACAGCCATTGGGCAACAAGGAAGTATTTGGCGAACAAGCCTATTGGTTCCCGATTATCATCATAGGTATTGCAGGCGCTGCCCATCAGTCCTGGTCGGCCAACATCTATTCTGTGGTAGGTGATATGTTTCCCAAGAGCACCATTGCCACCATTGTGGGAATCGGAGGTATGGCGGGCGGTATCAGCTCATTCCTTATCAACATGAGTTCCGGTTTGCTGTTCGACTATGCCGACAAGACACAAATGGTATTTCTTGGATTCCAGGGCAAGCCTGCCGGATATTTCATCATCTTCTGTGTATGTGCAGTGTCCTACCTGATAGGCTGGTGCATCATGAAGGCACTGGTTCCGAAGTACAAACCGATTATAGTGGACTAATCAGAAGTCTCTTTATAGATATTCAGAATCATGCGGAGTTTGCAAACTGCATTACATGCCTTGCAAACTCCGCACAAAAAAAGCCTTTTCTCACGAAATGGCTTTTCTTCGTTCAATTACAGTCAAAAACAAAAAACTGTAAATGGAACACAATTTAAGATGAAAAAAAGGGAAGTCTCACGACTTCCACAATTCTTCTAACCTTAAATCTAAATCTCTATGAAAAAAACGTGATGCAAAGATAATGGTTTATCTCACACAGCGTTATTAATAAACTCTATAAAGAAGCAGAAAATATTTAAGATTTACTAAATAAGACGGTTACGAATGGCAAACTACAGACAAGAGCTCGGCATAAATAGGATTAAGTTTCAATAGTTGCGGCACTCCTGTCATAAACATCTGCTTGCGGGCACGAGTAAGGGCTACATTCAATTTCCGGTCAATCCGAGTACCGTTTTCCTCCGTCATATTTGCCAGAAACTTCAACTGATAAGCCCGGTTCACACAGAAAGAGTAGATAATGACATCCCGTTCGCTACCTTGGAAGCGTTCCACGGTGTCTACCAATATATCCTCCAAAGGAGCAATACCCAAAGCGGCAATCTCTTTCTTAATCAAGGCTATCTGACTGCGATAAGGAGTGATGACACCTAAAGTGACAGCCGGGTTGAAACCGGAAACAGCTGCATACTGCCGATAGATAGCCGCTGCCAACCGTGCCACAATCCGCGCCTCCGAATGGTTCATCTTGGCCGACTGTGCCGGCGGTTCGACTGCGGCAGGCAGAAAAGCGACACGACGAGTCAGCAAGCCGGCAAACTCACAATCACACAGCTCAGGAGCAAGAATCAGCTCTCCCTGCTGGTGCGGCAGACCAACCGGTTCCAACAGACCACCGTAAAAAGCCCGGTTAGGAAACAAAGCTACCTCGATATTCATACGACCCTGACGGCAGAGCATGTCGTAGGAGGGATGAGGGATAAAAGATGAAGAATGAGAGGTTGATGCCTGGCGATTGGCACTTTCCTTGGAGAGATTCCTATAAAGGCGTTCGAAAAGGGAATCTTTCAAATTATACAATCCGATGGCCTGCAAAGCTTCGTCACACACTTCCGACTGCTCGGACGACTGCAAGACCACTGCGGGTAGCTGCTTATGGTCACCTATCAAAATAAATTTGCCGATGGCATCCGCGCCTGCGGGATTGCGGGTACAGAGTAACCCCAGCAGTTGTGGTTCCAAAATTTGGGTAGCCTCATCCACAATCGCTACATCAAAAGTCTTCAACCGGAAAAGTTCGGTCTTGGAAGAAAACGTGGCAACCGTACCGACAAAAACACGGCAACGGGCAATGCGCTCCTGCACCTGCCGCCGAGTGGCACAAGGTTCCAACACATTCTCAATCAGATACGGGCGGAATGAGTCATCGCAAGACAACTCACTGCCTAAACGGATAAAGTCTATTTCAGGCTCAATGGAAGCCAGCGCCTTACTGATTTCATCTACAGCACGATTGGTATACGAAAGCAGTAGAATCTGTTTCCCCTCCCGGTAAAAGGCTTCTACCATGCCCCGCAGCGCGCGAGAGGTCTTGCCGGTACCCGGCGGACCGATTAAAAGGAAATAGTCGCGGGCAGCCTGCGCTTTCAGAATAATCCGCGAAAAATCATCCGGAGCGGTCGCAATACCAGTATCCAAAGAAGCATCGAACTCGGGAGGGCGCTGCCCCAACAACAAATCACGCCGTCTTTGAGTGGCAGAAAGGAAAGCGGAAAGTCCCAGATACATGCTACGAAAGGAGGTGTCCATATAGTCGTGCTCTATGGCATAAAGGCTAGCAGCAGGCAATACACCCGCATTCTGCTGAGTGGCACGAAGACGGATACAGACCTCGTTATCGGATATGCGCTCTATATTACCTTTAAACACCATCTTGTTGGTAACGTTGTCGGTATCCGTATTCCGTTCGTAAAGAACCACCGCATCACCCTGACGGAAATTGGGCAGAACCCGCTCCTGCCGGGAAGCAACCATTTGCTTCGTTCTGAGTGACAAATACGGTTTATGCGCATCTGCCGCATGATTCTCGCAAATAGCCAAATCGTACAGAATTTCACCTGCCTCACATTTCTCAGCCAGTGTGGAAAGCCAGAGGGCGGCAGCACCGGTACGTCCTTCATAATCCACATCTCCAGATTTGGAGGTATAGAGTTCCTTGGTTATAAAGTTATAGAGCGTATAAAAATAGCTTTGTTCCAACGACGAAAGCGAACGGATGCGTTGCGCTACGGCATCGATGGAGGGGCAAAGGAAGCGTTTCCACAAGGTATTGTCCAAACCGCGCTCATTCAAGGTATCCGGATGGATGTCTTTCAGGCGCTCTGCCGTATACTGCGGGCTGTTCCGTAACTGGATGCCATATTCATTGGCTACAATCCGGTTACGCACATCCATCACACGGCGCACCATTGCCCACGAAGGACGTGCCGGATAAAGCAACGGATAACGGGTATAGAGCAGGTAGGCCTTTACACGTCGATGGTCCATTCCCATAGAATACTCCAACACAGCCTGATAGAGCAACATCTGTACCTTATTGTTTTCTTTAGGCTCCACCTTATCACGGATGGAATACTCGTCCGCCTTACCGGACTTCATTTCAATGAACGAGGTCATATCCCGCTGCATGTAGTCCAGACGCCCTTGCAAACCCAATGCTTCACAGATGTAAGAAGGTTCCAGCACGGCATCAGTCCTATCGAGCTCATAGCCGGATGCACGGAATGTTTCTGTCACTGTCCGGTGGATATTGTCGAAATGGCGCTTGCAATCGGAAAAGAATTCGGCTTCCTTCTCCCGGTCGCGCAGGTCGGCACATGCTGCCAGCTCGATGGGATAAGAACGGAAGGCCTTCTTCATGCATGCCAAATAATCGGGTGCCTCCTTGGCATGAATCCATTCGTCCAGAAAGAGGTTAGCAATATTACCCAACAGTAACGGACGGGTATTGTCTGGCGACTGGAGCCGTGCCAGGATATAATTGGCAGGATGATGCCCGTAATCCTTGAAGCATTCGGCAAGTGAACTGATGTCTATCAAGTAATCGGGCTCAAGTATAATAAAGGAAGGGGTGAGTATGCCGACTTCGTCCACCGTAACATCCAGCAGATTGACCTGGGCATGCCGCCACAGAATCCGGCAGGTTTCTGCAAACTCTTCATTAATCTGAGGTACATTATAACGGACACGCAACGGCTCATCGGCTACAGTGTCTACGGGCAGTACATATAAATAAGTATCATCGGCATACTGAAAACAGACGCGCATGCGCTTTATCCGTTCTTTGGCGGGCGGTGCCACTATATAGGTGGCATCCGCACGAGGTAGCAGGCGATAAAGTTCGGCAGGTATCTCCTCCCCCGTCAAGCGCTTGACAAAGAATGCCAGTGTCTTGGCATCACGCAACAACTGTTCACGTTGCGGTTCCGCCTGGCAGTTCAGAATAGCATTGGAGGTCAGCCGGAAGGTATGCAGACGGTTCTGTTCCACGGTGGAAAGTCCGGCCTTCGAAGCCACGAAACTGATACGTGCAGAAAGGTCCGTCATCTGCAAGCTGCCGTCGGGCATCTGTGTACGGCACAAACGCTCCAGCAACTCGCGCAATTGCCGATAGGCCACGTCCAAGGAGATTTCCTTAACGTGGCAGGCTTCCAGCAATATACTAAAATATTCCTTTACTTCACAATCCATCATTCCTCTGTCTCCACTTCTTCCGCTTCATCATCAGTCTTTTTATCCTTTATCATCAGGATACTCAACTCATAGAGCAGATAAAGCGGCACCGCCACTACTGTCAAGGTAAACGGGTCACCGGTCGGAGTAATGATGGCCGAGGCAATAACAATGATGACAACAGCATGACGGCGGTATTTCCGCAAAAAGGTCTTGTGCACCAGTCCCAGCAGGGAAAGCAGCCATGTCACCAGCGGCAGTTCGAATGCCAGTCCCATGCAAAGCACCAGCATCATGAAATTGTCGATGTACGAGTTCAGGGAAATTTGATTCTCGATGGCTGCGCTCAATTGATAAGTGGAAAGGAAACGCAATGTCAGCGGATAGACCATAAAATACCCCAGCAACACACCGATGAAAAACATCACCGTACCTATACCCAGCGCTTTCCTCACCCCTTTACGCTCGTTTGGATAGAGTGCAGGGCTTACAAAGCGCCAGATTTCATAGAAAATATAAGGAGCAGCCGTTACCACCGACATCCAGAAAGCGGTAGACATGTGGACAAAGAACGGTGCAGCAAGATTGATATTGACGAGCTTCACATGAAACTCCTGGGTAAAGAATTCATCCTGCAAGTCCAGTCTCTGCCCTATCCAGCGCAGCAAGTCATAGAAAATGAAGTCGTTATGGCAAGGAGCCAATATCACATTGTCAAACAGATAAGGCATGGCAATAAAATAACCGATAGCCAATACAAACCACACACCGAGTACACGAAACAACACTCGGCGCAACTCGTCCAAGTGGTCCCAAAAGGTTAGTTCTTTTTCTGACATAAAGGGATTTACTATTTGACAATTTACTATTTGGGCTGCGCTGTGGGGATTTACTATTTGACAATTTACTATTTACTATTTGGGCTGCGCTGTGGAAAAGGCAACAAGCCTACCCATACTCCTGAACTTCTCAGAGTATCAAATAGTAAATAGTAAATCGTCAAATAGTAAATACCCTTGTTCCTTTTATTTCTTTTCAGCCGGTTTATCCAAATCTTCCTGAGCCTTGTTTATCTCTTCTTTGGCTTCATTCACACCATCCTTGAAGCTCTTCACCCCTTTGCCCAAACCACGCATCAGTTCGGGAATTTTCTTACCACCAAACAACAGTAAGATGACCAATGCAATAATTATCCATTCGGAACCGCTGGGCAGAAAGCCTAATAAAAGTAAGTTTGTCATAGTTATATCTGATTAATTATAGTGCAAAGATAGGAAAATTAAGGATTAGGGATTAAGGATTAAGGATTAATTTTATCGCAATCCCTAATCCCTAATCCCTGCCCCCTATCTTCAGTCTTGATAATAAATACGTTTTACCCGCGTAGAAACGCTTGTCAACATCTCATAAGGAATAGTTTCGAGTACATCGGAAAGAACGGTTATAGGCAGATGGTCACCAAAAATTTCCACACTGTCACCCTCCTTGCAATCAATGTCCGTCACGTCAATCATACAGACATCCATGCAGATATTCCCTACATAGGCTGCCCGTTGGCCGTTTACAAGACAATAAGCATGTCCATTTCCAAGATGGCGGTTCAGGCCGTCGGCGTAACCGATGGGAAGAGCCGCTATACGCGACGGACGGGTGAGATGCCCTTTCCGGCTATACCCCACCGTATCCTCTTCGGGAACATCACGTATCTGGAGGATGGTAGTCTTCAACGTGCTCACATTATTCATAATGGAATTGTCTATGGGATTGACACCATAGAGGCCGATACCCAGGCGCACCATATCGAATTGCGCCCCGGGGAAACGCTCGATACCTGCGGAATTGCAGATATGGCGAAGTATCTTATGCGGAAAAGCCTCCTGCAATTCCATGGACGCTTTCTCGAACATTTCTATCTGCCGGCGTGTAAAACTGTCGAATTGTTGCGAATCGCTCCCTACCAAATGCGAGAAGACGGAACGGGCAATCACGGCATTCTGTCCCTTCAGCCGCTCTATCAGCCGGGGCATGTCCTCCGGAGCAAACCCCAGGCGGTGCATACCGGTATCCAGCTTTATGTGGATGGGGAAGTTTGTGATACCTTCCTTTTCCGCTTCTTTAATCAAAGCGTCCAGCAGATGGAAGCTATATACTTCGGGTTCCAGCTTGTAATCGAACATGGTCTTGAAAGCAGTCATCTCAGGATTCATGATAATGATGTTCGCAGTGATGCCCGCTTTACGGAGTTCGGAGCCTTCGTCGGCAACCGCCACGGCAAGATAATCGACATGATGTTCCTGCAAGGTCTTGGCTATCTCGTAAGAACCTGCACCGTAAGCGGAGGCTTTCACCATGCAGACCATCTTTGTTTCCGGCTTCAGCTTGCCACGATAATAGTTCAGATTGGCAATCATCGCTCCAAGATTAACCTCCAGAATGGTTTCGTGCACCTTCTTCTCCAATACTTCCGTCAAGGAGTCAAAACCGAACTTACGTGCACCCTTAATCAGAATTATTTCGTTTTCAAGGCGAAGTTCCCCACGCTGAATGGCACGTATCAAGGCCGCTGTATCCGGATAAAAGGTCTTCTCTATATTAAAGCGTGCAGCGCAGGAAGATATTTCATTTCCTACACCTATGATGCGTTCAATGCCACGGCTGTTTACCAGCTGTGCCACTTGTCGGTAAAGTGTCGGCGTGTTCTGACCGGTCTCCAATATATCCGAAAGAACCAAAGTCCGCCTCAATCCCTTACTTTGCGAACGGCGGTAAAGAAAATCGAGTGCAATATCCAATGAGCCAAGGTCAGAATTATAACTGTCGTTAATCAACAGACAGTTGTTTTTTCCCTCCTTGACTTCCAGCCGCATGGCGATGGGTTCTAGCCTTGCCATACGTTCTGTAATCTGTTCGGCAGGAAGCATCAGATAGAGGCATGCGGCCAGGCAGTTCAGCGAATTCTCGATGGAAGCATCATCTATGAACGGTAGAGTAAACGTATTATCCATATCCAGATAGCGATAGGAAATGACAGTACAGTCATCCCGTTTCTCCACCTTACTTATATATAGAGGACGTTCCATATCTTTCCGGCTCCACGCAATCTCACGTGCAGACAGCATGGACTTCGCCACACAGTTGCTGACGAACTCATCGTCACCATTATAAATCACTACATCACAATTCTTGAAAAGCGTCAGCTTCTCCATGCATTTCTCCTGCAACGAGAAGAAATTTTCCTGGTGAGCCCCTCCTATATTGGTCAGAATACCTATGGTAGGCTTGATAATGTTCTGCAAAGCACGCATTTCCCCCGGCTCGGAAATACCGGCTTCAAAAATAGCAAGTTCGGACTGTTCGTTCATCTGCCACACAGACAAAGGCACTCCAATCTGGGAGTTATAACTGCGGGGAGAACGGATAATGGCACGTTCCGGACTGAGCAACTGGTGCAGCCATTCCTTCACAACAGTCTTACCGTTGCTTCCCGTAATACCGATGACCGGTATCTGGAACCGGTTCCGATGCTGTTCCGCCAGTTTTTGCAAGGCTTTCAGCGGGTTGGGAACAATGAGATAATTGACAATTGACTGCGCATCATCACGCTGCATAGCATTGTCAATTGTCAATTGTCCATTGTCCATTAATCTAAAGCTTTCTTCGCTAAGCACAAAATTACGTACTCCACGGGCATATAAATCTGCAATATAGCGCGCACCGTCATTCCTCTTGGTGGTCAAGGCAAAGAATAATGTTTCCTCAGGAAAATTCAGGGAACGGCTGTCAGTGAGCAGCCAGTCTATGGTAGCCGGCGCGTTTCCCATACGCCGTGCGCCAATACTTTCGGTTATGCTTTCAATCGAATACGACATATTTCTCTCTCTTTTTGGAAATCTAAGTACGGGTATTTTCCGTTAAGTTGGTCTATTTTTAACACAATTTGTCCTAAAAAACGCTTATACTCTTCTGAAGCGGGATAAAATGGCTTATGTGACAACATCTTACGGATATTTTCACTTTCTTCCATAATCCGTAACGCATCGGCAGAGATGCACGACCGGGTAAACCGTTCCCAGACATAGCGAATGGCTGTTTCGGAAGGATGCACCATGTCTTCTGCATAGAAGCGATAGTCACGAAGCTCGTCGAGCAGCAGCTCATAAGCCGGAAAATAGAAAACATGTTCCGGGAAAGTGGCTTGCAACTGGTTCACGGCAAGTAGCAGGGTAGCTTTACTGAGCTGGTTGGCATGCATTCCGTCACGCACGTGGCGGATGGGGCTGACGGTGAACAATACTTTCAGCCGGGGAATCCGCGCCAGCAAGCCAGAAAGCAAAGAGGTGTAGTCAGATACTATTTCACAGACAGAAAGCATACGGCGGGTAAAGCAGGACTCAGGTTGCTTATGACAGTTGGCAACTACAGTTCCCGTCTTTTTATTTTCATAAACCCAGGCAGATCCGAAAGTCAGCAGCAGACAATCCAACCGGTCCAGCCTTTCATGGGCGCTTTTCAAACGCCCGTTAATGCCTGCCAATGTTTCCTCTGCAGAGACTGAGGAAAAACTACCATGATGCATGGCACTATGCCAAAGTTCATGAAAGAGGAAAATATCGTTTTCATTGTAGCATCTGCCCGCAATGATTTCACGCAATGCCGCAGAAATGGAAAACGGATTATAAAGCACACCATAAGGATTGACGTCACAACGGAACTTGGCATCCGCCAGCCTTTGCCCCATCTCGGACGCAAAACAAGAACCCATCAGCAACAGATTATTCTCTTGCGAAAGAAGGGGCATACTGGAAACTACTTCTACAGGCGTATAAAGATTCATAAGCTCGGAATAAATAAACCATTCACTTTCTCGAAAAAAATGATGTACCAACTGCTTGCTACGCCACAAAGATAGTAAATTTCAATATATAACGGTCGAAACATAAAAAGGCAGGTGATATAACCTTTCATTATATCATCTGCCTTAAATAAAAATACTATATGTTCTATTAATACCAATTAGCCGTAGGATCAGCCACCCAATCTGCAAAACCTGGATATTTATCATTAATATCCTGACGTTCAGCAGTCCATTCATATCTTGTCTCTACACGTATCTTCTGCGGCGCTTTACCTATCTCCGCTTTCAGTGTATATACTTCAGCATTTTGACCTTCCACTTTGACATTTACGGCACCGGTACCGTCAACTCTGTACATCACCGGAGCCTTAGTTGCCCCAGCACCTGTATTTACCATTGTAGTATTAGAAACGCCAAAGAGTCCATGAACTTCACGGCTATCACCGCCTACCTCAATATACAAAGGCAAAGTACCACCCGCAGCCTGCAGGGTAATGATAGTTGCTCCCCCATTGGTCGCTACATCAAACACGACATCGTTGAAGTCAAAATCATCACTGTCTCCAAGGTCTTCTGCTATGATTCTGTACGCATTCGTATATACGGCCGGAGAGATCTTCACAATCCAATCACTATAATACCCATCTGCATCCACTTGTTGATTTGGGTTCTGTCCGGTAGCTTCAAAGTCAAATCCCACATAATAAGCACCCCCAATATATTGTATAGTATAATTATAGTGCATTTTACCATCCAGAGAAGCCCTATAGCCAAAAGAAGACGTTCCACTATTCTGCATTAGCATTATAGCCCCCTCAGTAGCATTAAAATTATTGACATGGTCATCTGATGCTGCAACCAAAAAATCCATATTAGAGTGTGAGCCACTTACATGTTGAACAAAAAAGTCGGTCCAATCCACACCAATGGATTGTGGATTCTGATGTGTTTTAAACCATTCCGTAACCACTTCTTTTTCTGTAGCCGTAATACCCTCGGGTACTTCCGTAAAATCTTTCCATTGATTGCTATTAGTGTTAGCAACACGCGTTGTCGGTGTTGCCCCAAATCCCCAATCCTGATCAACTGCAATTTCTCCATACTTCTGCACGAAAGCCGATGCATACTGTGCCTCTTTCTTAGCCGCCGCCTTTTCCGGGTCGAACAAATCGCTATCAGAACCGCAAGCGGAAAATACCACTACGCCCATAATAGCCAAAATTCCAAAGTTGAGCTTTTTCTTCATATCATTCATTGTTTATTCATTTAACAATTCGTGATTACGCCCCATGCCGACACATATTACAATTAAGAATATCATTATATACAACTCAAAATTGTATAACATATTGATAAATAGGACATATTCTACTTCGCAAATATACATAATACTATATCAGATAACAACCAAAATCTCAAAAAAGTTGCAATAAATAATTTATTAAGTTACATTTTTCAACAAACATTAAATTTAAAGCATATCTTATCATAGATGCACACATACGAGAGTACAAGTCAATCTTTGAAAGGATTAATATCTTTGCCTACCAAAATTAAATCATTCTTATATGGAGAAAAAATCGTTCCACCATGGTGGAACGATTTTTCCCCTAGGATGGAACAATATTTTCTCCATGGAGGAACGATTTACCATCAGGTATCTTTTCCCTTAACCATAGGCAGGCTGAACGAGAAATGTGGCGTATGCAAAGAGAAAGTAAAAACCGAAGTGAACAAAAGAGGCTTTTTTTCCTTCTAAAACTTCCCGTCATCCGTTTTCTTTTGCTATTTTTGCATTTTGTAATCTTCAGATTAGAAATGAGAACAGAACCAACAACATATAACTTGCTTAACACCATTACATTTCCCGAGGATTTACGCCGACTCAGCGTAGAAGAGCTTCCTGAAGTCTGTAAAGAATTGAGGCAAGACATTATAAAGGAGGTTTCGTGTAACCCCGGACATTTCGCTGCCAGCCTGGGCACGGTAGAGCTGACCGTTGCCTTGCACTATGTATTCAATACTCCGTACGACCGCATAGTCTGGGATGTAGGCCATCAGGCGTACGGGCACAAGATACTGACCGGACGCCGTGAAGCATTCTCCACCAACCGTAAATTCAAGGGAGTTCGTCCTTTTCCCTCACCAGAGGAAAGCGATTATGACACATTCACCTGCGGACATGCGTCAAATTCAATCTCCGCCGCCCTTGGCATGGCTGTTGCCGCTGCCGAAAAAGGCGAGAAGGACCGCCATGTGGTCGCCGTCATCGGTGATGGAAGCATGAGCGGCGGCCTGGCTTTCGAAGGACTGAACAACGCTTCGTCTACCCCTAACAACCTTCTTATCATTCTCAACGACAATGATATGTCGATAGACAGAAGTGTAGGCGGCATGAAGCAGTACCTTTTCAACTTGACTACCAGCAACCGCTATAACCAGCTGCGCTTCAAGACATCCAGACTGCTGTTCAAAATGGGACTTTTGAACGAGGACCGCCGCAAAGCGCTGATTCGCTTCGCCAACAGTCTGAAATCAATGGCCGCCCAGCAGCAGAATATCTTTGAAGGGATGAACATCCGCTACTTCGGCCCTATCAACGGACACGATGTGAAAAACATAGCCCGTGTCCTACGGGACATTAAAGATATGCAGGGACCGAAAATACTGCATCTGCACACTGTAAAAGGAAAAGGATTCGAACCTGCCGAGAAGAATCCCGATATCTGGCATGCACCGGGCAAGTTCGATCCGGAAACCGGAGAACGCCTCAAGGTGGACACCAGCAATTTGCCTCCGCTTTTCCAGGACGTGTTTGGGGAAACGCTGGTAGAACTGGCAAAGGAAAATCCGAAAATCGTCGGAGTAACCCCCGCCATGCCCACCGGCTGCTCCATGAACAAGCTGATGGACACCATGCCCGACCGTGCCTTCGATGTGGGTATTGCCGAAGGGCATGCAGCCACTTTCTCGGGCGGTATGGCTAAAGAAGGAATGCAACCTTTCTGCAACATCTACTCCTCCTTCATGCAGCGGGCATACGATAATGTCATCCATGACATCGCCCTGCTCCGCCTCCCCGTCGTACTTTGCCTGGACCGCGCCGGACTGGTAGGAGAAGACGGACCGACACACCACGGAGTTTTCGACCTGGCCTATTTCCGTCCGATTCCCAACCTGACCATATCTTCACCGATGGACGAACATGAATTGCGCCGTCTGATGTACACGGCACAGTTACCGGACCAAGGTCCGTTCGTCATCCGCTATCCCCGCGGACGCGGCGTATTGCTGGATTGGAAATGTCCGCTGGAAGAAATCCCCGTAGGCAAAGGGCGTAAACTGAAAGAAGGCAAAGACCTGGCAGTCATCAGCCTCGGTCCCATAGGCAACGTAGCCGCACGTGCCATAGAGCGTGCGGAGAAGGACAAAGGAATCTCCATAGCCCACTACGACCTGCGTTTTCTCAAGCCGCTCGACGAAGCGCTGCTGCACGAGGTAGGACTCAACTTCCAGCATGTTGTCACTATAGAAGACGGTGTCAAAAAAGGAGGAATGGGCAGTGCCGTACTGGAGTTCATGGCAGACAATGACTATATTCCCCATATCAGGCGTATCGGTGTACCCGATGCCTTCATAGAACACGGCACCATACAAGAGTTGTATCATCTTTGCGAAATGGACGAAGAAGGAATTTATACATTATTAATTAAGAATGAGGAATGAGGAATGAAGAATTCAGCTACGCGATGCAAGCACGCCGCATGGCAAATTCTTCATTCTTCATTCCTCATTCTTCATTTCCATAAAGAAAGTGAAAATAATTATTGCAGGTGCCGGCGCAGTAGGCACACACTTGGCCAAATTGCTGTCCCGCGAGAAGCAGGACATCATTCTGATGGACGACAACGAAGACAAGTTGAGCACACTGAACTCCAACTTTGACTTGATGACGGCTACGGCCTCCCCTACCTCCATAAAAGGCTTGAAAGAAGTGGGAGTGGGAGAGGCAGACTTGTTCATAGCCGTCACCCCCGATGAAAGCCGGAACATGACCGCATGCATGCTGGCAAACAATCTGGGAGCACAAAAGACCGTAGCCCGTATTGACAACTACGAATACCTGCTGCCCAAAAACAAGGAATTTTTCCAGAAGCTGGGTGTCGATTCACTCATCTATCCGGAAATGCTTGCCGCCAAAGAAATCGTATCTTCCATCCGCATGAGCTGGGTACGCCAATGGTGGGAATTCTGCGGAGGAGCCTTGATACTGATAGGTACCAAGATGCGCGAAAAAGCCGAGATACTGAACATCCCCCTCCACGAACTGGGTGGACCGGAGCTGCCCTATCACGTGGTAGCCATCAAACGGGGAAGCGAGACACTGATTCCCCGTGGTGACGATACCATCAAGCTACATGACATCGTATACTTTACCACCACACGAAAATACGTCCCCTACATCCGCAAAATAGCCGGCAAGGAAGATTATGCCGATGTGCGCAACGTGATGATTATGGGTGGAAGCCGGATTGCCGTACGAACCGCCCAATATGTCCCGGACTACATGCAGGTGAAAATCGTGGACAACGACCTGAACCGCTGCAACCGCCTGACCGAGCTGCTTGACGACCGTACCATGATTATCAATGGCGACGGACGGGATATGGACCTGCTTGTGGAAGAGGGACTGAAAAATACGGAAGCCTTCGTTGCCTTGACCGGCAACTCGGAGACTAATATCCTGGCCTGCCTTGCCGCCAAACGCATGGGAGTCAGCAAAACCGTAGCGGAAGTGGAGAACATCGACTACATAGGCATGGCCGAAAGCCTTGACATCGGCACCGTCATCAACAAAAAGATGATTGCTGCCAGCCACATCTACCAGATGATGCTGGATGCGGACGTCAGCAACGTGAAATGCCTGACCTTTGCCAATGCCGATGTAGCAGAATTTACCGTTAAGGCCGGCTCGAAGATTACCAAACATCCGGTAAAAGACCTCGGCCTCCCGAAAGGAGCCACCATCGGCGGACTTATCCGCCAGGGGGAAGGCGTTGTGGTTATGGGTAACACCCTGATACAGCCGGGTGACCATGTAGTGGTATTCTGCCTGAACATGATGATTAAGAAAATCGAAAAATACTTTAACTAATTGAGAATGAGTAGTTGGTAAATGATTAACTTCAAGACAATCATACGGATTATCGGTATTCTGCTATTGCTGGAAACAGTCATGTTTCTGGTCTGTTCGGGCGTGTCCTTCTACTACAGAGAAAGCGATATGCTCGACTTCTGGAAAGCAGGAGGCATCACAGCAGGGGTAGGCTTATTGCTGGCGGCTCTCGGCAAGGGAGGTGAACGGCAACTGACGCGCCGTGACGGATATGTACTGGTCAGCTTTGCCTGGGTGGCATTCTCTCTTTTCGGAATGCTGCCTTTCTATATAGGCAGATACATACCCGACATTGCCAATGCATTCTTCGAAACCATGTCCGGTTTCAGCAGTACGGGTGCCACCATCTTGGACGACATCGAGTCACTTCCTCATGGAATACTGTTCTGGCGCAGTATGACACAGTGGATTGGCGGCTTGGGAATCATCATGTTCACCATTGCAGTGCTTCCCATCTTCGGAGTCAGTGGCCTGCAGGTGTTCGCCGCCGAGGCAAGCGGCCCTACACATGACAAGGTTCATCCCCGTATCGGTATCACCGCCAAATGGATTTGGAGTATCTATGCCGGCATAACCGCTCTGCTTGTCGGTCTGCTGATGCTTGGAGGTATGGACTGGTTCGACAGTATCTGCCATGCATTTGCCACTACCGGTACCGGTGGCTTCTCCACCAAGCAGGCCAGCGTTGCCTACTACAATTCTCCTTATATAGAATATGTCATCTCCATTTTCATGTTTATCTCCGGCATCAACTTCACCTTGCTATTATTGTTCGTCAACCGGAAATTCAAGAAGTTCATCGGCAATGCCGAGCTGAAATTCTATTTCGGTTCAGTTGTGCTCTTCACTGCCGTCATAGCCATCGTGCTTTACTATACCAGTCCCATGGGGATGGAAGAATCCTTCCGCAAATCCTTGTTCCAGGTAATCTCCCTCCAGACCTCCACCGGTTTTGCGACAGATGACTATATGCAATGGACACCCGTCTTGTGGGGGCTGCTTACCATCATCATGCTGATGGGAGCGTGTGCAGGCAGTACCACCGGAGGCTTGAAGTGTATACGTATGGTAATTCTTACCAAAGTCTCACGAAACGAGTTCAAACACATCCTACACCCCAATGCCATACTTCCGGTACGGATAAACAAGCAGGTAATCTCTCCCTCCATTGTCTCCACCGTACTGGCTTTTTGTTTTATTTATATCTCCATTATAGTCATCGGCACACTGCTCATGATGGCTATGGGTGTTGGGGCTGAAGAATCAATGGGCTGCGTCATTTCCAGTATCGGTAATATGGGACCCGGATTGGGTGAAACCGGACCTGCCTATTCGTGGAATGCCCTGCCCGATGCAGCTAAATGGCTGTTATCCTTTTTAATGCTTCTGGGTCGTCTTGAGTTATTTACCGTACTGCTGCTTTTCACACCGGATTTCTGGAAACGGAATTGATTTAGGATAAAAAGTGTAAAAATAATCATTTTTTGTTATGCGGGGATAGCAAATTGAACAATACTTATTATATCTTTGCGTCCTTGAAAGAGAGAATTGTGGTATGAAGCAATGCATTAAATACTGTTTAATCATAATCTTTGCAGCCCTATTGCACGACAGTGCAACCGGAGCTGCAGATATTTTGTGCGTTCCTGCCACCCGACAAGCAGAATGCTGTACGCTGTCACAAGCTCCTACCACCCAACAAGCAGTCCAGAAGTTCTACGACTTGTTTTCACCAAACTCCCTCTGCATAGAACATGTGGACCATACGCAAGTACCAACCAACAAAAGCGTACTCCTGCGCATGTACATCTACAAGATGCAGCAGCATGCCTATGCACCGGAATGCGACCGTTTGTTGAATCTGTCTCCTCATCCCGTACCCGACGCGAATTATTACGTGTTCGGGCTAAGAAAGATTATCATTTAGAAGGCCTGCAAGCGCAGACGCTTGCCCCTGACCTCGCCGGACAACAAATCAGAGGTTTTGTCCTCCGGTGCGATGTATCTATTATTATATATCTAAAATCTTATCAGGTTTATGAACTTTACTTTGTTAGTGGTCGTCTTATTGACGGCAATCGCTTTCGTGGGTATCGTCATCGCGCTCTCCAATGCGATAGCACCCCGTTCGTACAATGCACAGAAGATGGAGCCGTACGAGTGTGGTATCCCTACCCGCGGTAAATCGTGGATGCAATTCCGGGTAGGTTACTATCTGTTTGCCATCTTGTTCCTGATGTTCGAAGTGGAAACGGTATTTCTGTTCCCTTGGGCAGTCATCACCCGCGAACTTGGCGTGGCAGGACTTTTCAGTGTTTTATTTTTCCTGATTATATTGATTCTGGGCCTTGCTTATGCCTGGAGGAAAGGAGCTTTGGAATGGAAATAACCAAAAAACCGAAAATAAAATCAATTCCGTATGATGAGTTCATCGACAATGAGTCATTGGAAAAGTTGGTCAAGGAACTTAATACCGGAGGAGCGAACGTTTTTCTTGGGGTTCTGGACGACCTTGTCAACTGGGGACGCAGCAATTCACTGTGGCCGCTTACTTTCGCAACCAGCTGTTGCGGCATCGAATTCATGGCACTGGGTGCCGCGCGTTATGATATGGCCCGCTTCGGGTTCGAAGTAGCACGTGCCAGTCCGCGCCAAGCTGATATGATCATGGTCTGCGGAACAATCACCAACAAGATGGCACCGGTACTGAAACGTTTGTACGATCAGATGCCCGATCCGAAATATGTAGTTGCCGTAGGCGGATGTGCTGTCAGCGGAGGGCCTTTCAAGAAGTCTTATCATGTGCTGAATGGAGTAGATAAGATTCTTCCGGTCGATGTATATATCCCCGGATGTCCGCCGCGTCCCGAGGCGATGCTCTACGGACTGATGCAGCTCCAGCGCAAGGTGAAACTGCAACGCTTCTTCGGCGGCGTGAACCGGCAGATCGGCCGCGAGGAGTACGAACGGCTGCTGCGGAGCGACCTGACGGCGGAGAAGAACGATTTGAATGTGGACGAAGAAAAACGAGAATTATGACCCTGACAGATAAAATGAAGGCCTGGGAGCCTGCGGCCGTGTGGTCGGAGGCCGGCGAGGGGATGTTCACCGTGCCGGCGGAAGCTTTCCGCGGGGTGGCCGAACGCCTGAAGGCCGAAGGCTTCGATTTCCTGCGCAGCCTCACGGGCATGGACTGGGGCGAAGAGGGCTTCGGCGTGGTGTACCACCTCGAAGCCACCTCGACGGGCGAGAACGTCGTGGTGCGGACGCTGACTCCGGAACGCGAACGCCCGGTCCTGCCCTCGGTGTGCGACCTGTGGAAGGCCGCCGAGCTGAACGAGCGCGAGGCGTTCGACTACTTCGGCATCCGTTTCCTGAACCATCC
>OLXD01000508.1_pt1 | contig 18246 bp, 24 predicted proteins | sample 1673881 | NCBI WGS metagenome assembly OLXD01 (sample SAMEA103958131, study PRJEB25191) | human gut metagenome
CGGAAGCGTCGGCGGGCAGCTCAATGAGGCCTTCCTGGGCCAGCAGGAGCAGGGCGCGGGTCTCGTTGGAATCGTCGGCCGGGATCAGGATGGTCGCGTCGGAGGCGATGGCGTCGACGGAGTCCACACCGTTGCCGTACAGGCCGAACGGCTCATAGTGGATCTTGGCAGCGGAGACGAGGTCAGTGCCGTTGGCAGCGTTGAAGCTGTTCAGGTACGGGGTGTGCTGGAAGTAGTTGGCGTCGAGCGAGCCGTCCGCCAGGGACTGGTTGGGCAGGACATAGTCGTCGTACACAACGATCTGCAGATCGTAGCCTTCGGCGGCCAGGGTATCCTTGACCTGCTCGAGGATCTCTGCGTGCGGGGTGGAGGAGGCGCCGACCTTCAGCACTTCCAGCTTGCCGTCGGTGGTCTCGGCAGCGGCGGTATCGGTGGTGGCAGTAGTGTCAGCGGTCTCACTCTTGGCTGCGCAGCCGGTGAGAGCAGCGACGATCAGCAGAGCGGCAAGAACGATTGCAAGTACCTTTTTCATGATAATGACTCCTTTTTAAATGTAATATAAACTGGCTGTTTGGTTTTTCTTATCCGGACGACTTCGGTCACATTCGTCCGCAGCGCCAGTTGATACGCAGAAGATATTCAAAGATCTGTCTCATCGGCAGCTCCTTTCAGCGCGCGCGCTTATCGGTCTTCCGAACAACAGTGGTGCCCACGATCTGGATGAGCTGGACGATCACGACGATCAGCAGCACACAGACCCAGACGACGAGCTTCTGACTTCTCTGGTGGCCGTGGATGATGGCGATCTGTCCAAGACCCGTGCCGCCCAGCGTCGCGGCCAGCGCCGTGTAGCTGAGAATGGTGACAGTCGAAATGACGCATCCGGAGATGAGCGACGGCTTTGCCTCCGGCAGCAGCACATGCCAGATGATCTGCAGGTTCGTGCAGCCCATGGCCTGTGCGGCCTCGATGACGCCGGCCGGGACCTCTTTGAGCGAGGATTCGACCATGCGGGCCACATACGGCGCAGCGGCGATGATCAGCGTGACGATGACCGCGCCGTTGCCGGTCGACGTGCCGAGCAGCAGTCTTGCCGCCGGGATCATGGCGACCATCAGGATGACCGCCGGGATCGAACGGAAGAAGTTCACGATAAAGCCGAGCACCGTATTGACGCCCTTGTTGGGGTGCAGCCCGTCCTTATCCGTGACCCAGAGCACCACGCCGAGCGGCAGGCCGATGACATAGGCGAACAGCGAGGTCAAAAACGTCATATAGACCGTCTGCCACACGCCGAGCTGGATGATGTGGTTGTCCCACAGCTTCAGGAAAAATTCGGTTGCCATTTACCGTTCCTCCTTCCAGGTCAGGCCGCTGTTTTTCAGCCAGCTGATGACCTTTTCCGCGTCGTGCTCGTCGTTGGGCAGCTCAAAGATCATGTGGCCGTAGGCCGCGCCCTCGACGGATTTCGTGTCGGCAAACAGCACGTTGACCGGCACGCGGCACGCGAGGATCATCTCGGAGATGACCGGCTTCTGCGTATTTTCGCCGTTGAAGATGATGCGGACCTTGCGCCCGCCGGTCGTCGGCTCGAGCACCGGCCGCTCCTGCGGCAAGACCAGCTCCCGCGCGATATCGGATTTCGGGCTCGTGAAAACGTCCGCCACGCGGCCCTCTTCTGCGATGCAGCTCTTGTCGATGACCGCAACACGGTCACAGATCTGGTCGATGACCTTCATCTCGTGCGTGATGACGATGATGGTGACGCCGAGCGTCTTGTTGATCTCGCGCAGCAGCTCCAGGATCGAGCGCGTCGTGTTGGGGTCGAGCGCGCTGGTCGCCTCGTCGCAGAGCAGGTACCGGGGCTTGGTCGCCAGGGCTCTTGCGATGGCCACGCGCTGCTTCTGGCCGCCGGAGAGCTGGATGGGGTAGGCCTCCGCGCGGTCGCCGAGCCCGACGCGCTCCAAAAGCTCCACAGCCTTCGCCTTTGCCGCGGCCTTGTCCGCTTTTTTTACAAGAATGGGGGAGATGGTCAGATTTTCGAGCACCGTTTTATGCGGGAAAAGATTGAAGTGCTGGAATACCATACCGTTTTCATAAGGAATTGCGATCTTCATGGGGGATGTCTCCTTTTTTCTTTTCTTTTATTATAACATAAATAAAAAAATTTGTCAAATTCTCAGCCAAAACTTGACAAATGCAAAAATTTTTAGTATAATATTCTTAGAGTTAAGAAAGAAAGGAGTGAATACATGACTAAACTTGACTATTCCATAGAATCCCCTCAAGATCGAACAACCTTCGTCTCAAATCTCCTCTCCTCCACTGACCCCTCTACCCTAACCTCTTAGTATCTAGAAACCCTCGCTGATTATCTAATCATCGCATCGGAAAAGCAAGAGCGCAAGGATTCCCGCAAACGAGAACTTCTCACCACAAACCGCACCACTACTATCACCAAATATGAAACTTCCTTTGAAGGTCTCGCTGCTGGTCTTGAGAATGGAGAAGATGGTATATATAACCTTACCTCTAACCGTGATACTCTCCTCACACCCAAAATTTCAATCACGCCGCAAGATCTCGCAGAAATCCCCCTCTTGCGGCAGCTCAGAGATACGATCTCCACCTGGGAAACCGCTCTCCGCAAGGCAACTGGACGTGATGCATTTATCATCAAGAAAGCCCTCATTGAAATGCGGAAAGACCAATACCTTATCAAGTAGGCTTACCGCAAACCAATCGTCCCGCATAAGCTCTCAAATCGTGGCTCTTTCCCAATCTCAATCGATGACCATTCTACCTACTCCAAGGGAGAGCTAACCGTCGCTGGGACTTCCCTATTAGATCCTTCTTTTGTTGCGGCGCTACTCTAGGATTATTCTCGTCTTAAACAAGATAGTTATGATCGTTTTGAAGGAGATACTTGGTATCTAATTCAAGCCTTGGAAGAAATAACTGACAAAGCTCTAAAAGAATATCCTATTCATCATCGTATCTTAGAATACAAAATTGATGGTAAATCTAATGCAGAAATCCGCACTCTCATCAAAGAAGAATTTGATACTCTCTATACCCCAGAATATATTTCTGCGCTCTGGTGTAAAAAAATTCCTCGTCTAATTGCGGACGCCGCTTAGCGTGATTTTGTGGTGTGGCAGACCAACCTCCGCAACCTCCCCACTAAAACTTGTACTAAATGCGGCTGTACCAAGCCTAAGTCTTCCTTATTCTTCTCAAAAAGCAACACAAGTAAAGACTTCTTCTATTCTATTTGCAAGGATTGCCGCAAAGCGAGATATGCGGCGGGGCGTGCCGGTCACGGTGACCAAGGAGCTTTACCGCGTGGTGACTAAGATGAAAGGAGAATTATATGGCACAACGAAGATGTACTAAATGCGGTCGTCTACTTGCGGATACAGATTTTTACACTTCCAACAACATAGAAAGATTTCCGCCAGATGGCAAGATGGCTGAATGTAAAAAATGCTGGTCAATGCATGTAGATAACTGGGACCCAGATACCTATAAACCATTACTAGAACAATTAGATATTCCTTATATCAAAAGCGTATGGGATCAACTCTTAGAAAAATTCCTCTCTAAGAACGATGCCTCCAAAATAACAACAACAAGTGTTCTGGGGCGTTATGTTTCAACTATGAAACTGACTCAATGGAGAAAATATCGCTGGGCGGATACAGAAGAACTGGCAGCGAAAGAAGAGGAAAAACTACGAAGTGCCCTCGTGCAGCAAGGCTATACGGGCGAAGATCTAGAATTAGAAATGAAGAGAGACTTTGGACCGCAGCGTCCAGTGTCTGACTTGCGGCAGCAGGAAGACCCCGCCGCAGATCCTTCCTCTATTGTTGAGGAAACCGCTTATGATCGTGAACTTGCGGATAAACTATCAGAAGATGAAATCATGGGATTAAAACTTAAATGGGGCGATGCTTATCGTCTTAGTGAGCTAGTCCGCATGGAAAAACTTTATGCAGATATGATGGCATCTTATGATATTCAAACCGCAAGCCACAAAGATATTCTTATTTTCCTTTGCAAGACTTCCCTTAAGCTAAATCAGCTTCTTGACGCAGGTGATATTGCGGAAGCCCAAAAAGTGGCTAAAATGTATGACACGCTGCTCAAGAGCGGTAAATTTTCGGCAGCGCAAGCCAAGGATGAAGAAACTGATTTTGTTGACTCTGTTGGAGAACTTGTTACTCTTGCTGAGGAGCAAGGATTTATTCCCAAATACTATATTTCTCAGCCTAATGATATGGTAGACCAAACTATTATGGATATGCAGCGTTATACCTACAATTTAGTAACACAAGAAACTAGTCTGGGTACAATGCTGGAAGCCGCAATGAAACAGATCGAACAAGACCGTGAAAATGAAAAGAACGTCAGTACAGAAGAAGAAGATGATAATAGCGATTTATTCAACTATGATGAAAAACCTCTCAAAGTAGAAGATTTTCAATCATTTGATGAATTTGAAGCAGAACTCGCAGCGGCTGATGAAAATGAAGAGGTTGGTGATAGTTAATGGCTCTTGCTGAATTAATTAACCTTTCACCTGATATTAAAAAAGTTGGTTTGTCTGAAGAACGGGTGCGGGCTTGCTTACCTGAAATTCGTAAATTTGTTTCATTTTGGAGAGCTTATCCAGACTTATTTATTGATTTCCTTTAGACGGGCGGAGATGAAAGCAAGCCTAAGAAACTAAAATTCTATCATTATTAGCGAGTATTCTTGCGGATAACCGCTAGATATAAATACGTATATGCTACCTTTCCGCGTGCCTACTCTAAATCCTTCCTCTCCGTTCTAACCCTGATGATCAAAGCTATACTATATCCGGGCGCTAAGTTATTCGTGACTGCGGGAGGCAAGGAGCAGGGATCGGGTATTCTGAAAGAAAAAATAAATGAACTGTGTGATCTTGTTCCTGCATTGCGGCGAGAGATAGACTGGTCTCGTGGTGCAACAAAAGAAGGAAAAGATTATTGTGAATATCACTTCAAAAATGGTAGTATAATAGATAACCTTGCGGCGAAAGAAAGTAGCCGTGGTAAGCGTCGACATGCGGGGCTCCTTGAAGAGTGTGTAGGAATAGATGGCGACATGTTGAATAGCGTGGTACTCCCTAGATATTGGGGCCTAGCAGCGTGAGCTGTTAGTGAAAACGGTGTGAACCTATGACAAAAGGGTGTTACAGAAATGTAGCTAACGGGGAAGAAAAAGAACCCCGTGCCAAGCCTCTAAAGAGGAAGGTGTAGAGACTAAGGGTGATGAGTGTAGCCCTGTAGGATGGATTTTGTCACCATTCCAAGCGCACCGCAACTATTAAAAATTTTTGGACAAAACTATTTAATCCATATAAGAGAATTTTTAAATATAATGACCGGAAATGTAATCCGATAATGTATATTTAGAAAGGATGAAAAATATGGAGTGGAGAAAAATAATTATGGGTGGTTATACTACAATTTATAGTGTTAGTTCCACTGGAGAAGTTCGGAATGATAATACTGATTATATCTTAAAAAAACAAATGCAAGATGGATATATGAAAGTAGGTTTAACCATTAATGGAAATATGAAGAGATGTTCTGTTCATAGACTTGTAGCAACTGCTTTTATACCTAATCCCGATAATTTACCTATTGTAAATCATTTAGATGGTATAAAAAATAATAATAATGTCGAGAATTTAGAATGGACTACTGTGTCTGGTAATGCATTGCATGCACACCAAGCTGGATTAATTGGATACCAAAAACGCCGTCCTGTACGACAATTTTCAGCAAATGGTGATTGGTTAATGGATTTTGAAAGTGCAACAGAAGCTGCTCGGCAATGTGAATTATTACCAGAAAAAATTATTGATGTATGTAGAGGTAATAGAAAAACTCATGGTAAATATCAATGGCGTTATCAAGATTCTGGCATTGAAAAATTACCTCCTGCTACAACATTTATTAATACTGGTCGAAAAGTTGCTCAATATACAAAAGATGGCGAATTTATTGCTACATATGAAAGCTATAGAGAAGCAGCAAGAGCTGTCAATGGAACGCCTGCTTCTATTAGTCGTGTATGCAGTGATCCAGAACATCATCATACCCATAAAGGTTTTGTTTGGAAAATAGTTGATGAGATAGTCCAAGATGATTAATAATCATTTTGATAATGCAGATAGACAGGCGCACCGCTTGCGGACTACCTGATCCAGATGAACCGCTCAACAAATCCCAGATATATGTGACCACGGCTGGATGGAAGAATTCTTTCCCCTATCAAAAACTAATTGCTCTTTTAGTTCGTATGGTAATTGAGCCAGAAAAAGCCTTCATCATGGGAGGCACTTGGCGCGTACCTGTAGCTGTTGGACTACAGAGTAGATCTTTTATCAATGATTTGCGGCGAGACGCTACGATGAATGATGTCTCCTTTAGCCGAGAGTTTGAGTCAGCATGGGCCGGAACAGTCTAGGATGCATTCTTTGATGGCGACGCTTTCGATCATTGCCGCAAGCTTCAACTACCGGAGTATGAGTGCTCCGGTCGATCATCTGCGAGAGCATACTATGTAATTGGATTCGACGTTGGTCGTTTAAAATGTGCCTCTATTGCTACTGTGTTTAAAGTAACACCACAATCTCAAGGGCCAGCTGTTAAATCTCTTGTTTGTATTTATGAATTATATGATACTCACAATGAGGATCAGGCAATCTGGCTTAAGAAAATGTATTACAAGTATAAAGCTCGTAGATTAGTCATAGATGGAAATGGCTTGGGGGTCGGTCTTATAGACTACATGGTAAAATCCCAGACAGATCAAAATGACGATTATTACCCTCCATTTGGCGTGTATAATGATGTAGATAATGAATACAAGAAATATAAAACAGATGATACTGAATTAGATGCCATTTATATTATCAAAGCAAATGCACCAATCAATACAACCGCACACGCAAACTTCCAGTCGCAAATTAATACTGGTAAGGTGCGGTTCCTGATAGACGCAAACACAGCTAAAGCCAAATTGATGGGTACAGTAAAAGGTTCAAAAATGACGCCAGAAGAGCGTCAAGCCTATTTGCGGCCATATGACCTCACCTCAGTTTTGCGGTCTGAAATGCTTAACTTGCGGGAAGAAAATACTGGCACTAATATTATTCTTAAGCAAGTTAATAGAGGTATTCCTAAAGATACCTTTTCATCTGCTGAATACGCATTGTATTATATTCGTGTTGAAGAAGAGGACAAGAAACGCAAGAAGAAGTTTAACATTGCGGATGCAATGTTTATGACTTAAAAATTTTTTGGAAGTTAGGGCAAAAGTAAATAAACTTATTGCCCTAATTTTCAAATATTATGAGAAGATATATTGACTGGAGGTGAGGCTTATATGAGAGCGTCGCGTGGCGAAATTAAAATTGAAGAAATTTTAGTGAAGAATGAAATTCCATTTCAAGAGGAATACTCATTCCCAGGCTTAAATGCCCCAAGCGGACGTCCTCTTCGCTTTGATTTTGCGGTCTTCGATGATTCGGGTAATCTAGACTTCTTGATTGAATATCAAGGTATCTAGCATTACTAGGCTAAATCAAAGTTTGGGGGATCTAAAGGCCTCTATCAACAACAGTATAACGATAATTTAAAGCGTAGATTTTGCATGGAGCATGGTATAACATTAGTAGAGATTCCGTATTCTGATGAAGCCTTTATCAACTATAACTATATCATGCAGAAAGCAGGATACTGATGCAGACAGGAGGTGAAATCTTGGGACGGCAAGAAGAAATTCATAGCAGAGGATTTGATTTAACGAGTCCGCAATCAGGTTTTATAACAAGAACAGAATATCTTGATAAATACGGTAAAGATACTTCTTCTGACTATGATGCCTATATAGAATATGCTAAATTGCGGGCTGGGTTAAAAGATATTGATAATGCAGTAATTGATTTTAATTCTTACAAGCAAGTGAATAGCAACTATGGAGATAAGAAATACGTTCTGACGCAAATCTCATAGAGCAATGTTTCAGAGATGCGTAAAATTTCTGATTTCTATTATAATTCAAATGGTATCTACCGTAGAGCTTGCTAGTTATTAGCTATTTTATATAAATATGATTGGTATATAACTCCATTCTATGAAGGAATTAGTTGGAAGGGCAGCAAAGCTGAATCTAAATTACTTCCAGATGTGGCTAAAGTATTGAATTATTTTGATAATTCTGAGGTCAAACGCACACTTGGAAATATTGCTCTTAAAGCAATTCGTCAAGGCGTTTATTATGGTATCTGGCTAGATTGGGGAGATAAATTCTCATTCCAACAACTTCCCGCTGACTATTGCCGCAGTCGTTTGTATAGTGGGATTGATCCAATCGTTGAACTAAACCTAAAGTTTTTTGATACATATTTTAAAAATGCAGAATACCGTGCTAAGGTTTTAAAATTATTTCCAACGGAAGTGCAGCAAGCATATGTAAAATATACAAATAACAAGTTACCGCCCCTCTATCCGGGTGATACTGTGGGATGGATTGCGTTGGACCCTGGCATGGCGATCAAGTTTTCACTAAATGATAGTGATTTTCCAACTCTCATTAGTGTAATTCCTTCTCTAATTGATCTTGACGCCGCGCAGGAGCTTGACCGCAAGAAAACTATGCAACAATTAATCAAGGTGCTGATACAGAAACTTCCACTTGATAAAAATGGAGATTTAATTTTTGACCTCGATGAAGCAAGAGACATCCATAATAATGCGGTGGCCATGCTGAAACGTGCGGTGGGTATTGATGTTCTAACAACATTCGCAGATATTGAAACTGTAGACACGCAGGATAAAACTACCGTAGCTTCTACTGACCCACTACAAAAAGTTGAGAGAACCGTTTATAATAACTTAGGTATTTCTCAAAATCTATTCAACACAGAGGGAAGTACCGCGCTTGAGAAGTCTGTTATTAATGATGAAGCTAGTGTTCGTGATTTAGTTTATCAGTTCCAGGCGTTCTTAAATAAAGTTATTAAAAAGTTTGATAGAAAAGGGCATTACTCATTTAGAATTGAGATTTTACCCACAACCATCTACAATTTCAAAGATATTTCAAAGATGTATAAAGAACAAACGTAGGTCGGCTTCGGTAAGCTGCTGCCGCAAATTGCGCTTGGTCATTCACAGTCTTCTATCTTAGCTACAATGTATTTTGAGAATGAGGTCTTAAAGTTAAGCGAAATTATGATTCCGCCAATGATGTCTAGCACAATGAGTTCTAAAACCACCTCGCAAAAAGAGGCTAATGAAAAAATTGTAAATGATGACAAGAAAGAACCTGGTAGACCTACTCTCGACGAGGACAAGAAATCAGAAAAAACATTAGCTAATGAAGAAGCACAGAAATGAGAGGAGTGAAAGAGAATGATGCACGTTAGTGTTCCTCTTGATTCTACCATAGAGTTAATTGAGAGTACAGAAATTTCTCCTCTTATTTCTAAGGTAAAAATCAAGGTTTGTTATGTAGGCGATGAGCCTAACCGCAACAAAACAATTATTACTAAGGAACTTGCGGAGACTCTAGGCCCTACGCTCAGGGGTAGTCCAATTGTGGGCTACTTTAACCAGGATGATGGAGACTTTGAGCAGCATAATAAAGCAATTGAAGTCAATGGTAAAGACTTCGCAATCGTTGATGTGACTAAGCCATATGGTTTTGTTGATCTGAACGCGGCGGTTTGGTTTCAGAAGTTTTTAGATGATAATGCGGTGGAGCGTGAGTATCTTTGTACTGAGGGTTACTTATGGACTACCGCATATCCAGAGTGCCAACGTATTATTGAAAATGGAAATAATCAATCATTAGAGTTTGATGAAAAAAATTTTTCAGGAGTTTGGACAAAACAAGATAATTCTAATGCGAGATTTTTCATTATAAATGAAGCGATAATTGAAAAATTATGTATACTAGGCGAAAATTATGAGCCTTGTTTTGAAGGCGCGCAAATCAAAACTGAGTTTTCTCTTGATGACCAGTTCGCGGAGATGCGCAAGACCATGTATTCAATGGTTAATGACCTTCACGAAGTATTAAAAGAAGGAGGAAACAAAGTGCCTACTGAATATGCTGTTGAAATTGGTTGTTCCTTGTTTGATGCCATTTATGACAAGATGTGGAGTCTTGGTAATTACCGCATTAAAGGTGTCTATGAGGAAGGCGACCAAAAATTCGCTATTATGCAGGATCGCGATAATCTAAAGCTGTTCCGTCTGGATTTTCAGTATGATGAACAGAATGGTTTTGTTCCCGCAAATGAAGTTGTTGAAGTGACAGAAACATTTAACGCGGCGGCCACTCAGTATTCTGAGGAAGATATTCTTGCTTATGAAGCCAAAAGAGCTGAACCTGCGGCCGAGCCCGTGACTGAAAATAGTCTTGCGGAGCCCCAGACTAGTGAGCCGGAAACTGAGCCTACCGAGAATCCCGCTACTGAAAATGCTCTGCAGGAGGGAGAGCCTACCCCCGCGGAAGACCCCGTTCCCGCCCCTACTTATTCTCTTGATGATGTTGTTGAATATCAAGAGCTACTAAGTAAGTATTCTGCTTTGGAGACTGAGCATCAGGCGATGCAGGAAGAGTTAACTACCCTGCGTGAGTTCAAGCTGGCCGCTGACCGCAAGGAAAAGCAAGCTATGATTGATAAGTTCTATATGTTATCTGATGAGAACAAGCAAGATGTGATTGATCATATTGATACTTATTCTCTTGATGATATTGAGGCTAAGCTGAGTGTGATTTGTGTTCGCAATAAGGTAAGTTTTGTGAACGACAATGAGCCTGCGGCGCCTACCGCTTATAACCTAAATTCTGCTTCTGATGGTATCGAGGAAGAGTGGATTCGTGCCGTTAAAGCTAAGGAAAAATCACAAAACTAATCTATAAGGAGGAAATATATAAATGGCTAAGAAATCTTTAAGCCAGGCTAAGTTCGTCAAGCTGGGATATGGACAACTGGAACCTAACCATCTGTCTGCTCGTCGGAATGGTAAGATTTATGCTCAACTGCCTGCCGATAAGACCATTGAAGTGCTGGAGAATGGTCAGTTCGTGAAGTACGACTATGCCAATGGCGTTGTGAATTTTACTGGTGAGGGCCCCTGGATGCTCGTGTTTAATGAGCCCAAGGTCTATGAGGATCGTCAGACCAATCAAGACTTCGCTATGAAGCGTGAGGACTATGTGGCTTATGTGTATAATGCCGCTAATGATGCTATGCCTGAGGGTACCGTGATGGTTCCTCGTGTTATGAACACCGACGGTGGTGACATTTACACTACCAATATGGTCGATGAGGAAACCCTGGCCGTTGGTGATAAGCTGGCTCCTAATGCTAAGGGCATTTTGGATAAGGCTTCTGGTGCTACTGCTACCGAGTGCATGTGGCAGGTCGCTAAGGTTTACACCATGCCCGATGAGCAGCCTGGTGTCAAGCTAATCCGCATTAAGTAATTGAAAGGAGAGATTAGAATTATGTTAGAAATGAATCAACTAAAAGCTCTGGCTAATGCCGCTGCTGAAGCTAATCGCTCCGCGGCTACTTGCTACTCTGTGAATGGCGAGAACCTGAGCGTTTCCGCTATTAATGATACTCTGCGTGACCAGTTCAATGAGATTGCTGGCACCTATAACCTGTACCGTGAGAATAAGACCAAGGTTTACTCCCTGGTTGAGACTCTGTTGGATGACATTCTGCCTACAAAGGTTCTGCAGCGCTATGCTGATTTCGCTGAGACTCAGACCTTTGCTCAGAGTACCAAGCCTGTGTTTATCCGTAAGACCGGTAAGATGCGCGCTAAGCAATTCATTACCAAGGTCGGCCTGGCTGGCCGCTATGAAGTCTTTGCTCTGGGTGAGAAGAGCTTCGAGGTCGCTACCTCTGCTATCGGTGGCGCTGCTGCCATCGGCTTTGAGGAGTTCCTGGATGGTCGTGTTGATTGGGCCGAGCTGGTGAACATTGTTCTGGAAGGTATGGATGAGCTGATTCTGCGTGAGATCGCTAAGGCTCTGATGTCTTCTATTGAGCAGCTGCCTGCGGCTAATCGTGTTTCTGCGGCTGGCTTTGATGAGGCTGGTATGGATCGTCTGGTGTCTGTGGTTTCTGCCTATGGTACCCCTGTGATTTATGCTACTCGTGAGTTCGCTACCAAGATGATTCCTGCTGACAAGTGGGTTTCTGATAATATGCGCGATCAGTATTGGGCCAATGGCTTCCTGGCTAGCTACAAGGGTGTTCGTGTGGTTCTGCTGCCTCAGTCCTTCGAGGATGAGACCAATGCCACTAAGGTGATTGATCCTGGCTATGCTTGGGTTATGCCTACTGGTTCTAATGAGAAGCCTGTCAAGATTGCGTTTGAGGGTTCTGCTCATATGCGCGAGGTCGAGAATGATGACTGGTCCCGTGAGATGCAGGTCTATCAGAAGGTCGGCGTTGGTGTCATGTTTACCAATAACATGGCTTCCTATGTTGATACCGATCTGAAGGGCAAACTGGCTACCATCTAATTCCTATGGGGAGGGGTAACTCCCTCCCCATTTTATTATAATGTGAAAAAGGAGATAATTAAATATGGAGAATAAGATTGCTATTACCAATCGTAGTTTTGGTACTGTTATTTATAATATCCCAGAAATGGGTTTGCGGCGTGAGTTTGCACCAAAAGAGACTAAGAAGATTACTCCTGCTGAGCTAGAGGCACTGACTTCTCAACCAGGCGGTCGTGAATTGATTGAGGGCTATCTTCTGGTTCATGACGCTGAGGCGTTAGAGGAAATTGTCAATGTTCATGTTGAGCCGGAATATTGGCTGACTGAAGAGAAGATTCCTGGCTGGATGCAGAGTTGTTCTGATGATGAATTTATTGATGCACTGAATTTTGCACCAGAAGGCGTTAAGAGTCTTATTAAAGACTATGCGGTGAAGCTGCCATTGAACGACTTTAATAAGATTAATGCTATTAAGGATATTCTTGGTTTCGATGTTATGTCTGCTTTGAAAATCAATAAGCTGTCTCAAGAAGATGCTAAGCCTGCGGCTACCGCTGGCCGTCGTACTAATCCTAACTATAAGGAAAACACGGAGACTACTAGCACACCGGCAGCACCTGTCCGCCGCATGACATTAGGAAAGTAATATAGGAAGGAGGCAACTAAATGACCTCTTTTGAAAATGTAATCAGTGATGCCTTCTTCGCCATTGTAACAGATGACCTGTATGCAATCAATCCGACTACTGGGGAAGAAGGCCCTGGTATTATGACTAAGGAAGAAACAGAAGCCGATTTGCAGAATATCTTCAAGGCCGCAATCCCAGGTTTTGAATTTCCACGCTTTGCCCTATATGGGTTTGATTCAACTACCTGTGATTATGAGGAAGATCTCACTCTTGAAGAAGTGCGGATTATTGCAAATCTTATGGCTCTTGTTTGGTTACAGAGACAAATTACATCAATAGAAAATACTCGTTAGAAGGCATCTGGAGCGTCCTTCAAATTAACAAGTCAAGCATCTCACTTAGCACGATTGTTAAGTGTCAAGGAAGCCTGTGAAAAAACAGATCGCCATGCACAACGCCTATACAAGCGCCGCAAATTGGATAAGGAAGGCAAATATTTGTCTAACTGGTCTAGTCTAATGGAAACGAGCGTATTAGATGGAAACTAAATATATGTTTTCATTTACTAAAGATACGTTTAATACAGATATGCGGCGACTGGTGAATCAGGTGTGGAAGTTAATCCCAATGCGTGAAAATCAAGAGGATTGGGAAACACATCTAAATATTATTCTTGAAGAAATTGCGGGCTTGCATGAGTTATTTGCGGCTTAGGTAAATTACTTAATTATTTTATCTAAACTAGAGGGGCTGCGGAGCCCTGTCTGTGAGGATTTCATGCTCTACCGCAAGACCGTATTTAGATGTATTGACCTCTTAGGGAAATTGACACATGACGAATCGTGAGTTAATGCAGCGACGCCTTGAATTACAAGGTGGCATCGCGCAAGATAAACGCATGATTCAAGATAAGTATAGAGCGTTTTTGTGGGCATTAAAGTATTCTTATCAGGCTTGTGATGTGCGGCGAGTATAGAGAGTTACCGCACCAATGGAGACGGATGCGGACACCAACATTCTTCCTCTTGATGAAAAGAAATGTCGAGCATTAATTAATCCAGACAAGCTGAAACAAGATTATGATGATAAGATTTTTTCTATTGATTATAATGCGGGTTATCAGCCCGGAGATGTGTTTGAGTGGCAAACTGAGCGTGGACCACTAACACAATGGATTGTTTATTTACCAGCGATGACTGAGGATGCTTATTTTGAAAGCGAGATTCGTCGCTGTAAATATATTATTAAATTTAGAGATGATAAAGACGGTAAGGTATATGCAACTTATGCCGCAATTCGTGGCCCTGTTGAAACGAAGATTGAGAGTATTCAAAAAAATCAAATTCGTATTGATGTGCCTAATTTATCTCTAAATATTTTAATCCCTAAGAATGAACAAACAGTGCGGCTATTCAAAAGATACTCTGAATTTATGCTTGATGGAAAATGTTGGAGAGTACAAGCCCCCGACTCTATTTCTATTGAGGGCGTTATTGAGATTAACGCAGAAGAGTATTATAAAGACCGTGACACAGATACCGATGAAATTAAGGATGGTTTGATTGAGTTTGAACCCATTCCTTCTCTTGATGAAGGAGAAATTCACGGTAATGGGATTATTAAACCAAAGATTACAGAGACTTATTCTGTAGAAACAGACACTATTGGCACTTGGAGTACCAAACTAGGTGATACTTGCGCACCCGTTAAACTAGAGGTAGATGGAAATACTGTAAAACTAACTTGGTTGAAGTCGATTAGTTGTAGTTCTGGATTTGAGTTACAGTGGAAAACTGATAGTGAGACGCGTTCCCGCAAGATTGTCGTAGAGTCTTTGTTTTAATAGATTGGAGAAAAAGGTATGAGAGTTAATTCATATGAATTTCCCAAGTCTAGTTTCTTGGGGATGCCCAAAGATTGTGCGCTCTTGATGGATAAGATTTTGAGTAATCAAAATTTACTCAAGCTATTGTACTACAATGGGCGTGACTGGAAAGAAAAGCCAGATTTAACAAGTGAACAGATTAAAGGTATGCTGAGTAGTGATCCAGAGAAACGTCAGATTTCTCTGGTTCCTCGTTTGTATATTCATCCAGAAGTTCATACTTATTTACATATTTCCTATGGTAAGTTTTATCCTAATGCGACAAACCCGCATTATAGAGATAATACATTTTATATCGACATTTATTGTCATTATGAAGATTGGGATTTAGGTAACTATGAACTAAAGCCCTACCGTATCGCGGGAGAGCTTGATGCCATGTTAGATGGTAAGCATTTAACTGGTATTGGAGAGTTACAATTTATTGAAGCGGGGCCAGCCATTTATAATGAAGATTTTGCGGGAGTATCTCTAACTTATTACGCCATTCGTGGCGATGAAGATAAGAAGAATCCACTTGAGTGATTTTCAATTAGCTTTGATGTGCGGTTGTGATATACCACTGGCCGCATTTCAAACTGTTATTCATCCTTTAACTATGCGAGAAATTGGTATGATGGGAGAAACTGAGTTTTTTGAAGCGACTAATTATCTTTGTTTAGAAAAAGAATGGATAACTTAGGACAAAATTGTTTTAGAGACATACTCAAATTTTCAAATATTTATGAAGGTACTACAAGATCCAGCGTCAACCGATAAAAAGGAGTCTGTTCATACCTTGCTTTCTCTCTTATTTCCTCTCTGTTCTGTCTCATTTACTCCAAATTCTATTTTATTATACAACAAGGAATTAAAACAAGCAACAATTATAGAAGATAATAATTTTAGTGATTTTTAGGCTATAATCAAGCAGGTGCTTTGTTTAGGAGATATGCGGCAAGGGGATAATGTTACATATAACCCTGCTAATGAGCGTGCAAAGCGCATAGCTGATAAACTAATGAAAAGTCGGCTCAAGATAGCAGAGATAAAAAATAATAAGAAAGAAAGTGCATTGACAAAATATATTTCAATACTATGTGTTGGAAATAAAATGCCATTAAATGAATGTTTGGAACTAACATTGTTTCAATTGTTTGATTTAATGGAAAGATTTAGCTTATATTCTAATTGGGATAATGATTTCCGCGTGCGGCTTGCGGGCGGAGACCCAAAGAAAGAAGCTGAAAATTGGATGAAAAATCTACATTAATCATAAGGAGGAAACTATATTATGAAATTTGGTTCTCGTGAAGTGGCCAATGTGGTTTTCCGTGCTAAGAACAAGATGACTCTGGGTTCTCGTACTTTCTATAAGGATGAGCCGGTGCTGTACTTTGATACGCTGAAGACTTCTGGTCTAGAGGGCGCTGCTACTAGCGTTTATGCTCAGGGCGGCTGGGGCAACCCTCGTCTGATCGCGTGGGAAGGAGATAAAACCCTGACTCTGACGATGCAGGATGCGCTTCTTTCTCCGGAAGGTCTAGCTATTCTTTCTGGCGCTGATCTGATTGAGGCTAAGGATGGCGAACCTATTTATGTGCATCAGACCTCTCAAGTTGAGGTTAAGACTGCTAATACTATCGTTTTACCTAAGGGTATTATTCCTTGCTGGAATGGTGGCCGCAAGGCTGGTGAGGATACTAGTGCTACCGATAAATATGTGTTCCATAAAGAAGCTGATATTTTCTGCATGAAGCTGGATGCTAACGGTGAGATTGCTGGTGAGCCTTGCATTCCTGCCAAGGTGACCGTTGCGGGCGAGAATGCTGAGGCCGTTGCTACTATTCTGTGTCATGCCGATGGTGAGAATGTGACTGTAGATCTGCCAGTTGGCTCTGTTGTTCTGGTTGACTATTATGTTGCCAAGAAGGCTGGCTTCCAGGCTGAAATCACTGCTGATAAGTTTGCTGGTAACTTCTACATCGAGGGTGAGACCCTATTCCGCCGTGAGGCTGATGGTGTGGATATGCCTGCTGAGATGGTTATTCCTAACGGTAAGGTTCAGTCCAACTTTAACCTGACGTTCAGCAATAGTGGAGATCCTGCTGTTTTCGATTTCACTGTTGACTGCTTCCCCGCTTATACTAAGTTTAATAAAACTAAGAAGGTTTTGGGTCTGATTCAAGTGATTGATGAAGAGTCTCTGAGCGCCGAGGAAGTTCGTGCGGCTTGTGCCGTTGGCTAATTAAGATTTTAAGGGAAGGAGAAATCCTTCCCTTTTTTCTTTTATTAAGAGAGAAAGGAGTAAATTATGGCAGAACAAATATCAAGAGACTATAAGTATTATAGTAATAAACGTGGTTATATTATTTATTCGCCTAAGCACTATAAGGATTATATTGAAAGCTATACTGGAGGATTTGTTACTGCGGCAATGGAAACAGCCTCTGGTGGTACCGGTCGATTTTTAGGCATGGCGCAAGGTCTTGCGGGGGCCGGGTTGTATACATAGGGAGGCATTACCGCGAAAGAAGATGTAGAAGAAATGTATGCCAATATGTCAAACATAATTACTTCTGCATGGACTTCTAGTCAAGGCTAGCTCATGAGTTCTCTTGCTGGGATGCGTAGCTCAGTATCAACTGAAATAGAAGATGCTAAAACTGATTTATATAGTTTAAGTGCATTTACAATTCTTCTGGACTAGACATTAACAGCTATTCAAAAAACTCCTAATTTAAAAGCTGCATATGTAATAATTGCTAACCAATGGGGTAAAGATAAAGTTAATGTTCCAGACACAATTCCACTTGCGGCAGAGGAAATTAAATTATTAAAGCAAGTATGTTCATCCTTAAATGTTTTAAGTAGTCGTTATTCTGAATTAACAGGCAAAGGAATGTCTGGTAAGATGGCTACTATGAAGCTAGCTAAACTTCTTCATCTGCAGCTAAGTACCATTTTTGGTGCTATTGGTGAATTTGTAGGATTGAATGATATTGAAAATTTTGTAGATAATTAGATTTATAAAAATTTAAGTATTGCAAAAAAGGGAAAGAGTATAATCACAGGCAGTCTACAGTCAGAAGAGGGAGGCACTATTAAACCTGATATTATCACTCCCTTGTTGTCTATTACTTCTAATATAGATAAGAAAAATTTAAAATTTGAAATGAAGATT
>OLXD01000545.1_pt1 | contig 17479 bp, 19 predicted proteins | sample 1673881 | NCBI WGS metagenome assembly OLXD01 (sample SAMEA103958131, study PRJEB25191) | human gut metagenome
CGTTCCCGGCGCGTTCCATAGCAGAAAGTAAGGACGCTTCATTGTGGGGCTTCGGGGGTGTGGTGTCATGCTCTGTAACTTTAGCGGCAGAGTTTTCAAAGGTCTGCCCCTCGGAAAAGTCCGGCACATTTAACGCAAGCTCGTTTTCCTCGTCGTCGCTGTCCGGCTTCCTTTTGAGGGTCGCCCGGTAAAGCCGTTCAAGCGCTTTCCACCCGGCAGCGATTACCGTCTTTCCTCTTGCCGTAAAGTTATGGTCGGCGCAGGAAAAAACCGCTGTTACCGCTTCGTAAACGTGCGGCTCTGCGGTCGCCATAAGCAGCCGCGCCCCGGTAAGGGTAAGGATATTTCTTTCACTTTCCGGCAGCGTGTCAAGGTCAGCTTTTGCAAGCTCCATAGTGGGAATAATGGCGTGGTGGTCTGATACCTTTTTACTGTTCAGCACCTTTGCAAGCTCCGGCGTAAAGGAAACGCCCGCCATAAAGGGCAGCTTGCCGCAGAGAAGCGTGATAATGCTTTCGGCGGTGCCGCCCATGTCGTTGGTCAGATAGCTGCTGTCCGTTCTCGGATAGGTCAAGAGCTTCTTTTCATAGAGGGCTTGCGCCAGGTCAAGGGTCTGCTTCGCGGTGTACCCGTAAATACGGTTTGCTTCCCGCTGTAAACTGGTAAGGTCAAAGAGCTTCGGCGGGGCAATGGTTTTCTTTTCTTTCACAAGGGAAGTACAGACAGCCGCCGACGCTTCGCAGGCTGCTTTCAGTTTGCCCGCTTCATCAGCGGCGCAGATCTTCGCGCTTGCCGCTTCCGCGCCGGGAAGCATAAGGCACACATGGTAATATTTTTCTTTCTTGAAGTTCATAATGGCAGAGTCCCGGTCTACAAGCATTTTTAAGGTCGGGGTCTGCACACGTCCCACGTTCAAGGTCTTTCCATACAGGCAGGAGAAAAGGCGGGTCGCATTGATACCGATAAGCCAGTCAGCCTTTGCCCTGCATAGTGCGGAATGATAGAGGGCGTCATAACCGCGCCCGTCTTTTAAGTTGTCAAAGCCGCTTTTGATTGCGCCCGTTTCCATTGAGGAAATCCAAAGACGGGTAAAGGGCTTCTTGCAGCCCGCTTGATGATAGACAAAGCGGAAAATCAGCTCGCCCTCGCGCCCTGCGTCGCAGGCGTTGACAACCTCGGAAACGTCGGCGCGGCGCATGAGGTCTTTTAAGATTTTGAATTGCTTTCCCTTGTCGGCAGCTACGGTGTACTGCCATTCCTGCGGCAGAATGGGTAAGCTGTCATAGCTCCACTTTTTGTACTGTTCCCCATAGGCGGCAGCTTCCGCAAGTCCTACCAAATGCCCGATACACCAAGAGATAACATAACCGTTCCCCTCGATATATCCGTCTTTCTTTTCCCTTACGCCAAGGGCGGCGGCAACCGCCGCCCCGACGCTGGGTTTCTCACAAATCACAAGTTTCATTCTTCCTCGTCCTCCTGTTCGGTGTCTGCGATGTCAGTTTCTTCCTCCGGCTCGTCCTCGTCGTATTCGTCAAAATCAAACTCGTCAAGGTCGGTGCTGCCTTTTACGTTCTGTTTCGGTTTCATAAACTTAACGTAGTAGAGGGCTGCGCCGCCGCCAAGCAAGCCCACAACAAGGAAAATCAAAAGCCCGCCCATGCCGTTTTGGGGCTGCTCCTGCTCGGTGGGTTCCTCCGGCGCGGCTTCCTTGCCTGTGCAGCTATCCATGTTGACAGAGCAGACGGGGCAGGCGGTGTTTACTTCGCCCGCCTTGCATTTCTCGGTACAGTTGCAGACAGCCGGGGGCTGCTCGGTCTGTTCCTCCCCGATAATCGCCATAAGGTCGCTTTCGTCTACTTGATTTAAGAAGTGGACGGAATTTTCCCCCTCGGCTGCCCGGTCAACGATAATGTAAAAATAGTTGCCGCCTTTGCTTTTCACGACGATAAACTGCTTATCCTCGGCAGCGTCCCCGTCGATGTCGTCCACAAGGGTCATGTTGCCCTCCGGGGTAAGGGGCTGCGGTTCGGTTTCCACGATTACGCCGCTGTCGTCGGTTTCCTCCGTCGGGGTCTGCGCGTAGGCAGTAACAGAAAAGCCGCCCACAAGGACAAGGGCGGCGCAAAGTGCGGTAAGGCTTGCAAGGATTTTATTCTTCATCTGCATTGTCCTCCTGTTCGTCATAGTCTGCGGGCATAGGGGCAATGCCCGGAATACCGTTGCCGGAAAGCATAGCGGTAAGCTCCTGCGGGGTCAGACGCATAGCGCGTACAAGCTGCACGATTTCAAGGTTTTCCGCTTCGGTTTTCTGTGCTTCCAGTCCGCGCAGCTTGTTCTGATACTCCGTGATTTTCTCACGGGTCTTTTGGATTTCCTTTTCAATTCTTTCGATTTTACTCATTGCCATAAATTTTTTCTCCTTTCGATTTTCAAAAATGTGTCAGTTCCAGTTCATCAGCCCGTACCCTTTGATACAGGCATAGTCAAGGGGATAGCTCTTAATCTTGCAGGCGTCGCCGGAATTGCCCTCCACGGTATAAACGCGGTTTGCGTCCCTGCCGATAACAAGCCCTACATGGTCTGCGCTTCCGTCTAAGTCCCAGTCAAAAAAGATAGCGTCGCCGGGGGCAATGTTTTCATAGCCCCGCGCTCCCCATTGTCCGTGAGAGGTAAACCACGGAATACCCTGCGATTGGCAGGCAGCAAAACGCGGCTCGGAAAGTCCCATTTGCCCGTAGCACCAAGACACAAAACAGGCGCACCATTCCACGCGGGAATTAAAGCCGTACCAGCTCCAATAAGGGTAGCCGCCCACATTTCCGACTTGCTGCTTTGCAAGGTCAACGATAGCGGTATTGCCGGGGCGCGTTCCGTTTACAAAGTCCACGCCGCTTAAATCCTCGGACGCGGAAGTGTCGGGAGAGCCGCCGCCAAAGATAAGGGGCTTGTTCCCGCTTGTCTGCAAGTACACCCGGTACATTTCCAGTTGTTCCGGGGTCAGATTGTTTTCCGCAATGGTGGATAGCGGGGTGTTCGTCAGCTTGACGTTTAAGATGTAATACTCATAAGGCACTTGTACCGTGTAGGTGTCCGTATGCTCGTTGCCGTCCTCGTCTGTCCATGTGTCGGTGCGTTCTTCCTCCCGGTAGCGTATTTCCACTTCCTCGGTCAGCGTCAGCTTGTATTGCTGATTGAAAATCCGCTGTAATTCGCTCTGTACCTCGGCGCGGGTGTAGCTTTGGTATTTTGCGGTCAGATAGGACGCTAATTCGTGGGGGTTATGCCCGATATTTGCAAGGTCGTAGCGGTACTCGTCATAGCCGGGGTGGGTGCTTTCGATAGCGTCAATCTCGTTTTGTAGCCCGCTTTCCAGTCCGGCATAGGCATTTTCCACTTCCACAAGGTCGCTGTCCTCGGACGTATAAGACGTTCCAAGTACGCCGTTTAGAGTGCCGGAAAACATTGCCCCGCAAGAGGACAGCCCGGACATTACCATGATAAAGAGCAGCAGCACTCCGACAGCGATTGCCACGCCCGCCGGGTGTCTTGCCACAAACGCCGCTGTCTGCTTCGCTTTCTCGGCGGCTTTGGCTGCCGCCTTGCGGGTGCGTTCCGCCGCGCCCTTGATACCCTTTGCGGTATTGCGGGCTTCCTTTGCATACTGCCGCTTGATTTTCTGCTTCTGCCAAAACCGGGAAATGGGGTTAGAGGTAAGCTGCGGGTTCTCATGCAGGGTCTTGTGATACTGAAAATCCACATTTGCCCGAAAAGCAGCTTTTTCAGCCTTTGCCGCTTCCCGGTAGGGTTTCAGCTTGTGGCTGCGGTAGCCATGCTTGATTTTTCTTACCCCGTACTTTGCGCCGCGCTCGGCGGCTTCCTCGCTCTTATGTGCGCCCTCCACGCCGGAATTATCCTTTTCGACAGAATGGATTTTGTTATGGACGAAAATACCCGCTTCCTGTGTGGGGCGGGATAGCGGGTTGTGCTTCTCCTTAAATCCGGGCGGCTTGTCCTTTTCCTCAAAGTGCAGGCGGGTCTTGCCTTTCCCGGTGGCTTCGTCAAAGGTGCGCTCTTTTACCAGTTTCTTTTCTTTGGGGATAGCTGCCTTTGCCTTATCCAAGCGGTCGGCGGCTTTATCGGATTTCTTGATATACTTTTCAAGCTCCGGGGCAGCGCGTTCCTCGTCGGTAAATTGCAGCCGGGAAGATTTCGTCCCGGCGGTAGCTTCTGCCTGTGCCTTTCGTACCGCTTTTTTAGACGCTTTGCGGGTATGGGCGGCTTCGATATGCTCCATGACGCGCTCTGTTTTGCCTGTGTCTGCTTTGGGGGCAGCTCCCGGCACATGGGGCAAGGGAGAAGTCGGGGAAGCTGCACCTTGTAGCTGCGCTGCGTCCTGTGCTGCCTGTTGCTCCGGGGATTTCTGAAAATCCGCGTCCTGCGTCCGCTTGCTGATACGTTCCGTGTCTCCCGTGGTCTGATTTTCTGCGATAGCCCCGTCGCGGGTCATTTTCTGCGTGATTTTATCACGGGGCTTTAATGGGTCTTTCAAGTGTTACCACCTCCAATCCGCGCCCCTGCAAGGGCGCAATACTCGGCGTTCAGTTCAATGCCGATATAGCGGCGGTCAAGGCTTTTCGCTGCAAGTCCGGTGGTGCCGCTTCCAAAAAACGGGTCAAGGACAACGCCGCCTGCCGGACAGCCCGCCAGTATGCACGTTTCCGCGAGTTTCGGGGGATAAGCGGCAAAATGCCCGCCCTTATACGGTACGGTATTGATAATCCAAACGTCCCGCTTGTTCCTTGTGGTCGGCATAAGGGCGTCGTCATAATAGCCGCCGCTGCGGGCTTTATTGATACCCTGTACCTTGCCCTGTCCCGGTACTTCCTCGGCGTATTTGTGTCCTGCGCCGCGCCCTTGCCTGTACCGCGCTGCCGTTCCCGGCGCGATCGGCTCCGCAATGGCGGCAGCGTCATAGTAGTATTTCTTTGATTTCGTCAGTAAAAAGATATGCTCATAGCAGCGGCTCGGTCGGTCGCGGCAGCTCTCCGGCATGGGATTTTCTTTCAGCCAGATAATATCGCTCCGCAGATACCACCCGTCAGAGCGCAGGGCAAAGGCTAAAAGCCACGGAATACCGATTAAATCCTTTTGCTTGCAGCCCGCTTTCATGCCTGTGCCGCAGTAGGTATCTGCGATATTCAGCCAAAATGTCCCGTCGTCTTTGAGTACCCGGCGCAGCTCCCGGAACACTTCCACAAGCCGCCCGATATACTGCTCCGGCGTGTCCTCCCGTCCAATCTGCATATCAAGCCCGTAGTCCCTTAGTCCATAGTAAGGCGGGCTTGTGACGCAGCAGTTCACGCTTTCACTCGGCAGCTCCCGCAGGGCATAGAGGGCGTCGCGGTTGATGATTACGTCCGTTTTCATGCTTTGCTCACTTCCTCCGGCTTTGTCGTAAGCAGACGGTAAAGCTCGGTATCCGTCGGGAAGCGGTCAATGAACGGCAGCACCACATTTCCGTAAAAGATAAGTCCCTCGCCCGCTTCGGTGTGGGTCACATACTTCATCTGCTGTGGGGAGATATTAAGCTGCTTTGCAAGGATAGCCCGGTCGCCCTGTGCCTGATTGAGCATGAGGACAAAATCGGAGTTTTCAAAGATATTCTCGACTTCGCGGCTTGATAAAAGGTCTTTGACGTTCTGTGTGATTGCCGTCGGTATGCCGCCCCATTTACGAAAACGCTTCCAAATCTCCACGGAATAGGCTGCGGTCTGTTCCTCTTTCAAAAGCAAGTGAAATTCGTCCATGTAGTAGCGGGTCGCTTTTTTCTCGGCGCGGTTTACGGTAACGCGGTTCCACACCTGGTCTTGCACAATGAGCATACCTAACTTTTTGAGCTGCTTTCCAAGCTGCTTAATATCAAAGCAGACAAGACGGTTAGAAAGCTCTACATTCGTTCTGTGGTTAAAGACGTTTAGACTTCCCGAAACATAAAGCTCCAATGCCGCCGCAATGCGGGCAGCTTCCGGCTCCGGCTGCTTCAAAAGCTCGTTGTAGAGGTCGCCCAAAATCGGCATTTTTGCCGGGTCGGGGTCTGCAAGGAAAGGTCGGTACACATTCCTAACGGCGCGGTCAATGACGGTCTTTTCCACTGGCTGCAAGCCCTCTTTGCCGCCGATAACAAGCTCGCAGAGGGAAAGGATAAAGTCGGATTTCAAGGCAAGCGGGTTGTCGTCCTCGGAGTAGTTGAGGTTAATATCCATGGGGTTCACATACTGGGGCTTGCCGTCCATGCCTTTTCCGGCAGGCGACAGGCGTATCACTTGCCCGCCCAATCGCTGCACAAGGGAAAAATATTCTGCTTCCGGGTCGCAGATAATAATATCGTCGTCAGTAATGAGAAAGGCGTTTGTCATTTCCCGTTTTGCCGCAAAGGATTTACCGCTTCCCGGTGTTCCGAGGATAAGCCCGTTGGGATTTTTCAGTTGCTTGCGGTCGCAGAGTATCATGTTGTTTGACAGCGCATTTAAGCCGTAGTACAGGGCTGCGCCCTTTTGGAAAAGCTCCTGCGTGATAAAGGGAATGAAAATAGCGGTGCTGCTGGTCGTAAGTCCCCGCTGAATGGGGATAAGGTTCTCCCCAAGAGGGATAGAGGACATAAAGCCCGCTTCCTGCAAATAGTCAAGGCGGGTCAGAGCGCAGTTGTTTTTCTGTGCAAAGCCCGCCGTAGCAAAGATGTCATTATCCAGTTTCCGCTTCGTATCTGCCATGTTTACCACAAGGAACGTCAGCAGAAACATTCGCTCGTTGCGGCTCTGTAAATCCTGCAACAGATTTTTTGCTTCGCTGCCGAAAGTAGCAAGGTCGGACGGAATTATATCCATGTCATACCCGCTGCGTACCGCTTTTTTCTGTTCCTCAATCTTCATCTTGTCGAGGTCGGTTATCTTGCGCTTAATGGTCTTGATTGCTTCGCTCTGGTCGATACTACGGATATGCAGATTGACGATTATCCCGTTTTCAAGGTCGAGAATGTCCGAAAGCATACGGTCATTCAGCTCCGGCGCAAGGATTTCAAGGAACGATACAGCACCGAGTTTTCGCCCCATGCGGAACGTGCGCCCGTCGCCAAAACGGAACGAGGACGGGGCGATAAAGTCCTTTGTAGAAAGCCCCGACGGTACAAGCCAGTCCCAAGAGAAGCGGAACGGCTCGCCCTCCGGGTGGAGAATCCCATGCAGTACGTTCAAGCGTTCCTGTCCGTTCATGGGGCGGGCTGTTACGCCAAGCACCTTAAAATTATTGAGTACGTCGGTTTCGATACGGGAAAGGCGGGCTTTTGCGGCTGCGAGATTGTCCGCTTCAATGGAAAAGGTAATGTACTTGCACTTTTCCAGTCCGTTGTTGCCTTTTTCAAGCTGATTTTTCAGCATATCCGCGTACTCCCTGCGGATAGAGTTAAAAGCGTCGTCCTGCGCCGGAATTTCGATAGCCGCCTGTGCCTTTTCCTTTCTTGCGCCCTGATTGATGAAAGAGAGCTGCACCGAAACGGAAGCGTCAAAGTAGTTGAGAAAATCGCACCAGTTTTCAAAAATGGCGGTCTTATCATCTGCCTGTGCAAGCTGATAGTTAATATCTTCAAAGACAAGGCTTTTACTGTATTTCTTTTCCGTTACCCTGCAAATCCCGTCCGGGTACATCTGCAAGTAGGAAATGGTCTGTTGTGCGGTGTGGGGCTTCCCGTCGCCCTTTGCCGCCTGTATCACGGCGGCGATTTCTTTCTTTTCTGCGCGGGTCAGCTTACGCTTCACGGGATTTTTTACCGCGCGGGTCATGGTTTTTCGTTCTGCCATTGACAATAGCCGATACCTCCTTTTCCAGTTTTCGTTGTTTTTCTATGACGGCATAAAAATTTTCCGTCTGATAGGGGCGTTCCTTTGGTCGGATAAACTTTGTCTGAATGACGTTCTTTATCACGACTTCAAGGGGCTGCCCGTGTTTTTCATACATTGCCAAGAGGAAGCAGGGAAGCATAACGACAATCATTGCAAATGCCGCCATGCTTGTTCCCGCGCTGTCTTTGAGCAAAAAGAAAAGCGGTAGTCCCATAGCGAGGGCTGCCGCAAAACAAATGATTTGCCGCTTTGTCAGATTAAAAGCGACTTTCGTTTTGATTTTTGATAAGTCTTTGGGTACGGGTACATACGCCAAGTGAAAACCTCCTTTCGGTCTTAATGGGCATTAAAGATTGACTTCGCAAGTGCGCCTGTTTTGAATAGGGAGAAGCACAAAATCACGGTGTAGGCTGCAAGGGAGAAAATTGCGCTGTGCAGGTTATCCGCTACAATCATGCTGCCAACCAAAACCGCATAAATGCCGACACATATCATTATGAGGAAGCCTTGAAAACCGAGGGCGAACAGGGCTTTTAAGTAGTTGTTGCCTATCTGTCCCCACTCTCTGTTGGTCATAGTTGCAAACGGGATAGGCGATACCGAACAGTAAAGGTAAATTTCTATCATTCTGCCGTACAGGATAACCGTGATAAGCACCGACATGATTTTCATGCAAAGGCTCACAAGGCTTGTTTCCATAACGAGCAAAAGCAGTTCGGGGATTTCCATAGCGTCAAGTCCGGCTTGCATGGACGAGAGGGCGGCGTCAACGTCGATATTCGTATCGCCGCCGATCACGCCCGCCGCGCCGGAAACAACGTGCTGCGCCATATCGAACACCGCCATAGTGATAGTAAAGGTGTGGGTAACGAGATACACCGCTACCCACGCCTTGAAAAACCACTTAAAGAACATGAACGTGTCAATATCGTGCATATTGTTCTTTTCCGTTACCATGCTGATAAGCTCCACGCATAGAACGTAGGTAATGACAAGCCCCGCAATGGGTACAATCACATTTTCCGACAAGCTCTGTATCATGGAAAATATGCCTGCGTTCCACCCCTGCGGGGTCTTGCCTACCTCTGCGGCGATAGTTCCGACTTTTTCGTTTACGTCCCCGAACATAGTTGACAGATTACCGTTAATGGCTCCAATGAGGATTTCCTTTATCCATTCGTTAATCGCGTCAAGTATGCTCTGCATAGGCTAACCCCGCCGCTTAACCGAACAGTCCGGCAAGCAGAGGTACGAGGGTACCGCCGATAAGGGCAACGCCGCCGCCCGCCATGAGCTGCTTCATGCCCTGACTTTTCGCGCCCGGATTGTCGTTTCCGTAGCCCTCCAAGAGGTTGATAACGCCCCAAATGCCAAGACCGGCTCCGAGAGCGATAACAAGTGTCTGCAATACGTTTACTGCGCTGTTGAAAAATGCCATATAAAACTCCTTTCTGCCGCTTTGCGGCTGCCCGAAAAAGGGCATAAAAAACGGCGGTCAGTTTTTGATAACTGCCGCGGTCATAAGTCCCCGCGCTGCGTAATTTCTGCGGCGCGGCGGTATTCAGTTGTAAGGGTGCGGCTTCCTGCCGCGATACGCGCAAGGAGTAGGGGCGCGTACCATGTAGCCCGTGTTTATTGTTTTTACTTTAAGCTCCCTCCTTTTCAAAAAGTGGTGTGTAGACAGGCATAATGCCGTACTGCCGTTCCCGGACAGCTTCGATATACTTGATATAGGAAATACCTGCCTGTCTTGTCCTGCGTTCCTGTTCCCGCTGCATTTCCTCGGCTGCTTCCACAAGCCCGCTGATAGCTCGGATTAGCTGCTGTTTTGCCTTTTTCTTTCTGATACGCTTGTTCATTCTGCGTCCTCCTGCAAATCTGCTTCGTCAACTTCGTAGTAGTCAAATACCTCGTCCGGCTTCACGATTGCAGGACGGCGGCGCAAGTGCTTTTCCATGTCAAAGGCATTTTTCTTGTCAAAGTCGGAAAGGTACTTGTACTTCGGGTGTTTGGTAATATCGTATTTTTCGGAGAAGAACGGGCGCACCCCGCGTAACTGCAAGATACATTTCCCGCCGTCCATGACCGCAATTTCATCTTCGCTCATAAGCTGCTTGCCTAACTTCTGATAGTTCAGCCCGTGGGAAAGCTCCCGTCCTCTTGTTTCGGAAGTATTGAAGCTGTCAATCGTTTCTTTCCCCAAGATTTCCGACATTTCTTTAAGGGTCGTTTTCTCCTTGCCGCCCAAGAACAGGGTCGTATCGCAGTTGCCGACAATGGTATCGGCGTTGTCCTTGTAGATAGCCTTTAGCTGCGACTGGCTCTGCAAGATGATGGACGCGGAGATTTCGCGGCTCCTTATCGTGGCAATGAGTTTTTCAAACTTCGGTATCTGCCCGATATTTGCAAACTCGTCAAGCAGACAGCGCACATGAACAGGTAGCCGCCCGCCGTACACATCATCTGCCTTGTCACAAAGCAGATTGAAAAGCTGTGTGTAAAGGATTGATACAACAAAGTTAAAGGTGTCGTCGGTGTCGGAGATAATAACAAAAAGCGCGGTCTTTCGGTCGCCTAAGGTGTCAAGCTCCATTTCGTCGGTTTCCATCAGCTCGCGCAGTTCCCGAATGTCAAAGGGGGCAAGACGCGCACCGCAGGAAATGAGGATAGAGCTTCTTGTTTTTCCGGCAGACAGCAAAAACTTCTTGTACTGGCGCACCGCAAAATGTTCCGGGTCTTTTTCCTCCAAGCGTTCAAACATGAGGTCAACGGGGGATTGAAATTCCGGGTCGTCCTCGCGGGCTTCCGACGCATTTATCATTTCAAGCAGCGTCGTAAAGTTTTTCTCATTCTCCGGGGCTTCGTACCAGATGTAGCCGATAAGGGCGCAGTAAAAAAGCCGTTCCGATTTCACCCAAAAATCCTCGCCGGATTTTTCCCCGTCGCCTTTGGTGTTGGCGATAATGGTATTTACCAGTTTCAAAATATCCTTTTCGCTGCGCAGATAGGCAAAGGGATTGTACCGCATGGATTTCTTGAAATTGATGGTGTTTAGCACCTTGATTTTGTACCCGCCCCGCTGCAAGAGCTTCCCACACTCGATTAAAACCGTTCCTTTCGGGTCAGTGACTACATAGCTGCTGTGCATTTGCATTAAGTTGGGCTTTACAAAAAACCTCGTTTTGCCGCTGCCGGAGCCGCCGATTACAAGTACGTTTTTGTTTCGTGCATATTTCGGGTGCTTCGGGCGGCTGCTCATCATCAGCCTTTCGGTCTGCGTCAGCAGCACGTTATTTTCAAATATGGGGTCGATATATGGCTTTATATCCTCGGCATTGCCCCAACGTGCAGAGCCGTACTCCATGCCCTTACGGTATTTCTTTGCGTTCTTGCCTTTCACATAGACCGCAAGCCGGATAACGACAGCCCCGACAATGCCGATAAGCAAATCCATAGGGGCAAAACTCGGCAGGGCATTTGAAAAGGCAGCGGAAAAGCCGCTGCCAATGGAAAGCAGCTTGCCGGAGAGGTCAGCCCCCGGCGAGAGCCGCACCGCCTGTCCGACTTTATCAAAGAGATACACAAAGAGCAGATAGGGGGCGTTTAGGATAAGCAACTTCTTGATATTCGGCTTCATAGCGATACCTCCCTGTCCTTGTGTTTTGTCTTTTGACGGTTCGCATTAAGCTGCTTTGCTGCGTCCCGGAATGTGGCAAGTGCCTTTCGGATAGAGGGCTTTTGCTCCTGTGTCAGCTTCTTTGCGGAAAACTCCTTAAAAGCTGCGGTCAGAGCGTCCGCGTCCCGCCCCTTGAAAAATACAAGATAACGGGGCGGCGTTTCGGTGCTGTCTTTCTTTAGGGCAAAGTCGATACCGTATTTTTTTGCCGTCTGCTCAAAGGCTTTGATATTGCCCTCAGTTATCTCAATGTTGGAAAGCCCCGCGTTCTGCTTCGCAAGCTGCTTTAGGGTCTGCTTCCCGTGGGGCTGTTTTTCCTGCTGCTTTTTTGCCTGTGCAAGCATGGCTTTGATTGCCTTTTGCAGCATTTCAGCGGTCAGCTTTGCTCCCTTGACCGAGAGCGCAACCACTTTTTCGTTGATTTCGTCCTGCAATGTTTACCGTCCTCCTTTCCCGGTAGTAATGATAGTGTTAGGGTGGTACGCCGCTTTTGGGCGTGAAAAAAGGGCGTCCGTTCTTCACGCCGCCCCGTTAAATCCGCACCCGCAGCCCGTTCAAGTCCTCGGCGCGAATACCTACAAGATACCAGTTGTCGCCGTACTCAATCCGGGTCGGCTTCCATTTGCCGCCTGTGAATACGTCCATGCACTCGCCGCAATGCAAGCCGCCGTAATAGTCGGCAATGTCAAAGCGAATGTCGTAGCGGTCAGCGGTTTCGTCAAAAATCAAAGCTCCTGTTTTCTGTGCCATGTGGTAAATCCTCCTTTTTTCGTTTACAGGCTTTCGCCCTCATTGTAGGTGTAATAGTCCGGGTCGCCGTACTTTGGCTTTCTCGGTGCAAGTGCGCCGCTTGCCATATCGTGAGCGACAAGGGAAGTATAGTAGCTGTCAATGGTAGACGGGGCATTGAAAAGCACCGCCTTTAGGTACTGCTTGATGTTGCGGATTTTCGTGGTGTTCTCCTGCATACAGTCAAGTACAAAGCGGATGTGTTCGCTGTTCAGCTTCATAAACTTTGACTTCACAAGCTCGGCGGGGTAATCGTCCCCGGCAATACGGATTTTCTTTCTTGACGTACAGACCGTTTCAAGGATAATGTCAACAATCTCATTCAGACGGTCATGGTCAAACTTCATATCCTGCAAGAGAATGTCATACTCGATATTGTCCTTGATGATTTCCTCATACACTCTGTAAGCGTCGTTCCTTTCCGTTCTTTTCCGTTCCGGCGGCTGTGCCGCTTCGTCCTCGCCATAAGGCAAGGGATTTAGGGAATGGATAGGAATGGAATGGGTACTTGATAAATCCGTATTTGATTTTTCTTTTTTTGGTAAGTTAGTTCTTGATATATCTTTATTTAATTGCGTTGGATTTTCCGACGTCGGATTATCCGTTGTCGGATTTTCCAATATCGGGTTATCCGCTGTTGGATTTTCCAATACCGGGCAATCCAATTCCGGCGGCTGCGGCTGTTCGTAAATGGTGTACTCGATAGAGGTCATTTTGCCTTTCTCGTCGCGTCCCTGCCGCCTTGTGATATATCCGGCTTTTTCAAGCTCCCAAACGGCGGTACGGATAGCGTCGATACTTTCCCGGTTGATGTAGGACAGCCCCGCAAGGGTATAGTCCCAATCCTCCGGCAGGGACAGCATTTGAGATAACAGCCCCTTTGCCTTTAAGGAAAGCTCCTTATTGCGTAAGTGGTGGTTGCTCATTACGGTGTAGCCTGTGTTGCGCTCCACACGGAATACTGCCATAGCTTCATCACTCCTTTGCTTTGGATTTGTTACGCAGTAGAACGGTGATTTTGAGGGTTTAGGTATAAATCCCTTGCTGCGTGAAAAACACACCCACAAAGCCGCTTATAGCAAGGCTTTTTCTGCCCCTACTGCGTAACAAAGGGCATGAAAAAAGCGGCGTTCCTGTTCTTCCGTGTGGAAGTGGGAAACGCCGCTTGTGCGGTGCAATATTTAGTTGTAGTACAAACCATGCTTGTCCGTTGTCCGAAAAACCTTGATTTTACTGTGTTTCAAAAAGTATCGTTATCTAACCTCATCTTTTGAGCGACCGGACTTTCAGAGAATGATTGACCTTATCCGTGCCGGTGAAATCCATATCGTGATTGTCAAAGACCTTTCCCGTTTTGGTCGTGACTATCTGGAAGTAGGTGATTACCTGGAACACATTTTTCCGTTCCTTGGTGTCAGAATGATTTCCATTAACGACCATTATGACAGCGAAAAGTATCTTGGCAATACCGCAGGTATGGACATTGCCTTTCGTAACCTGATTTACGATTATTACAGCAAAGACCTCTCCAAAAAGGTCAAGTCGGCTATGAGAACAAAACAGCGTAATGGTGGCTATATCACCTGCTGTACTTATGGCTACAAGGTTTCTCCGAAAAACAAGCATCAGATGATTATTGACCCCGAAACGGCACCGATTGTACGCAGGATTTTTACCGATGTTATCACAGGTAAATCCACCAGTCAGGTTGCCAGAGAGTTGAATGCCGAGGGCATCCCTACTCCGCAACAGTATAAAGGTGTTGCCAGAAGAAAAGATAGTCCTTCAAAAGCATTATGGACACATAACCGAATATTGGATATGTTGAAGAATATCAAGTACACCGGTTGCATGGTGAATCACACTCGTGAGAGCATGGTGATCCGTGCAATGTCCCAGCGCAGAGTTCCAAAGGAAGACTGGATTTATCATGAGAATGCCCACGAAGCCATTGTGACAACAGAGGAATTTGAAGCAGCACAGGCAGTTCTGCGTAAGGTAAAACCCCATATTAAGAAGAAAGCCGAGAACTTCTTTCCATTCTATTGCGCCCATTGCGGTCGTAAGCTCCAAAGAACTTTTGGCACAGATGTTCACTTCTATTGTGTAACTCCGTATTGGGACACGAATGAAGAACTGTGCAAATCAGTTAGATGGGACAGGACGGATATTGAGGAAGTTGTTTTGGCTTCGTTAAAGGCTCAAATTGCCGTTATGACGGTCGAATCTGTCGGCAATACCCAGGATACCATTTCCGAAGGAACATTGCTTAGACAACGTTTGAAGGCTCTTACAAGCGAATTGGAAAGTGGTGATACCCAGAAGGTTCAAAGCTACTTGGACTATCGTGAGGGTCGCATAACAAAGGAGGATTTTATTGCTCTCCGTTCTGAGCGTGAAAAACGTATGGAAGAATTAAAAGTTCAGATTGCGGAAGCAGAAGCTGCGTATGAAGATTTTCTCGAAAAAGAAAATCAGACAAAGCAGGAACAGGCAATTATTGAGCGTACAAATTCCATGAATGATGAAGCTCTGAAAGAACTGATGTATGATGCGGTTGAGCGTATCAATGTCACGGACAATCAGAATATTGAAATCGTCTGGAAGTTCGATGATCTGTTTGCAACAGCATAACAAAGAGCCAGTTGAAAACGACTGGCTCACATCTTTGAATAAAATGTCGATTTTTGTCCTAAAATGACTCAATGAGTAGGACGGGTGTGAAAGCTCCGAAAGCTGAAGAATCCTTATATTTCAATGCTTTTCGGGGCTTCACAAAAATTTTTTGCACCTGATTGACACAATCAGACGATCTGGGCAGAATCGTCATTCCGAAAGAGATCCGAAGAACCCTCCGTATCCGCGAGGGCGACCCGTTGGAGATTTATACGGAGAAGGACGGGGGCGTGATCTTCCGTAAGTATTCCCCTATGGGCGACTTGCAGGAGTTCGCTGCCCAGATGTGTGAGTCCATCGGGTCCGCTACCGGGCATATCGCCGCGGTGACCGACCGGGACAGCATTATCGCCCTTTACGGTATCCCCAAGCGGGAGCTGATGGACAAACCCAATTCGCCGGAATTGGAAAAGCTCATGGAACAGCGGAAAAATTACCTCTACAAAAACGGGGACGCCCCCATTCTGGCGGCCGACGGGGAGGAGAAATACCACCTTGGCGCCGCCGCGCCGATTTTGTCTCAGGGCGACCTTATGGGCTGCGTGCTGCTGCTTCTGGGGGAAAACGACAGTCCCCTGCAGGAAGCGGATCAGGGGCTGGTCAAGACCGCTGCCGGTTTTTTGGGAAAACAGATGGAGAACTAGCGATGATATCAGCCAGAACGCAGAAAACGTTCTGGCTGCTTTTTGCTGTGCAAAAGCATAGCAAAGTAAAAAATGCGGCATATTCCCGCCGCCTAAGGCATAGCGTATGGCAAGGCAAGGAGGGATGGCTATGGCGGATGAGCATATGCCCCACAAGCTCTGTCTGAATGAGCGGCGGCAGCTGACCATGACCGGGGTGACAGAGGTGGTCAGCTTTGACGATACGACGGTGGTGCTGCAGACCTCTCTGGGGACGCTGATCGTGCAAGGAAAGGAATTGCAGCTGAAAACCCTGTCACTGGAGGGCGGGCAGGTGGAGGTGGACGGCAGTGTTTCCGCGCTGGCCTACGAGGAACCGAGGCAGACAGCCGGCTGGAAGCGCCGTCTGTTCGGATGACCGCCCCCGCGCTGGCAGCACACCGATTCGTGTGCTGCTGCCTGCTGGGGGCAGCGCTGGGGGTGTATTACGAATTCTTACGTCCCCTGCGTCCACGGTATACTCTTGCCGCGGACGCGCTGTTTCTGACGGGCTGCGTCTGGGTCTGGCTGATTATGAGCTTTCGTGTGTGCAGGGGCGACCTGCGGCTGGGGTATTCCGCCGGGCTGCTGGCGGGGGGGATCGTCTGGGATCTGGCGTTCGGCAGCCTGATCGCACCCATTTTTTCCGGATTCTGGAAATTCATCAGGGCAATCCTGGGCTTTGCGCTGCTGCCCGCAAAAAAATTTTCCGAATTTGCAAAAATTTTATTTGCATCTGCGAAAAAATGGGTTACAATAAAGTGAAATCATCGTCGGGAAAAACGGCGAAAACGAAGAGGTGAACCCATTGGAACAGAAACGCAGGGGAAAAGTGATTTTCCGGTCAGGCTCGCTGGCACTGAAGATCATCGTGGCAGTGCTTATCGTATTCTCTATGGCGGCGCTGGCAGCTCTGAGGTGGGTACACACCGGCATTCAGGCGCGGACCGGAGAGCTGCGGGACGAGGCCGCCGCTCTGGAACATCAGAACAGCGAGCTGGAGGAAAAAATTGGCGAGCTGGGCTCGGTGAAGAGCGTAGAGGATATCGCAAGAAGCGAGCTGGGGCTGGCTGACCCCAATACCCTTATTCTGGATCTACAGCCGCAGTCTTAACCTTGTGCATCATTAACTGAAAATAGATGGAGGAATCACAGCATACTATGGAGTTAACCGTTGGAGCCATTTTAGAGGGTAAAGTCAAGTCTATCACCAATTTCGGCGCATTCATCTCCCTGCCGGAGGGAAAGACAGGCATGGTACATATTTCCGAGGTCGCCAATGCCTACGTCAGCGATATCCGGCAGCACCTGACCGAGGGCCAGGACGTGAAGGTCATGGTCATTGGTCTGGAAAACGGCAAGGTCAACCTGTCCATCAAGCGTCTGGAACCCAAGCCCCAGCGTGAGAACGGCGGAAATCGGAACGGGAACTACCGCGGCGCGCCCCGTCAGGACGGCGGCTACCGGCGGGAAAATTCCGCCCCGGCGCAGAACCGCCCCCAGCGCGCCCCCATGCAGCCCGCCGCCCCCAAGACGGCTGACCAGCTGTTTGAGGAAAAGCTGAAGGCGTTCATGTCCGAGTCCGACAACAAGCTCTCCTCCATGCGTGCGGATCACCGCACCAAGAGCAGAAGACGATAAATCAGGCTATCTTGTCCCCGAAGGCTGTGGCCTTTGGGGGCAAGGGGCTTGCCGCCTGCAGGCGGCTTTTCTCTGCGAGGCTTTTTAGGGTCTATCTGAAAACCGTCAACATGCCCAAACAGCGGGTCTTTTCCGCC